>JABAOG010002284.1_pt1 | contig 19589 bp, 18 predicted proteins | sample 7062131 | NCBI WGS metagenome assembly JABAOG01 (sample SAMN14538629, study PRJNA623070) | marine sediment metagenome | biome: marine biome [ENVO:00000428]; feature: marine pelagic biome [ENVO:01000023]; material: deep marine sediment [ENVO:00002113] | place: India: Arabian Sea | collected...
CGCCTGATCACTCGCAGGTGCAGAAGCCCCGCTCGCGGTCACAGCGGGTCTCGCCGCCGCAATCCGCGTCACCGGTGCAGGCGCCGAGGCACGTGCCGCTCACTTCCACGCAGGTGAGGTTGGGGAACGCCTCGAGGACTGCAGGCTCGGCCCGCTCGCACACGGTCGGGTCATCCAGGCAGCTGCTCCCGACACCGATCACTCGCTCCGGCCCCGGGCACTCGAGGCGGACCTCGCCCGCGGGCTCGAAGCCTCCGCTGTAAGCGATCCGTTGCGGGCCCTCGTAGCAGCCGAGCGCCACGGCGCTGAAGTCGTCGTAGTACCAGCCCGGCTCGGTGGGAGGCTCTTCGGCGACGACCGGTCGTTGGGGGATCACGCAGCGCGGTCGACCCTCGGCGTCCAGGCCATCGAAGCGGCGGCCCTCTCCGCAGCCCTCGGCGTCTCCGACCTCGACCAGATCGCAGGCGATGAGCCCTCCTGCGTCCCGCTCACGGGCAAACGAGAGGCACGGCGGGCCGAAGAGCGCCGCGATGCCCCGAACGATGCGGTCGACGGGGTCTGCGAGCTCGACTTGGCAGATGGAGTCCACCCAGCCCCCGGCACCTGCCTGGCTCAGGGCGAGCGCGACCTCGGTGAGTCGCTCGGGCGGATAGACCGCTCCGCCGCCGGGTAGCTCGCAACTCGAAAGCTGCTGGGTGGGGTCGAGCTCGTTCGCCCGACTCTCCATTCGTGGGTCGGCCAAGAGCGCCTCGAGCCCCGGGGTCAGCGGTTCGCTCTCGTCGGGCACCGCGTCGGGCGGCACACCCCCGAGGACCGCGTAGTAGAGCCGGTCCGGGTCCCGGAGGGCGAGGAGCCCGTCGACGTAGCGCTGCAGCGGGTGGAGGGCATCGGGGTGTTGGTGGCAGAGGTTGTCGCCGGCCTGGCGCCGAGGGTCCGTTGGATCGAAGAGGGTCAGGTCGCTGGCCGAGCAATCGTCTTCGTCGCCGAGGTGCACGATCGCGAGAACCGACTCGCTCCGCACGAACCCGGCGTTCTGACCGTCGCCATGACCGACCGTGCCGCCGGCGAAGCGGACTGGGCTGGTGCTCGGCGTCACCGCCTTGAGCATCGCCTCGAGCGGTTGCTCGAAGCCGCAGCCATTGGACCCGACGGCGCTCGCCACGCACTGGACGTCGGTGGCGAAGGCCGAGGGCGAGTCCGAATCGCCCCCGAATTCCAGCCAGGTCGGGTAGGCGGCGAGGCAGCTCGGGTTCGCCGTGTTCCCCGAGGCCCACAGGACCCCGTCGTCCCCGAAGGGAGAGGGGCAGTCGCCGGTGGGACCGGTGCCCATGTCCGTGGTGACGACTCCGACGCGAATCGAGTCGAGCGGTGGGAACGATTCGCTGCCCGACTGGCCGCGGGCCAGCCCTTCGAGCAGGCGCGGGAGCTCCGCGACGAAGGGGGCGCGGAAGTCCCCGGCCGTGTTGTCGAGAACCAGCAGCAGATCGAGCTCCCGTACCCGCGCCGTCCTCACCACCAGGGGGCCGGCGGGAATGCAGGCCCCGGGCTGGTCGGGGTCCACGCACCGACCGCGCGTGCTGCACTCGAGCCCCGCCTCGCAATCGGCGGTCACCGCGCAAGGCGGGGGGCCGGAGGAGCAGCCGAGCAGGAGCAGGGGGAGCAGCAGGCGCACGTTCGTGCGTCGCACGCGGCGGGCCGGTTTTCCAACCTACTGCTGGGACTGCAGGGTCTGCTTCACCGCGCCGGTGGCCTTGTCGACGAGCTTGGCGGCGAGCTCGAGCTCCTGGGTGTAGCGGTAGACGCCCGCCTGCAGGGCCAGGAGCTGGCCCGGCTCGAGGTCCTTGCCGCGGCGGGCGCGGGCGATGGCGCCGTCGACGAAGCGCTCACCGCGGCCGATGGAGCGCACGGCGTCGCCGATGGCTTCGAGGGCCGGGGAGGGCGCCTCGTCGGTCTCCGCCGCCTCGGGCGACGCCTCGAGGTGGTCGGCGAAGCTCTGGGACGGTTGGCTCCGGCGGGGGGCGGGTTCGAGCTCGGCGCGGATTGGACCGGCGCCGCTCAGCGTGGTGAGGGGATCGGGCATGCCGGCGTTCTCGCACCGGCGGCGGCCGAGTTGCGTGGCTAGGGCTCGGCGAGGGCGTCGCGGAGCCGGCCGAGGGCCTTGTGGTGCAGCCGCGAGGCCCACGATTTGCTGATGCCGAGCTCCTCGGCGACGTGGTCGAAGCGCCGACCCTGGAAGTAGAAGCCCTCGACGAGCGCCCGCTCGCGCTCGGGCAGCGAGGGCACGATCTTCCGGACCCGCTCCTTCATCTCCTTGCTCAGGAGCGCCTCTTCCGGGTCGTCCTTGGTCTGCTCCTCCTCGCTCTGGCCGAGGGCGGCCATGGTCCAGGAGGCGCTGAGCTTGGTGATCGTGTCCCGCAGAGTGGCAGCGGTCTTCTCCTTGTCCGCCCGGGCCTGCGGGTCGGCCGCGCGGACCTCGCCCACGTGCTCGCCGACGTAGAGCGCTGCCTCGGCGGCCTTCAGCTGCTTGTACGCCCGTCGCGAGAGGAAGCCGCCATCGCGGACCCCATCGATGATCGCGCCACGGATCCGGTAGTAGGCGAAGCTGTTGAACTGGACGCCGCGGGTGGGGTCGTAGCGCCGCTTCGCCTCCAGCAGACCGGCGAAGCCATAGGCCATCAGATCGTCCATCTCGGCCCTCAGCTCGAAGCGTGCGCGGATTTTCTGCGCGATGCTCGCGACCAGCGGCCGGTACTCCTCGACGAAGGCTTCGTCCGATTCTTCCGAGTTCATCGGGTGTTCCGTCCCCTCCGAATGGGTCTACACAGCCCCCACCTCGCAGGTCAAGGATGGGGACGGGCTCCAGCGGGGGTTGGACTCGCGCAGGTCCCATGGCACAGGTGGAGCGTGCGCTCTTCGCGACCAGCGCCCAACGCGCCGGGCCTCAGCCGCTCCCGCCTCCCGTCCTCCTTCGAGGGCCTGGCGGCGCGCGCGCTCGAGTGCGACGAGGCGGCCGCGGCGCTCGCCAGTGCCCTCGGGACCTTGAGCGCCGGCGAGCGCGGCGCGCTCCTGGCGATCCTCGCCGAGACCCACGGCGCGGACTTCGGGCGGCTGCTGGCCCGGCTGGTCGGCGCGGCCGCGAGCCCGAGCCAGGCGCGCGCTCTGGTCGTGGCGCCCAGCCAGCCCGGTCGGGCGTTCCGCGACGGGGACCAGATCTTCCTGCTCGCTCAGGGGGAGCCGGGCGCCCTCGAAGTGACCCGCGGGCGGGTGGCGGTGCACGATCGCATCGACACCGGTGGCATGGAGGCCGAGCCCCTCGAGCCGGCCATCGATGAGGCCGCACAGCTCCTCTGGCGCCACCACCGGGGCGCCCTCCCGCCGGAGGCCGAGCGCTTCGCCGGTCTCTTCGATCCGAAGGCCTCAGTCCGCCGTCCACGATGGCGGTCCTGACCGCCCTTCCAGCGGAGGACGCCTCCCGCATCGCGGCCGCCCACGGCCTGCCCGAGGTGCAGGCCATCGAGCCGATCGCCGCGGGCTCGGTGAACTCGAACTTCTTCCTGGACCTCGCGGACGGGCGCCGGGTGTTCCTGCGCATCTACGAGGAGCAGGAGACCGATGGCGTCGCCTTCGAGTGGGCGATTCTCCGGCACCTCGGCGAGCACCGGATGCCGATCCCGGCGCGCATCGAAGGGCCGGAGCCCGGAGGCGTGCGTGTCGCCGGCAAGCCGGTGGCCCTCTTCGAGCTCGCCAGCGGTGAGATGAGCTGCCAACAAGCGGTGACCGAGGCGCGCTGCACGGCGGTCGGCGGGCTCCTGGCGCGGGTCCACCGGGCCGGCGCCGATCTCGGCTGGCGGCGCACCGGCCGATTCGACCGGCGGGCGCTGGCCAAGCGGATGGGCCGGATCCCCCGCCGCGGGGAGCTGGCGCCGGTGATGAACCGGCTCGAGGCCGGCTTCGCGATGATCGACGTGCCGCCCTCGCTGCCCCGGGGGCTGACCCACGGCGATCTCTTCCGGGACAACGTGCTCTGGGAGGGGGACACGCTCTCGGCGGCGATCGACTGGGAGAGCGCGGCCTGGGACACGCTGGCCTACGATCTGGCGGTCGCCATCCTGGCCTGGTGCGTGGGGGACGACTTCGACTGGGACCTCGCCCGGGCCATGGTCGCCGGCTACGAGGCCGAGCGGCCGCTCTCCGAGCTCGAGGCGCACAGCCTCCGGGATCTCTGCCGGGCGGCGGCGCTCCGCTTCACGGTGACGCGCATCACGGATTTCCACCTGCGCGCGGAGGGGGCCGTGGGGCTTCACAAGGACTACCGGCGCATGCTCCTGCGCCTCGACCGGGTAGAGGCCTTCGACCCGGACGGCTTCGTGGCGGCGCTCCGCTCTTCCGACTAGGACAAGGCGCGCGCGGGGCTAACGACCCGCGGCTGAACCCATAAGAGAGCGCGAGGACCGATGAGCCACGACCACTACTATCACTCCGAAGATCTCGGGAAGTTCGGTGAGATCGGCGAAGTCCGTTCCGATCTCGCGGAGAAATTCTTCGACTGGTACGGCGCGGTCTTCGCCGACGGCGCGCTCAGCGCCCGGGAGAAGGCGCTGATCGCTCTGGGGGTGGCTCACGCGGTCCAGTGCCCCTACTGCATCGACGCCTACTCGAAGGGAGCTCTCGAGAAGGGCGCCGACCTCGAGCAGATGACCGAGGCGGTGCACGTCGCAGCGGCCATCCGCGGTGGCGCCTCGCTCGTGCACGGCACTCAGATGCGCAACCACGCCAAGAAGATCAGCATGTGACCCAGCCCGCGCTCAGCACCGCCAAGCCCCGCCGCTCGTTGCCCTCGCTCAAGGCTCGCCGCTCGCCGCTCGCGTCGGCCGCCCATCAGCGCGAGACCTTGCGGCGGCTGCCGCTCGCCCGCGAGTTCGACGAGGCCATCGCCGACGCCGGTCTCGCGCCGCTGACGCCCGGGCCGATCGAGATCCTGCAGCTGAACGTCGGCAAGCTCTGCAACCAGACCTGCCGCCACTGCCACGTGGACGCGGGGCCGGACCGTCGCGAGGTGATGAGCCGGGAGACCATCGACGAATGCCTGGCGGCGCTGGCGCGGACGGACATCCCCGCCGTCGACATCACCGGCGGGGCGCCGGAGCTGAACCCGCACTTTCGCTACCTGGTGGAAGGCGTCCGCGGACTCGGTCGGCACGTGATGGACCGCTGCAACCTGACGATCCTCGAGACCGCGGCTCACCGGGATCTGCCGGAGCTCTTCGCGGAGCATCAGGTCGAGGTGGTCTGCTCGCTGCCGCACTTCCGGGCGCACAACACCGACCGGCAGCGTGGTGACGGAGTCTTCGAGAAGTCCATCCGCGCGCTGCGCCGGCTCAACGCCCTGGGCTACGGCGATGGCCGCTCCGGCCTGCGGCTGGTGCTGGTCACCAACCCGGCCGGGGCGTTCCTGCCCGGCAGCCAGCCGTCCCTCGAGCGCGAGTGGAAGCGAGAGCTGGCCGCGCGCTACGACGTCCGCTTCGACGCGCTCTACACGATCACCAACATGCCGATCAGCCGCTACCTCGAGTGGCTGGCCGAGAGCGGCAACCTCGAGCGCTACATGGAGACGCTCGTCGGCGCCTTCAACCCGGCGGCGGCGCTCGGGGTGATGTGTCGGAACACGCTGAGCGTCGGCTGGGACGGGCAGCTCTACGACTGCGACTTCAACCAGATGCTCGAGATGCCGGTCCGCGGCCCCATCGGTCACATCCGCGATTTCGATCGCGACGTCCTCGCCCAGCGGACCATCGCCACCGATCGCCACTGCTTCGGCTGCACCGCCGGCGCCGGCTCCAGCTGCGGCGGATCCACCGCCTAGCAGGCGCCGGTGGGTCCACCGGTTCCACGGGGGTGCGATTCCGTCGACCCACCGGCTGGGTCTCTCCGCCGGTGGCGCCGTCGTCGCGGGGCCGCGCGCGGAGCGTTCACTCCGCGGCGTCGAGGGCGAGCACGCGATCAATCGGGTAGCGCGGGGAGCGCGCCGTCGGCGGACCGGGCGCTGGCGCGAGCCGGAAGAGGAGCAGGTCGGTCCCCGCCGCGGGGAGCCCGAAGGCTTCGGCGAAGCGATCCCCGATGGTCGCCAGGTGACGCGCCTCGGCCTCGGTGAGTCCCTCGCCCCCATCCGCGAGGCGCTCCAGGAGATAGAGCAGCGCGCTCAGCGGCTGGAAGGCGAGGCCGAGGTCCGTCGCTCGAGCCCAGACCCGCGCGAGCGCACGGCCACCAGCCAAGAACGCCTCGGGGCCCGAGGTGGCGGACGAGCGCAGGACGACGAGGGCCGAGGACGCCGCCACCGCGAGGCGCGTGGTGCGGCCGAGGCCCTGACCCGTGTCCATCACAGCCATCTGTTCCACGAAGTCGCGACGCCGGAGCATGCGCATGCCGGCGACCTGAGTGGGGTCCATCTCGAGGGATGCCAGATCGATCCCGTCGCGCGTCCGTGCCACCGCCTCGTCGTCGAAGCGGACCTCGGAGAGCAGCTCCCGATGGAGCCGGGGCTGAAGGAAGCGGAAGCGATCCCCCTCCGCGAGCACCTCGCCGGCGCGCTCGAGGGCCTCGTCCCCGCTCACCACGTGCAGGTCGGCGCCCATCGAGCGAGCGACGGCGGTGAGCTCCTCGATCGCGCCGGAGGGCAGTGGCCGCCTCCCCTCGCCGAGCCTTCGGTTGGTCACGCGACGAACGAGCCGTGCCATCCACGTCCGCGCCTCGTCGTCGACCTCACCGGGATCGAGCCGAACGCTCGCGGCGCTCGACACCTCCGAGGTCCCGCGCGGGAAGGTCTCCACCACCGGCGCCCAGCCGGTGGCGCTGGCGGCGGTGCAGAGGTTCTCGAGGGCGGCGCCGACGGCGAGGAGCGACGCATGGCGTCGGTGATCGAGGAGCGTGGCGCCGCGCTCGGGGTGGACCCCCAGCTCGAGCCGCTGGCCCCGCCAAGCGAGCTGCCACGGCTGACAATTGCCGCCGGAGGGTGCGAGGGTGGCGAAGGCGGCGAGGCGCCGAATCGTCTCAGCGCTCGGTGACCGCTGCTCACCGCGAGCGACGAGCTCCGGGATGTCGGGCGGCATCGGTGTCGTGGTGACGGGCTCGAGCTCCGGTACCTCGACCGAGCCATCGACCCCATCCGAGACGAGCTCGGAGAGATCGACGAAGAAACGCCCCGAGCGGGTCATCGAACCCAGCACGATCCGGCGAGCGACGTCGGTGTTCAGCGCGCCACCGAGGGCTACGGCCGACGCGAGCTGCGGCCACGTCTTCAGGGTCGTGTCGATGTCCGGCATCGACGCACCGAGGCGCGTGCTCATGGTTCGGACCCCGATGATCCGCAGCACCGCCGGCACCTTCTCGTAGGTGGAGAGTCCCTCGAGGTCGGCAGCTTTCAGATCCCCGGCCAGCCCATGGAGGATGGGTCGCTCGGGCTCGAGGTCGTAGCGCTCGACATCGACCATGCCCCGGTCCGAGGTCTCCATGAGCACCGGGAGCCGGCGCGCTCGCGCCTCCTCGCGCAGGCGCAGCTTCATGGCCAGCCCGTCGCACTCCTCGAAGAGCAGATGCAGTCCGTCGAGGAAGGGCCCGACCGACTCGTCCGTCACGCCCATCGGGAAGAGGCGCACCCGGACGTAGGGATCCAGCTCCGAGATCGCCCGAGCGGTGATCGTGGTCTTGGGGATCCCGATGTCGAGCACGGTCGCGCGAAGCCGGTTGAGGTTGGAGAGGTCGAGGGTGTCGAAGTCGGCGAGCCGGATCTCCGCACCGAGCCCCTCCTGCACCAGCGTGAGCGCGGTGGAGCTCCCGACGCTGAGCCCGGCGACTCCGAGCCGCAGCGAGCGCAGGCGGGCCTGCTCCTCGCGGGTGATCTTGTTCCGATTCCGGCTCGTCCGTAGCTCGTGGAACTCGTCGGGACCCAGCAGGTGAACGGCCACGGCACGCCAGGGGTAGTAGACCCACCGGCCGTACTCTTCGAGCGACCGGCCGGCCCGATGGGCTCGGACGGCATCGGCCTTCGCCGCGGCGCTCCACTCGCGGGTGGGTTCGCGGGTGACCAGCAGCTCTCCGAGCTGATGCTCGAGCGTGTCACGGAGCTCAATCCCCTCGCTGCGTAGGGCCGCCAATCGCGAGCGGCCCGTCGCGGTGCTCGGGTCGAGGATCTCCGCCTCGTGGGCTTCGAGCGCGGACCCGCCTTCGGCGTTCACCGGCCCTTGCTTCCCACTGCGATGGCGACCTCCTCGATGAGCTCCGGACAGAGGTCGGTGGAGAAGAGCGCTTGGTCGGCATCCCCGAGGTTCACCGCGCCAGCGACCGGGGCGGCCCCCATGTCCTCGTCGAAGAAGGTGACTCGGTGCTTGCCCAAGCCGCCCAGGTGGACCTGTGCCTCGCGTACCAGTGCACGCCGGACGAGCGCCCTGGAGGCCGCGTCGAGCGAGACGAAATGGTCGATGCGAATGGCGTCGAGCAACCCGAAGAGGTGGAAGCCGTCGGCGATGCTCTCGATCCACGCCATGGCGACCGGTGCTCCGTCCAGGTGCGCGACCCGGAAGACGCGCTCGCGCCACTCGCCGACCCGGGCGAAGCGCGCCTTCGGCTGCCGGAGCGCGGCCCGGCGAGGTAGGAGGTCGTAACCCGCCAGGTAGGCGTGAGAGCGACGGAGGCCCAGGTCCGCGAGCCACACTCGAAGCTCGCCGGGAGTCGGCTCCCGGCAGGTGACCTGGCCCTCGAGCGGCCGGTCGACGCGAAGGGTCGGGACCTCCCACGCACGGAAGGGACTGACGTGGCTGCGCCGTCGGTCGGCGACCGAGAGGGCGAAGTCCCGGTTCACGCATCTGGAGAAACGCGCCCCGGCATGCTGGACGAAGACGACCAGCCACTCGGCGCCTTGAGCCATCACGTGCTCGGTCGCGCGTAGATAGAGATCGTAGAGCGGACGACTGCCGCTCATCCAGAGCGGTCGCTCGTGCGCTCGCGCCAGCTGATAGATCAGCGCCGAGCGTTCCCACGCGTTCAGGAACGTGACGCTCCCGTCGAGCCCGTCCATGGATCGCCACGTCACCTGGGCGCCGAGCTCGGGGGCGGTGGCCATCTTCTTCGTGACCCGCTCGAAGTCCGAACGGAGGTGTTCGAAGAGCTCGGGCTCCTTGGCCGAGATGTTGAGGTAGCCGGAGCGGGCGTAGAGGTCCCAGAGCGCGCCGTCATCTCCGGGATGGAGTCGGGCGTGTGGATGGCAGACGCGATCGACCTCTGCGCGCCACCGGTCCAGGTCTGGGCTCTCGAGACGTACCCGGAGCTCCTGACAGCGACCATGGACCGGGTCGCGGATCGAGTCGCCCACCACGAGGTCGAGCTCGAGCTCACCCCCCTTCCAGCGGAGGCGGGATCCGGGCAGCTCCATCCCTGGGTAGAGGAGCATGTCCGGGTTCTTCACCACCACGAGCGTCCGCCGGCTCAACGCCTCCACCTGAGCCGAGACCGCCTCTGGCAGGAGCCGATGCTCGATCGCGAGCATCGTCCGTGGCGGCGCGGCTGCTCGCGACTCCGAGCGCATGGCCGTGCGGAGCAAGCGCATGGGGCGGGCGCTGCCGTCCTCCGGACGTGCTCCCACGTGGAAGACGTAGTCCGCACGGGGGGCGCGCACATCGACGGTGAAGCCCCCGCTGGGCCAACGGGATTCGTCGCGGAGGTGCGATGAGGGGATCTGATCGCCGTTCCTCGAGTGGACCCGCAGCCCCCGGTGCAGGAGCACCATCGCCTCGAGCAGCCCGGCGATCCTGTCCCGCGGCTCGCCGATCTCCTCGAGCGGAGCGGAGGTGCGCCAGTCGCTGTGTGCCTGGTTCGACTCCCGAAGGCCCTCGAGGAGCTGGTGGAGCTGCTGCGCGTCTGGCTGCGAAGGGGCGTGCTCGAAGAGAGCGACCCGCCGCCCCTTCGACCCGTGGATGAAGCTGCAGCGAGCACGGAGGACCAGCGCGTGACGCCCCCACCGTTCGCTCTCGAGCCGTATCGCGAATACCGCCCCCGCGCCGAAGGGGGGAGCAACGCCCACCGGGAAGGCGACCTCGCCATCGTGCAGGCTGAGTCGCCGGAGCTCGACCGGAGTGCCGAGCCCTGCCAGCTCCGCACGCAATCCGGTGGCTCCCGGATTCAGGTGATAGCCCGCGCGCGCTTGGAGCGGCGGGACGCTTCGGGCGGGGCCCATGGGTCCCTACACGAAAACGGTTCATCGGGGCCGAGTCAACTACCATTTGGGGTCACCCGTCTGGTAAGGTCTGGTATCACGAACATGAACGCCATTCCCCTCGCCTGGTCCCCCCAGCTCGTACACTCCGATGAGAACTACGCCCTGGGTCATTGTGGGCCCCTCTTCGCGGTCATCTGGCGGGACGAGACGTCGGTCGACGCGGCTCGTCACCTCCAGAAGGCGTTCCACGATTGGGCAGTGGAGGGGCAAACTTATGGTCTCGTCACGATCATCGAAGCGGACGCACCCTTGCCGAGCTCCGAAGCACGAGACGCGGTCGCCGAGTTCCTGAAGAGCGTCGGCGACAAATGCGCCGTCTCGGCGGTCATCTTCGAGGGCGCCGGCTTCCGGAGCGCGGCGGTTCGCGCGGTGGTCACCGGGCTGACGATGCTCGCCAAACAGGCCTATCCCCACCGAGTTTTCGGCTCGGTCGAGGAGGCCGCACCCTGGTATGCGCCGCTCGCGCCCAAGGATTGGCGGCTCGATGCCGGTCGGTTCCAAACGTCCGTTGCAGGAATACGCGAACTGATCGCCGACTAGATCCGGCGGAAAAACGGCGCCGCCGGAAACAAGTGGTGGACGATCTTCGATCCCGGTGTAGGCTGTGTGTCTTCTCTCACTAGCGAAAGGGAAAGAGGATGAGGAAGCTGTCCATCCTGTTCGTCATCGCCGCCATGGCGGGCGTGTTCTTCAGTGGCTTTGGGTCGAGCCGAGCAACGGCTGACGCGCCGCACTGTCTGCCGCTCGTCGGTAGCTTTGATGCCGTGCCGGCCCCCGCGTCCGAGTGCTCGTCGCCGGTCGGCTTCTGCACCCGCGGGAACCTCACGGGAACGCTCCGGGGCACCTATGCGTTCACCATGGACACGACCGGTCCGGCCGATGCTCGTGTGCCAGGAGTGAATAACTTCACTGGTACGAGTGTAGTCACCACACGCCGGGGTGCGACGCTCACTGGAATCGACACTGGAACCATCGACCTGGATCCGACCCGATTCGGCAGCTTCGTTTCGTTGATCACCTTCCAGTCCGGGACGGGCCACTTGGCGAGCTTCAGCCAGGCACAGATTGCGCTCCGCGGTGCGCTCGACTTCGCGTCCGGTCAGACCGAAGGCAACTTCCGCGGCCGGATCTGCTTCTGAGGAGCTGAGGAGGACACCGGACCGTCTCGGATACGGTTGCCTTCAGGGGGCGCCGCCGTCGCGAGCGACCGTCGTCGCTGCGCGGTCTTGGACGATGGAAGTGCGTGGTGTTGGGGTAGGGGGGTGGACGGTGAGCTCGGCAATGGGATGAGAGTCAGCACCGAGGAACCGGTGCGAGTGATCGGCTACCCGTAGGTCGTGCTCCCCTTCCAGCCGTCGGCGCCTCGAGGCCGCTGACGGCTGGAAGGGGAGCCAATATTCGTGGCGCGGTCGGGGGTCGGTGATGGCATGAGGCGGCCGGCTGCCCGAGTCGATCCGCCTGCGCGACCCGAGCAGCACGCTGGTGGCGCTCCCCTGCGTTCCGGTCGCCGGTGACGACGCGGAACGCTGAGGGGCGGGCGGCCGCGGGAGGACCGTGGCAGTCTCCCTCGCCATGAGCACCGCCGCCCTCGTCGCGACCTACGTGGTCGCCACGCTCCACCTGGCCTTCTTCGCGCTGGAGTCGCTGCTCTGGACCACGCCCAAGGTGCGCAAGCTCTTCGGCCAGACCGCGGAAGAGGCGGAGACGACCAAGGTCCTCGCCCTCAACCAGGGTGCCTACAACGCCGGCCTCGCCGTCGCCCTCGTCTACGCGGCGGTCGTCGGCGCTCCGGACATCCTGGTCGTGCTCCACGCCTTCATCGTAGCGATGGGCCTCGTCGGCGCGGCCACCGCCAAGATCACCATCCTCTTCCTTCAGGCGCTTCCGGCGGGCGTCGCCCTCGCGTTGCTCCTGATGTGAGCGGTCCGCCCTGCATGCTCGAGGGTCGCATCGCTCGACTCGCCCCGGCAAACATGGGGCCTACGATGGCACTTGCGTCCGGCATCGAAGCGCCGCGCCACGGGCGGGGCCGGATCCCATAGCATGGCTCTCGGGCAGGAGGGCGTCGGGCCAGTCCTCGGTCTGGTGCAAATCGTGGGGTATGGTTCGCCGACGAGGAGACGAGCCCGATGAAGCCAATCGAAGTCATCCGTTTGGTGAAAGAGCTGGAGGAGGATGCAGGCCAGAGCGAGGCACTGCTCGAGCGCGCTCTCAGCGCGATTCAGGCCAGCAAGAGTCAGGTAGACGCCCAGAAGATCACCCGCGCGCTGGCGCCTTGGGGCCGAGCGCTCCTCGGCCCCGGGCGGGAGCTCCTCGCCAGCAAGAAGGGAGGGGACCGACAGAAGGGTATCGAGCTCTTTGCGATCGCTGCAGACCCGACGACGCTCGACGAGCTGGAGCAGGCGAAGAAGAGTGACCGGTCGAAGAAGCTGGCGCGGGAGTACGACTATGCGATCCGGCGAATCCAGAAGGCGGCGTCGCAACGATCGCGTGCGACCGTCGACCCTCGGGATGCGAGCATCGACCCTGTCGCCCGCTTGGTCGAGCTGGACGCGATGGACGCCGATGCGTTCGAGACGGCGATCGGTCGTGAGCTGGTCTACTGGGAGCCACACCATCGGTTGCCGTGGCTCGACTTCGATCGCGAAGGACGCCGTGCCTTCCCGGTCGGTTCGGAGGTCTGGCAGGCGGTCTTCGACCCGGAAACGGGAACGCTCGCGCTCGAGCGCCCGGATGGGAAGGTCCGAAAGAGCGCGCCGAAAAGCGCGTCCGAGCCATGGAAGGCTCTGCGCAAGGAGATTCGGCGTGCATGCGACAAGCGTGCGGCGCGATTGGAGGAGGCGATCCGGACCGGCACGCCCTGGCCCGCGTGGCTGTGGCGGCTGCTCTACGTCGATCACCCGCTTGCCGATGCGACCCGGCACACCGTGGTGTTCGAAGCGGCGGCGGCACCGGCTGGGCCCTGGACTGCGTTCCGCGTGCTGGCCAGTGACGGCCGAGAGACGATCGGTGCCGACGGCGATCCGGTGGAGGTCGCTCGGGATGCACACGTCCGCGTAGCGCACCCCGTGGACATCGGGGAATCCCTCGCCGTGTGGCGCCGGGTCGCCGATTCCGAGCAATGGGCGCCGCCCTTCGCGCAACTCGACCGGGCGAGTCATCCGCGAATGACCGAGGCCGAGCTCGCGAAGCGGGTCCAGGGGTTGGACGAGGTCTTCGCGAAGACGCTCGCCTCACGGCTGGCCCGATACGACTTCGAGTTGGGACCCGTCGACGAGCACGCCACCGTCGCCGAGCGCTATCGACCGCTCGGTGAGCGCTTCTCGTTGTGGATTCGGCACTCGGCGATGCCAGTGCGGCAGGCTCGAATGCGAAAGGACCAGCGGGCGCGGATACTTCACGCGGAGCTCCGCGCCAAAGGCAAGCCTGTCGCCCCGGCGAGGGTGGCGCCCCGCGCGTTCTCCGAAGCGATGCTGTTGCTCGACGCGCTCACCGCCTGACGGCGGCGCACTCCTCCAACTCCTTCACTCCGGCGGCCCTCCGAGGTTCGCGGAACTCCCCTTCCAGCCGTCAGAGCCCTCGAGGCGCCGACTTCGCGGAAGATCCGTTGAGATCCGTTGCCTCAACCTCCGAGGCGGCCGCGAGAATCGAGACCGGGTCGATGAGCCGCGCGGGTCGAAGCGCCCACGCTCCCCAGCCCCGGTGGCTCCGTGACTCCACGCGAGGCAGGGGCACCCTAGGACAGTGGGAGGCGGTGGGTTGCGTGGGTGGTGCCGTGGTGGGCATGCTCCGCCCTCATGGCTGGACGTTTCGCGATCGCGCTCCTCGTCGCCCTCGGCTGCGCCTGTGGCGGCGGCACGAGCACGCCGCCCCCGGAGATTCCCCCGATCGACGACGAGTCGATGGTCGGGGGCGAAGAGACGACCGATGGCGGGAGCGCGGTGGCGCCGGAGCTTCCCTCGGAAGGCGGGGCGCGGGTCCGGCTCGGGCGGGTGACGATCCCCGAGGGGCAGCGTCTCGGTCTGCCGGGCGGTCCGTGCAAGGAGGTCGTGGTCTTCGTCGAGACCGGGAACCTCCGGACGCCGGCCGACGAGGACCTGCCGGGCGGCACCCTCTACCGGACGCAGCGGGACACCGAGCTGCTCGCGACCGAGGAGGCGACGGCCATCGTGAGCGTGAACATCCCCGCGGCCATGGCGGCCGCCAGCGAAGACGCCCCGCCGCCCGAGGCCGCGGAAGGAGACCACGGAGAAGTGGCGGAGGAAGCGACAGCCGACTCCGACTCCGACGGCGAGAGCGCGGAGCCCGTCTGCGACGACCGGGTCATGGGCGACATCGTGGCCGACATCGGCAGCGTGGAGGTGCTTCCGAACGCTGGCGGCAAGCTGAAGGTCCAGATCGTTCTCGACGAGGAGGGTGGGGCGACTTTCGGGTCCTTCGCGATCCTCGAGGCCGAGGCGGATCTCCCCGTGCCGGTGCACACCCACGAGGGGACCGCGGAGGTGCTCTTCATCGACTCCGGCGACGGTACGATGATCCTCGGCGAGCGCCGGTTCCAGCTCGCGCCGGGAGCGGTGATCTACGTGCCGCCGGACGTGGAGCACGGTTACGAGCCGGGCTCCGAGCCGCTCCGCGCCTACCAGGTCTACGACCCGCCCGGACCGGAGCAGCGCTTTCGCCCGGCGGAGCCCACCGAGGAGAATGGCCAATGACGTCCTTCGCGCTACCCGAGCTCCACACCGAGGTGCGAGACACCGCCCTTCGCTTCGCCCGCGAGGTGCTGGCCAAGCACGCCGAGGCCATCGACGCGGGCGAGCCCGTCCCGGCAGCGATCCAGGAGCAGCTCGCCGAGCTCGGCTTCTGGGGCATCGCCACCGCCGAGGAGCGGGGGGGCATCGGCCTCGACGCGCTCGCCTATGCGCTGGTCGTCGAGGCGCTCGCCTCCGGCTCGCCCTCGGTCGCCCGCCGCGTCGCGGCGCACGCCGGTCCGGCGCTCGCCGGGCTGGCGCGCACCGACCTCGACCTGGAGGGCTTCTGCGCCGGTGAGCGCTTCGCGACCTACGTCGCGGGCCTCTCGCCCGCTCCGGCAGCGGCCTACGTCACCGAGGAGGGCTTCGCCGACGAGGCCGCGGTGGAAGCGGTCGACCCGATGGGCCACCGCGGCGCCGGGCTCGCCCGCGTGGCCGTAGCCTCGGTGACCCCCTTCGCGCAGGAGGGGCCGTCGCCGCGCTTCTGGCACGATCTCGGCCTCGCCGCGATCGCCCTCGGCAGCGCGCGCGCAGCCATGGCCGCCGCCATCGCCTACGGCAAGGAGCGCAAGCAGTTCGGCCGGCCGATCACCGACTTCCAGGCCATCCAATGGAAGATCGCCGATGGGGGAATGGCCATCGACGGCGCCGAGCTCCTCGTGCACAAGGCGGCCACGAGCCACTCGGCCACCGACGCTGCCCTCGCCCGCGCGGTGGCCGTTCGCGCCGGGCTGAGCGCCACCGACCACGCCCTCCAGATCCACGGCGGCTACGGCTACACCCGCGAGTACCCCGTCGAGCGGCACCTGCGCTCGGTGCGCATGATCGGCGGCGTCGACGCGGCCCGGGTGGCGGTCGCGGCCCACTGCCTCGCCACCTGACCGAGCGTTGCTCCTGCGGGAGCGCATCGTGCGCGAGGGCGTCGGTCGCTACGGCGAGAGACCCGCGGCCCGCTCGAGCTCCTCGAGCGCCGCCCGGAGGTCGTCGCCCAAGCGCTCCGCGTCGGGGACCGCGTCGGGGCACGCGACGATCCCGAAGTCGAGCCGATCGGCGTTCGACAGCAGGGTGATGTTGAGGGCATAGCCGTGATAGATGGCGCCCAAGGGGTAGAAGCCCTCGAGGCGGGCGCCGTTCCAGTAGCAGCGCTCCACGGGGCCCCGCACGTTCGAGATCACGACGCTGTAGGGCGAGAAGCGCTCGCCGAGCCCGAGCGCCCCGGCGAGCATCCCTGGGGTGAGGGTGAGCAGGGTGAACAGCTCGATCTCCCTGGCGCTCATGCCGCGCAGGAGGGCCTTGCCCTCGTTCATCGAAGCGGTGACGGTCCGAAAGCGCGCCGCGGGATCCGACTGGTGCGTGCCGAGGTTCGCGATGAGCGCGCCGACCGCATTGCCCACCCTTCCGCGAGCCTCGGTGCGGAGCGACACCGGGGCCATCGCCATGAGCGGCCGCTCGGGGAGCTCTCCCTGGGCCGCCAGATGGCGGCGGAGCGCGCCCCCGCACATCGCGAGGACGACGTCGTTGATCGAGCCGCCGAGCGCCTTGCCCACGGCATGCACCTGGGGCAGCGAACAAGACGTCGCGACGATGCGGCGTCGCCCGGTGATCTTGGCGCCGAGGGGGGTCTTGGGCGAGGGAGTCCACGCGGTGGGGAGCGCCTGCTCCCCGCCGCGCCACCAGGCGCGGGCGTAGGTCCGGAGGCCCGCGAGGAGCCCGGTCCTCACACCGAGACGCTCGTGGAGTGCGTCGGCCACCGTTGCGAGCTCCTGCTCGGTGGTTGGCTCGCGCCGGCGGCGCTCGGCATCGGCCGGCTCGGAGGCGCGCCGCGAGAAGGGCGAGTAGTCGCGCCTCTCCTCCGGATCCGGCGACATCATCTCCAGGGCGAGCCGGACGCCGCTGACGCCATCGATCGCCGCGTGGTGGACCTTCTGGTAGAGCGCGATCCGACGGTCGGGCAGCCCCTCGATCACGTGCATCTCCCAGAGGGGCCGGCGCCGGTCGAGGAGGCGCTGGTGCAGGCGCGCCGCGAGCGCGAGCAGCTCCTCGGAGCGGCCGGGCGCGGTCAGCACGGTGTGCCGCACGTGGTCGTGGACGTCGAGGTCCTCGTCCGGCTCCCAGAAGGTCGGGCCTGCCGGACCGAGCGGCCCCATCGCGAGGTGGTCCCCGAACGGGTGCCGCCACTCTTCGGGCGATCGCAGGAGGCCGAGCTGCTGACGGATGAACTCGGGGCCGTCTTCGTCCTCCGGGGTCGTGAACAGGTACAGCCCGCCAACGTGCATGGGGGTCTCGCGGCGCTCGGCGAGCAAGAACCACTTGTCCATGAAGCTGAGCCGGAGCACGGGGGCAGAATACCCGGCCGTCCTCTCTGTGGGGTCGGGCGAAGTGGCTTCGCGAGCGACTGGCCAGCCGTCCAATCAGCGGCGACCCAGCCTTCGGGTGGAGCTCAGTCCCCGAGGATCTCGGCGCGGATGTCGACCACGCCGGCGCGGATCATGTCGAGCGCCTCGGCGGCGGCACGGCTGAGGTCGAGGATGCGGCTGTGGTCCCGATGCGGGCCCCGATCGTTGACCCGGACGATCACCGAGGCCATCGGCTGCCCCTCGGAGTCCAGCCGGGTCACCCGGACCCGGGTGCCGAAGGGGAGATCGCGCGACGCGGCGGTGTAGGCCTCCGGGTCGTAGGGCTCGCCGCTGGCGGTGGAATTGCCCGCGAGGGAGTCGGCGTAGTAGCTCGCGCGCCCCTCGAGGACGTCGGTGACCGTGGCGTCCTCATCGGCCGCGACGGGGGCTCCGGCGGTCTCGGCCGCCGGCTCGCTGCTGCCCGGGGTCTCGTCGCCCGAGCTCGAGCCGACCTCGGCGGAGGCCGGGGCGTCGTCGTCACCGCCGCCGCAGCCGCCGGGGACCATGGCCGCGCCGAGCAGGACGAGCGCGATGAGAAGGGGGAGTCGTCGAGTCATGGGCCCTCCGGTCGGCCGTGACCGGGGACCAGGAGGGTCGCCCGGTAGGCGTCGTATTGGAAGAGGTCGCTGTGCTCTTCGTTGTGGCAGCCGGTGCAGAGGCGCTCGCTGGCGTCCCGGCGGATGTTGTGGGTCTCGGGCGCTTCGATGTGCTGGCTCCCGGGGCCGTGGCAGACCTCGCAGCCGACGTCGACGAGGGCGCCGTCCAGGTTGTGGGTGACCGTGCTGCCCCCGGGGAGCTCGTAGCCGGTCACGTGACAGCCGACGCACTCGAGGTGGAACTCCTTGTGCCGGCTGGTGAGGGTCTCGTAGGCGCGGCCGTGCGGGTGGCCCCGCCACCACTCGAAGGCCGGCTGGTGACACGACTGGCAGCGCGCGGAGCCGACGAAGCGGGGCTCCCCCTCGGCCACCGGTGGCGGCGTCCGGTCGGCGTAGGCCTCCTGGTTGTGGTCGTTGATGCGGATGTCCAGCTGCTCGAGGCGCCGTCGCACCGCCGGGTCCTGCTCCGCGTCGGGGTCGAGGGCCACAGCCCGGGCGCTGAATGCGGGGCCGCTCTCGGGTAGCTCCGGGGCGCGCAGCCCGGCGAGCTCGGCCTGCAGGGCCACCAGCCGCGGGTTGGACTCGTCGCCCCCGAGCCGCTGCTGAAGCTCGGCGATGTCTTCCTCGAGCTGTCGCCGGGCCACGTCGACGCTCCACTGGCTGACGTCGGCCCAGTCGCCCTCGGCGGTCGGCCGGTAGAGATCGACGACCAGCAGGTGCTGGCCCTGGCGACCGGCGTGGAGCAGCACGCCGTCCCCGGCGATGGCCGGCGGCAGGACCTCGGCTTGGTCGAAGCCCGCGCGGACGACGAAGTCGACGCCCTCGATGCGTCCGACGTCCCGCAGCTGCCGGCGGTCGAGGCGGGTGAGCGCGACGACGAGCTCCGCGCCGGCCTCCCGCAGCGCGCGCGCCTCGGCCCGGGCCGCCTCCAGGGGATCGCTGCTCTCGGCGTGGCGGCCGAGATCGCTCACGCCGAAGAGCCCCACCTTCACGCCAGCGACCTCGAGAATCCGCCGGCGAGGCAGCTCGGTTCCCGAGTCGGAGTCGGAGTCGGAGTCGGAGTCCGCGGGGAGGGTGGTCCCCGCGGCCAGAACCGGGAAGCCCGCCCGTTCGCGCAGCGCGGCGAAGGTCTCCGCTCCGAGCCGCAGGTCCCGCGGTCCGGGGGCGGCCGCGGCCATCTCCAGCTCGGTGAGCACGGAGGCCAGGGTCTCGGCTCGCCAGATCTCCTGCGTCTGCCCCTCGGGGCCCGCATGGCCCTCGTGGCCCAGGAAGAGATCGCCGGCGGCCACGAAGACGCTGGGAGCCTCTTCGCTCAGCGCCTTCACCCGCGCCGCGAGCCGGTCGATGCCGCCCAGCGGCCGCGAGGTGCAGCCGCAGGGCTCCAGGGTCCCGTCCAGATCGGTCAGCACCAGCAGCCGCAGATCCGGCGTGGGCAGCGGCGCGCGCTCGGCCGGGGTCTCCGGCTCGGAGCCATCGTCGTCATCATCCCCGCAGCTCACGCCCAGGGAACAGAGCAGGGCGAGCGCAGTCCATCGAAGCGGTCGAAACGAGCGCACCGCTGCTCCCTACCATGGGGCTGGGG
>JABAOG010008500.1_pt1 | contig 19561 bp, 26 predicted proteins | sample 7062131 | NCBI WGS metagenome assembly JABAOG01 (sample SAMN14538629, study PRJNA623070) | marine sediment metagenome | biome: marine biome [ENVO:00000428]; feature: marine pelagic biome [ENVO:01000023]; material: deep marine sediment [ENVO:00002113] | place: India: Arabian Sea | collected...
TCCGACCTGGGACGAGCTGATGGAGCGCGTGCGCACGGCAAGCGCGAACGCGGAGGCGCGACTCGCCGCGATCCACCTGCCCCACGTCCCCCACCTCCCCAGCATGGACGAGATCCGCCAGCGCGCCGAGCAGATGTTCGCCCACGCGCCCTCGGTCTCGATGGACGAGATCGCCGGACGCGCACGGCAGGTCCTGGTCGAGATGGTCACGCTCCACCTCTTCGAGGGACCCGAGCCGCTCGGCGCGGTTTAGCGCGTTTCCTGCACGCGATCGGCATGTTCGGGGGTGGCCGGGCGCGATGTCTCCCGATCGCGAGATGGTTCGACGTCGAACCATCTCCTCACGCGGAGGGCGCGTGGCACGCCGGCGCGACCGAGAACGCGTCCTGATACGGAGGGCGCGCGGGATGCCGGCGCGACCGAGAACGCGTCCGGCGAATCGGGTCCGCCCCCGCGGCTGGCGCCGGGTCACCTCACCGCATCGCGAGGGGACGCCTCGGCCCGCCCACCCCGCGTCATCCACCCACCAGTCGCTTGAAATAGAAGTACACGAGCCGGGAATCGGTGAAGATGCCCGCCAGCTCCCAGCCCTCGGAGCCCAGCCGTTGTAGCTCGGCCTCCGTGGGCGCCTCCTCCGTCGAGAGGTTGCGCACGAGGCGTCGGTACTCCCACGCCGGCTCCTCCCTCACGTAGACCATCGGCGGCGGCGGTGGCGTGGCCGGCCGCTGCGGCGGCTGCTGGTCCGACGGATCGCTCATCTTCCCCTCCGGTTCGCGGACTCCTCGGCCCGCGCGGCACGGTGCCGGGCCGGGCCGGGCTTCCCGTACAAGCCACGTGCCACCCCGGCCGATGAGGGGCTTCGCTCCACGCGGGGGGCGGAGCGACTGCGGGGCTCGTCCCGGACCTGCCGGGCCGGATTCTCCGCGCGGCTCGCCGCTACCGCTCCCCGCCCGCCGCGGTCCGGGCTTCCCCCTTCACGTAGCGGCCGTACCACGCCAGGTACCGCTCGTAGCGGTCCTTCTGGTACGATGGCGTGCGGATGCCGTGGTGCTCGCCCGGGTAGACCACGAGCTGCGTCGGCACCTCGCCGATGCGCCGCAGGGCCTGGTAGAGCTGCTCGGAGTTGAGGATCGGGACGTTCCAGTCCAGCGCGCCCCCCAGGATGAGCGTCGGCGTGGTGATGTCGGTCACGCGGTTGAAGGGGGAGAGCCGCTCCCAGAGCTCGCGGTTCTCCCACGGCAGCCCCAGCTCCTTCTCCCACTGGAGCTGGTAGTGGTCGTGGCCGTAGTTGGCCACGTAGAGCACCTCGCTCGCGCCCGTGATCGCGCCCTTGAACCGATCCGTCTTCGTGATGACGTAGTTGGTCAGGATCCCGCCGTAGGACCAGCCGCCGACGCCCAGCCGGTCCGGGTCCGCCACGCCCAGCTCGACGGCGTGGTCCACGCCCGCCATGACGTCCTCGTAGTCCCGGTTCCCCCAGTCGGCGAAGATGGCCTGCGAGAACGCCTGGCCGTAACCCGAGGAGCCGCGCGGGTTGACCAGCACCACCACGTAGCCGTTCGCGGCGAACAACTGCGCCTCGAACTTGAAGCCCCAGTCGTACTGCGAGACCGGGCCGCCGTGGATGCGCAGCAGCGTCGGGTAGCGCCGCCCCTCCCGGTAGCCCACGGGGTGGAACAGCCACCCTTCGACCTCCGTCCCGTCGGTGCTCCGGAAGTGGATGTTCCGGACGTCGGCCAGGCGGAGCGCGGCGAGGAGCGAGTCGTTGGTCGCGGTCAGCTTGCGCGGCCGCCCGCGCTCGAGCGCGAACAGCTCGTCCGGCCGGTGCGGCTCCGAGACCGCCGCCACCGTGACGCCCGCGGCGCTGTGCCACGCGCCGACGGCGCGGTCGCCGGCGATCGGCCGCTCCACCCGGCCACCCGACACGCCCACGCGCGCCAGGTGCCGCGCGCCGCTGTCCTCCAGCAGGAACTCGATCGCGCGTCCATCGGCCGTGAAGCGCGGCGACGACACGTTCCGGTCCAGCTCCCGCGTGAGCAGCCGCGCCGCGCCGCCCGCCGCCGGGATCACCGCTAGGTGGTCGGTCGCGTACCAGATCAGCTCCGGCTCCACCACCGTCACGTGCGCGATCCACTTCCCGTCCGGGCTCCACGCCGGCTGCGTGTCGGCACCGGGGTTCGTGGTCACCCGGCGTACGGTCCGCCCCCGGTCCGCGTCGTCCGCCGCAACCACCCAGATGTCCGTGTTCGAGTTGGCGTCCGGCTCCTCGGTCCGGTTGCTGACGAAGGCGATCCGCGTACCGTCCGGGCTCCAGACCGGATCCCGGTCGTCCCGGTCGCCCGAGGTGACCTGCCGCGCCTCCTTCGCGGCCAGGTCGTAGACGTAGATGTGCGTCCTGCGGTCGTCCAGGTACCCCGTGTTGTCCCGCTTGAACTGGAGCCGCTCGATCACGTACGGCCTGGGGACCTTCTTCTTCCCGTCCTTCTTCTCCTCCGCCTCGTCCTCCGGCTTCGGATCGCGGATCACCAGCGCCAGGCGATGCCCGTCGGGCGACCACGCGTAGTCGCTCACGCCCTGCTTCACGTCCGTCAGCGGCCGGGCATCACCGCCCGCCAGCGGGAACGCCCACACCTGCGTCTTCGCGTCCTCGCCGCCGCGGGAGGCCAGGAAGGACAGGTACGCGCCGTCCGGGCTCCAGCGAGGCGACGACGCGGAGTACCCCTCCGCGCTCATCCGCACCGCTTCGCCGCCCGCGGCCGGGATCCTCCAGATCGACGTCTCCGACTTCTCCTTCTCGAGGTCGGTCCGGCCCACCGTGTACGCCACCCACCGGCCGTCGGGGCTCACCCGCGGCGAGCCGACCCGCGCGATCCGGAACAGGTCGTCGATCTCGAGTGGACGCCGGGCGGCATCCTGCCCGGAAACCGGACCCGCCGCACCGAACAGGAGGACCATGAACGCCGCACGGACGCACGCGCGCCGGCGGCCAGGTACGTTCGACGTCGTCTGCATGGCTGTCTCCCGATACGGCCGTACCGCTGAAGACCGTGTTGAAGGAAAACGTGTGGAATTCCGGGCAAGATAGTGCGACCCGCCGGCGACGGCCAGACGGCGGGTCGCCGGTTCCACGCGTCCGTCCGGTGGCGTCTGGGCCGATGACAGCGCGGCAGCAGTGATCTACACCGTGAGATCACAACGAAACGGTGTTGGTGATGCGAAACGCATGTCGGTTTGGACTATGGCCGACATCCACGTAGTATCCAAATTCGCCCGTCCATTTGTCCTTCGTGAGACTCACGTGCGGGCCGAACATCGTGACACGATTGACTTGCTCGGCCTGCAGGCCGAGGTGCGCGTGGCTCGGTAGGCCGTAACGGGCGCGATACACGCCAAAATAATCGCCTCCTGCGGAGTTCCCGATCCAGTTGGCACCGGTGTAGAAGTCGACCGGGCCAAGCGAAGCACCGCCGCTCAAGGCGAGAATGAAGGCGTCGGCCCCATCCACTGTCCAGCCACCCGCGTATCCGATCTGGGGCGAAAGCCAGAAATATTCGGTAACATTCCACGACGGACCGAGATACGCGAAGACGATCCGCGTGCCGTCTGAAGGAATCCAGAAATCCACCGCTGAGAGATTCAGCGAAACGGCCTCGGACATGTCCAGCGTGTTGCCCAGCACGGTCATGACCTGAGTGCCGGCGTACTCCGCGCCCTGAGCCCGGGACGGTATCGGCAGCGTCAGCAGGAGGGCGGCGACCACGAGGCTCGAGTACTTCATCATGCAATCTCCTTGGTTCGATGCAAACCGCCGTCGGCCACCTCGGGCTCCAGACTCCGGCTCGGCGCCACGGCTCCCGCTGGCATCGGGAACATGCAAATTCGCCCGTTCACTGCGCGGGACGCGCCATCACAGCGGGTCGTCGACGCTAAAAAACATGCCGTTCGCTTCGCTGAACGGGATGCCGCCGTGAAGGACACGATACGTACCGTCCTCGAGCAGCTCGCGGGCGGCTTGCCGAGCCGTCGCGAGCGCCGCCTGCACGAGCGCCGAGCCCACGCTCACGCGAGCGACGCCGAGCCGCCCGAGCTCCGGTATGCTGGGGGCTTCAGGCGTCGCCATGATGTTCACCGGACCGTCGATGGCCCGGGCCAGTGCGGTGATGGTTTCGGCATCGACCACGCCCGGCACGAAGATGCAGTCGGCGCCCGCGTCCCGGTACAGGTTCGCGCGCCGTATCGTCGCATCCAGGCGAGTCTCCGGTGCACCGACCTGGAAGAGGTACACATCCGTGCGGGCGTTGATGACCAGGTCCCCCTCCACGGCGAGCGCCGCCTGCCGGGCCGCACGGATTCGCTCGGCATGCGCCGCCGGTGTGAGCAGCGGCTCCCCGTCGCGTCCCGGTGAGTCCTCGAGGTTGACGCCGACCGCGCCCGCGGCAATCACGGCTTGCACGGTTTCGGTCACATCCCGGATGGAGCCGCTCCCGTAGCCGCTCTCGACATCCGCCGTGACGGGCACATCGACCGCCTGGACGATACGGTGGATTGCATCGATCATCGCGTCACGTCGCAGCCGCTGCCCGTCGCGGCGGCCTCACGCCCACGAAACGCCCGCGCTGGTGGTGCCGATCGCGGAGGCGCCGGCGAGCTCGATCACTCGAGCGCTGGCCGCGTCCCACGCGTTCGGCAGGACGAGAGGCCGCTTCGTGTGCAATGCCCGGAAATGCGCGGCACGATCGGCTTGGCTCATGATACGATACCCCTATCGTTCACGGGTTTGCGGTGTGCCGTCCGACGCGGGAGCGGCGTCTACTGCGGACACTCCGTGGTGTCCGCTCCCTCGTGGCGAAGCAGCCAGCGTTTGCGCCAGAGTCCGCCGCCGTATCCGGTCAGCTTGCCGTCCGCGCCGATGACGCGGTGGCACGGGATGACGATGGCGATCCGATTGTCTCCGTTCGCCCGGGCAACCGCGCGTACGGCCGTCGGCGCGCCGATCGCACGAGCTTGATCCACGTAGCTGCGTGTACGGCCACGCGGAATCTCACGCAGCGCAGCCCAGACTCGCTGCCGAAAACCGGTCCCGGGCGTGAGCAGCGGCGTGCGAAACTCGCGCAGCGCACCGGCAAAGTACTCGGCGAGTTCCGCTTCCAGCTGCTTGCCGACTTCATTCGATCCGGGCACGTACACGCAGTTGAGCCGCTGGACCAGCCGGCGGAGCTGCGTCTCCAGCATGGGCCGATCGGTGAATTCCAGCAGACACACCGCGGCGTCGGTCGCGCCCATCACCATGGGACCGAGTGGCGTCAGCACCCTCGTCAGGCGGACGACCGAGACATCTCGACTCCGCGACGCCGAACGCCCGGTCATGTGGCGGAGCGCGTCCTGAAAGCCGCTCAAGGATTCGTAGCCGTTTCCGAACGCGGCTCGCGTGATGGCCGAGCCCCGGGCGAGCTCCCCGATCGCGCTCGCCACGCGCCGCGCTCTCTGGTATTCGTGGAACGTCATGCCGTGGTGCCGCTTGAACCAGCGCCGGACCGTCCTCGGATGAAAGCCGAACGCACGCAGGTCCCGATCGCGCAACCGCCGTGTCGGGGTCTCCTCGAGTCTTCCGAGGAGATCCCGAATGGGCTGCGGCGTCGCGCCGTGCAGCTCCAGTGGCCGACACCGCCTGCACGGCCTGTATCCGTGCGCGAGCGCCTCTCTTGCCGAGGCGAAGAACTCGACGTTTTCCCGCTTCGGCTTCCTCGCGGGGCACGACGGGCGGCAGAATACTCCCGTAGTCTTCACCGCCGTGACGAAGATGCCCTCGTAGCGGGTGTCACGGGCAAGCACGGCTTCGTACATCTCGTCGGTCGTCGGTAGCATTCGCTCGTTCATCAGGAGGTTCGCGAACAGATCTCTGTCCGGTGGATCCGGGCGAAACAAGCACCACAAGCTAACCTCGGGGCGGAGGGCGGCAACCGGAAAATGGACATTGAATTGCCGCCGAACGCCGACGGGGTTGCATCGTGAACTTCTCCCGTCTCAACGAGATCACGGCTCCAACACCCACGAGTCGTATCGACTTGCGCCGACCGGCTCGGCATCCCGTCACCACACCGCTCGTACACCGCTCCACCCCAGATCTCGACACCTTCGTATTATTGACACCTTCGTAATTCTTGAATATCTTATCGTCGCAGCACAATGAATGCCTTCTTGAGATCCGACATCGGAGGCTCGAACGCTCGGCGCGTTCGGCGGCCGGTCACACATTCATTCACGCCGCCCACGGAGGAACACACATGGCTGTGACGGCCTCAACGATCTCTGGCGCCACCTTCTCGTTTGTCCGCGAGTACCCCGCGGCCGACCCGGCGGCGGCACGTGAGCACTACCTGGCAAAGCTTTCGGTCGAGACCGACGTCGCCGACCTCGTCGTCGATCTCGAGCGCGGCACGGGAAACTTGATCGTCATCGATGTGCGCTCCCCGGACGCCTACGGGCAGTGCCATATTCCCGGCGCGATCAATATCCCCCACCGGCAGATCAACGCCGAGAGCACGAAACAGTTCTCGAAAGATGCGCTCCTAGTGACCTACTGCTGGGGACCGGCGTGCAACTCCGCCACCAAGGGTGCCGCGAAGCTCGCCGCCCTCGGCTTCCACGTGAAGGAACTGGCCGGCGGGATCGAGTACTGGCGACACGAGAGCTGTCCCGTCGAAGGCACGCTGGGCGAGAACGCACCGCTGTACTGGTCCAGCCGCTCGGAATGAGCCCGGCGCGCACCGCCTGACGGCCGGGGGTCGGGGGCGGGGGTTCATGGCTCGCCCGCCATGCGGTGTGGGGCATGCGCGGCAACCATCGCCCCCGACTCACCGGCGAGTCGGCCGACGTGCGGACGGCGCCATTCTCGCTCCGCCCCCGCCTCGCGCGCGCAGCCACCGAAGACGGTTGACTCCTCCGTAAAGGTTCACATGACCACTCTAAACACCGGTGCCGACGCCGTAACGGTCGAGTTCGACTTCACGCCCGAGGATCAGGTCGAATTCTCTCTACCGTTTCACGCGTTTACCTTTAGGCGTATTCTCCGCTCGCCGGTTCCGCTTCGGATACCCGATCACGTGGCTACTCCTGATCCTCGTGGGTGCTCCCTTGGCGTCCCTCTCGTGGCTCGGGATCTGGTGTTACGGTGGTCAGAGGCGGAATCTTCTTGGTCCTGGGGATCTGGCTCGCGGCCGCACTCGTGTGGATCATCATCGCTCCGAGGCGCTGGCAACGGAGATTTCGCAAGGCGTCCGTGCAGGCTGCGACGAATGACTTCAGCCATCGGCACTACGGACCACGTCGACTCACGGTCGGGCCCGAGGGGATCGCAGAAGTCGACCGGCATGGAGGGTCGAGGAGGTACTGGACCGGGGTCGAGAAGGTCGTCCGGACACCGGGTCATGTCCTGATCTTCATCGAGCCGGCGGTCGCGCACGTGATTCCGACGCGAGCGTTTGCGTCCGTGGCGGATCTCGATGCCTTCGTCGAACGGATCGAGCGAGGCATCGCGGCCGTCCGCACGGATTCGGAGGAAGCGCCCGGGACGGGCCGGGTGACCGGGTCCGTGAACGGGTCACCGCCGGACGGGGCGTTGGACGAGCGCGCCGAGGCCGCGTGGTCCCGCATCGTTCTCACTGGTCACCGAACGAGGGGACGAGTACGGGTTTCTTGGGGCGACCACGACGACCGAAGGATACGCCGCCATCGGGAGGGGTCCGTACGCCAGGGTAAAAGCGGAGAAGCTCGACGTGCGAGCCAGACGCCGGTTCGTCAAATGGCCAGGGACGCCGTGGTCGGCGCCGCGGCTCGTGGCGACGTACTACCAGATGCTGCTCGAGCCCGTCACGGACGGCTCCTGACATAGCCGTTCCGGGCGGCCGACGGCAGTGCCGCCGGCCGCCGACGCCGAGCGGCTGCGGACTTCGAACGAGCCGGATGGCTCGTCCGTTCATTGGGTGCACCAGAAAGCGCAAACGGCGTATGACTTCGATCGGCCGGGCCTTCATCGATCAGTCGAGGACGTACCTGAACTCCGATTACCTGCCGAAGATCCGGCGGTGCGTCCGGGAGATCCCCGACACGGAGCTGTGGTGGCGTCCCAATCCCCGATCGAACAGCATCGGGAACCTGCTCCTGCACCTGGTCGGCAACGTCCGCGAGTGGGTGGTCGGCGGGATCGGCGGTGAACCGAGCACCCGGGACCGCCAGACGGAATTCGATGCGGATGGAATGTTCGACCGACAGGCGTTGCCCGACCGGCTCGAGGGTGCGCTCCGGGATGCCGATCGGGTCCTGGCAACGCTGAGCGCCGAATCACTGCTCGAGCATCGGCTGATCCACGGCCGTGGCGTGAGCGTGCTCGAAGCGCTCTACCACGTCGTCGAGCACTTCGGGATGCATACGGGCCAGATCATCTACATCGTGAAGCTGAGAACCGACACCGATCTGAAGTTGGACGAGGCCGAGGATGCGGCTGCCCGGGTGCGCTCGTAGGGGACGGCGGCCGGAGCCAGGCGTGGACGCGGCCCCGTCCCGTCGAGGGCGCGCCGGGCCACGAGGCCCCACAACGCCGGTATCCCTTGCCGGTACGGAGCCGACGCCCACGGTTCACGGAGCACCGGACGGTTGCACGCAAGGTCGTCTCCCCCCTATCGTCCTTCACCCGAGCCGGAGCCTTCTCCATGTCAGTCATCGATGTCACACCCGAATCCTACGCCGATGAGCCCGTGCGCTTCGACGCGCTGGAGATCGTGGACATCGTCGCCGAGGCGGCGGCGGTGAGCGAACGGTATCGCAACATGGTCATTTCGAAGGTCAACGAGCACTGCCTGCGACTCGCGGTCCTCGAGGAGGTCTACCCCTGGCACGTCCACCCGACGTCGGACGAGCTGTTCTTCGTCGTCGAGGGCTGCCTCATGATCGACCTCGCCGATGGACGCGAGCTCCGGCTCGACGCGGGTCAGTGCGCCACGCTTCCCGCGGGCACGATTCACCGCACACGCGCCACCGGACGGACCGTGACCCTCTGCTTCGAGGAGTTGTCGGCCGACACCGTGTTCGTACCCGCTCCGGACCTTCACGAGGATCCGGCCGTGTGAAAGGAGAGGGCCGTGAAAAACATCGCACTGCTCAGCGTCGCGGCCGGGTTGGTGCTCCTTGTGTGGGGATTCCTCTCCCACGCAGTGCTATCCTGGCAGGACGCTGTCTGGCACGAGTTCACGGATGAGACCGTCGTGTCGCGCGCCCTGACGGACAATTCGCCGCGGAGAGGCGTGTACTACTTGCCGTACGCCGACGACGACCCCGGGCCGGACCGGGTGCGCGCGTTCGTCAACGTGCTCCCTCCCGGCACGGAGTTGAGCATTGGCCGACAGGTGGTCTTCGGTCTGGTGATCCAGATCCTGTCGGCGTTTCTCGTACTCGGCCTGCTGAGTCGGACCCGGGATTCGAGCTTCTGGGGGCGGGTCGGGTTCTTCTCGGGCGTCGGCCTGACCATCGGCTTCGTCAGCCACGCGTACTACTGGAACTGGTTCGGCTTCCCAGCGCCGTACGTCGTCGCCACGATCCTCGACAGCGTCGTCGGCTGGACGCTGGCCGGATGGGCGGTCGCGGTACTCGCACGGACGAGCGCATTCGGTTGGCGTGACGCCGGCGTGAGCGGCGCGCTACAAGAGCATCTTCGAGGGCCATCGTAATGCCGGAGCAACTCGAACACGTGCGTCAAGGCTTCGCCAGCGTGCGGCCGTATCTGTACGGCGGTCTCGACCTGATCGACTTCGTCGTGCAGACGTTCCGGGCGGAAGAGATCGAGCGGCACGTCTACGGCCCCCGCAGCGTTCAGGTCACGGTCCGGGTCGGAGATTCGGCGATCGTGCTGGAAGCCGGTGAGCTCCCGCCGCACGTCACCCCGACACAGGCCTCGGTCTACGTGTACGTGGAGGATGTCGACGCAGCGTACGAACGCGCGCTTCGGGCGGGCGCGGAACGGATCGAAGAGCCGGCCGACAAGCCGTACGGCGAGCGCAACGCGGGCGTCCGAGATCGGTCCGGCAACACCTGGTGGATCTCTACCTACACGGGCCGCGGTCGTTAACCCGGGGTCACGCTCCAAAGACTGCCGGGACGTCGTGGCCCGCCCCTGGCGCTGCGGCGCCGATCCGGCGGCGGAACGCACCGCGTGCCGCCGGAACACCAAGCGCAGGTCGATGCCGACCCGAAGGAGAAGATAGGCGATGGTGGACAACCAGGAGGTCGCTGTTCGGGAGCCGGTCGAGTTGCGCGGGACTGCCGCTCCGGACGACGACCGGACGAGTCTGGCTCTGGCCGGCGGGCTGATCGCGGCGGTCGTCGGTGGCCTGATCTGGGCGGGCAGCACGGAAGCCGAACGGCGGCTCGCGGCCCGGAGCGTCCCCGGTCGGTTTGGAGTCGTGGCGGGAGTGCCGATGCAGCCCACCCCGTGGGACCTCCTTTGGTTCGGGCTGGCGCGGGTCGCGGCGTACCGCATGATGGCGCGCCGAAAGGTGCCCGAACCGGAGGTGGGTCCGTCATGATCGCTGCCGTCATCGTGCTGGGTGCGGTCCTCCTCGTCGGTCTCCTCGTCTTCGGCGCATTCGTGTTGTCGTTGGGTCGAGCCATCGACGAGAGCGTCGAGCCAACGCTCGAGCCACGCATCCTCGCCTCACCGCCCAGGCTCCAGCTTGCCGTGTCGGTTGCCCCGACGGCCCCGGCTCTCCGAATCGAGAGCATCTCGCTGCCCCGCGCCGCCGCCGAGGAGCTGGGAGCCGCACCTCCCGCCGGCTTCCGATTGGCGCCCGCGCCGGTCCTGGACCGGGAATCCTTCGAGGCGGACCTGGAGCCGCTTGTCGAGGAAGAAGGAGATCTCACCGAAGAGCGCATAGAAGCCTACGAGGACCGGGAGTTCGAGGAACACCGGTCCAAGCTCGAGGATCATCTTCGCGACTTCGTGAGCTTTGACGGACGGCGGGTGGTTCGCCCCGGCGAGCGGGCGCAACTGACCATCCCCCTGTCTCGCACCGGCCCTGTCGAAGGCGACGTATCCATCCTCTACTCCTGGCGCTCGGGACTGGTGTGGGCTTCTCAGGGAACCCATGTTCCGCTGAACGGGCGGGAGGTACATGAGACGGCTCGGGCTACGACCGTCAGATGAAACCGTGGACGGAGGGCGGAAATGGCGGGCTACGGACCGGGGAGGTTCATCGACTCGCGAACGATTCGGATAGGCTTCGGCGCACTGCTGTGCCTGGCCGTTGCCGCGCTGCTTCCATCCGATGTCGCAGGCCAGGTCACTCGAGAAGATTCGTACGTGGTGGGCGAGGCGGGCGTTCGGCTGTTCGTACGCGAGGTATCGGTCGAACATGCGATGGACGCCGCACTCCCGCCGATCCTGCTCCTCCACGGCGCGCGCGTGCCGAGCGTCCCCTCCTTCGACTTGCCGGTTCCGAACGCATCGCTCGCGGCGGACCTGGCCAGGGCCGGGCACGTGGTCTACCTGATGGACGCACGTGGCTACGGCAACTCGACACGCCCTCCGGAGATGTCCGAGCCGCCGACCGCGAACCCGCCGCTGGTTCGCTCATCGGAGGTCGTCCGTGATGTCGCGGCCGTCGTGGACTGGATCCGTCGGCGCAGAGGCGTCGTTCGAGTGGCCCTGCTCGGGTGGGCGACCGGTGGTCATTGGTTCGGCTACTACGCCAGCCTCTACCCCGACCGTGTCAGCCATCTGATTCTCTACAACACGCTCTACGCGGGCAGCTCGGTCCACGAGCGAATCGGGCACGGCTCCGGTCTGGAGGATCCGGCCCGCCCCGGTCGATTCAACAGCGGCCAAATCGGAGCGTATCGCCTGAGCACGAAAGAGTCGCTCACCGCCTCGTGGGACCGGAGCATCCCGGTCGAAGACAAGGCGAGCTGGCGTGATCCACGGGTCGTGGCAAGCTACACCCGGCTCGCGCTCGAAAGCGATTCCACCAGCTCCTCGCGGGTGCCGCCAAGCTTTCGCGCACCGAGCGGAGCTCTCGAAGACAGTTACTACCTGGCCACCGGACGGCAACTGTGGGATGCGTCTCTGCTTCGCTCCCCCACGCTGATCATCGCTTCCGAACGCGATTTCTGGTCGCGGCCGGAGGACCGGCGAGTCCTCGAGGAGCAGATGGAGCATGCGCCGAGCGTGGAGGTCGTGGTCATTCCGAACGCGACCCACTACGTGCATCTGGACCGACCCGAGCGAGGCCGGGCACGGTTTCTCAGCGCAGTCCTGACGTTTCTCTCGCGGGAGCACGCCGGCGCGATCAGCGCCCGCGCGCGGTGAGTCATCGATGAATCCTCGGGCCGATGCACTGCGGCGGGCCATGATCCGTCCGGTCCGGCATCGGACACCCCCGACCCGGAGCGGGCATGGCGAGTGACGGCGGACGACGCGTCGCGTTCGAAGGGCAGCGTTGGAGCAACGCCGACTCCGATCGCATTGAGGTCTCGGACCCCGATTTCCGATGGCCGGCCGAGTTCGCCTCGGAGGCGAGCCGCATCCGCACCGTACTCGGCGATGACTCGAGCCCTCGCATCGAGCACGTCGGGAGCACGGCGATCCCCGGCATCGCCGCCAAACCCATCGTCGACATCCTACTCATCCCCCCGCCCGAAGCCGATTGGGGCCGTCTGATCGCTCCTCTGGAGTCGCTGGAGTACGTTTTCTGGGACGAGAACCCGCGACGCGACCGTATGTTCTTCGTCAAAGGCATGCCCCCGTACGGAAAGGGGCGGACCCACCACGTGCACGTTCGCCAGCCCGAAGATGCGCGCGATATGCTCCTGTTTCGTGATTACCTGATCCGGAATCGGGCGGTGGCGGTGCGATACGAAGCGTTGAAGCGCGAGCTGGCCGGTCGGCACCCGACGGACCGAGAGTCCTACACGCAGGCGAAACGCCGTTTCGTCGAGGCCGTGCTCGAGGAGGCACGCGCCCGGGATGCACCGGGTGGGTGCGGTGGCCGAGCCGTGGATGCGACGTCGTGAAAGGCGGAACGCCGTGGCTCCGGAGCTGCCGCTTCCCGACCCGCGGTTACTGAGACACAAGCGTTCACAATGTAAACGGGCGCGCCAACCGGCGTGCGGGCCGACGCCTCGCAAATCCACTTACGAGGAGCGTGAAACAGCACCCTGATGCACCGCCGGCGCCCGGTGCCAATCGTACTCCATGTACTCCGCGGTGCGGCGTGCGACGTCCGGCCCCAGGAGCCGCTCGACCACGTGGAACGAACCGTCGATCCCCGCCGAGATCCCGCCGGTCGTGACGATCCGTCCGGCATCCACGAACCGCTCGCCCGACCGGATTTCGGCGTCGGGTGCCAGATCACGGAGGTGATCGAGCACTTCGTGGTGGGTCGTCGCCGGGACGCTGTCGAGGAGCCCGGCGCGCGCCAGGATCCGCGCTCCGCTACAGATCGACATCACGATCTCGGCCCGTTCGGCGGATCGTTGCACCCAACGGACGAGCGGACCGTTCTCCATCTGCTGCCGCGAGCCGGCGCCTCCCGCCACAATCAGAATATCCGGCTGCGGGCAGTTCGCCGTGGTGTAGTCCGGCAGGACCCTCAACCCGTTCACCGCGCGGACCGCTCGGTCCTCCTCGGCGACGAGGAACACGTCGAACGGGCCGTATCCGTTCAACTCGGCCGTTACGGAGAAGACCTCGAACGGTCCGGCAAAATCGAGAACCTCAACCTCGTCGTACACCAGATTGGCGTGCTTCTTCCGCCACACGCTCCGGAACGGGGACAATGTTGTAGCTCATGCTGTCCTCCCCTTGGTCGCCTCCACGGATGCTCGTTTGCTTAGGTACTCGGTACTCGCATCCGCCCGACCCCTTCGGCGAGCGATCGAGCGAGGCGGCGTGCGTATTCGCCTGTGGGGTCCGCTTCCGGATCGTAGATCGTCACCTCCATTCCCACTGCAAGAGGTGACTCCAGGAGGCCGCGGAGGAGTGCCGCGACTTCGGAATAATCCAACCCGTCCGGCTCCGGTGAGTCGACGGCCGGCATCACCTCGGGGTCGAGGACATCGGCATCCAGATGGATCCAGAACCCCTCTACGCCGCTCCGGGTCAGTTGCTCCAGCGTCTGGTGGATGACGTGATCGAGTCCCTGGCGACGTAGCGCATCTCGGTCGTGCACCCGGATGGAACTCTCCCGTACGCTCCGCGGCTCACTCTCCGTCACCGCGTCGGCAACGCGGCAACCGATCACGACCGCATGCTCGTCGGCAATGAGCGGCCCGCGCCCTTCGAGGTTGGCTAAGAGGTCGGGACCCCGGCCGGTCGCCAGGGCGAGATCCATACCGGCCGCGCCACCGCTCTGCGACGTCTCCGGCGTGAGCATGTCCGGATGCGCGTCGATGAAGACCAGGCCGAAGCGGCCCCGGCGGCGAAGCGCGAGCGCACACCCGAGCAGGATGCTGCAATCCCCGCCGAGCACCAGCGGACAACTCCCTGAATCAAGAACCGCCCCGACGTGATCGGCCAGGCCGACCGAGTAGTCCGCGATCGCGTGCGCATTCCGGATACCGAGCTCGGGATCTCGGGCCGGGTCGTATGGCGGTGGCGGGACCTCGCCTGCGAACGCTGCACCCAACATCTCGTGCAGGCCGGCCTCGCGTAGCGCGGCGGGCATGTGCCGCGTTCCCGGGACACGACCCGGACCCGGTGGCTTGAGACCGAGCGGTGAGGGAGCGTGAAGAATCGCGAGATTACGCACGTCGGGTCACCCCCCGGGCCGTTTCGACAACGTTGCCGCGCTCACAACCGTTCGCCGCATGCGCTACATCCACATCCGCGCGCGCAGCCGACCGCACCGAGGCGACGCGTCGGCGTAGTCCTGGGCGCACTCGTGCCGACGCACGCCCGGATCCATAGATCACACCGCGCGGGGCGGTTTTCCTGACCGGCGAATCAGCCCGCACGCCGCCACATCAGCAGGCCCATCGTCGCGAGCCAGAGAGTCAGCGGGATGATGAAGCCACCGTAAAGCACCGGGAACGGCACGAGCTCCAGCCCGAGAAAGCGCGTCGTGCCCGCGAACATCGCACCCGCGCCCGCTGCGACCGCCACCCACCCGAGCCAGGTGGGATACCCGTCGTCGTGTGCGACTGCGAGTCCCATCAACAGATACGGAAGGCCGATCAGCCACGCGATGAAATTCAGGAACAGCCCGCCCGTGACGCCGAGCATGGCCCGGCCGGCGAGCAGCATCGTTTCCTTGTCCGGACCGGTCGCGACCGCCCAGGCATCCGCGGTCCTCTTCAGCCCATACCCGAGAACCGAGTACTCGACAAGGACCAGCGTGGCACCGATCATCACGAAGGCGACCGCGAGCCGGCTGAGCACCCAGGAGACCCCCCGTGACATTGAGTGTGCGAGCGTTACGAACGCGCCCACCCAGCACAGGACGAATACGATCAGTGCCAGCTTGAGCAGCGGCCATTCCGGACGGCCGGCGATGTGCTCGAGCGCAACGGCAGTGGTCTGATCGGGCAGGTCCCCGTGCACCAACAACACCGCGAAGTATCCCAGGCCGCCCACTACGGCCAACACGGCACCGAGCTTCAGAGCCAGCCGCTCCTGGACCGCGTTGCCAGTCTCCCTCAGCGCAACCTCCAAATTCGCCGACATCGTTCTCCAAGGAAATGAATTCGTTGTTCAGAAGCCGGCCGGCTCGGCATGGCTCGCACCGTAGCCGGCGATCGTACGCAGGCTCTCCGGCCGGTCACCCCGAGCCGCCGCTCGTATTCACAACCTGCACCCCGCACGCGCGTCAGGCCGGGTCGCTGTGGACTTCGTCGATCGAATCCACCCGCCGCATGTCGCGCATCGTTCGGATCACGCTTCCCGCGACCAGCCATGTGCCGACCGCGATCACGACGCCGAATCCGGGCTGCCCCGCGGCCAATCCGATTCCCAGGCCCAGGATCAGCAACCCGCCGAGCATGGCCGCACCGGTGATGAACCGGGACCGCTTCACGTCGCCGTGTCCGTGCCTTCTCCGCTCACTCATGATTCGTCCTCACGTTTGTGCCGTTCGTGCCGCGATCGCTCCAGCGGGCGCGTCAAGCCCACGCCGGACGCACTCGACTGCTGTACGTCGGGCCGCGCAGGCAGAACCTCGGCTCGAGAAGCTGGCCATCGTCGGACGCCACGGCGACGAAATCAATCGTTGTCAGGCCATTCGCGATCGCGACGATAGAGACCGGAGGCAACCCTCCGATCCGCGTGTGGTCCGCTCGTTCGATCCAGGTCCTTCGCCGAGCCCGCCAGCCCCATGAGCTCTCGCAAACAGTTCACCTCTGTGTTTCTGAAACGTCGAGATAAATTACACGCCGACGCCGGGCGTGTCAACGGGTCCCCGGAGCCCGAAAATCGGGCCCGGTTGCTGACACGAGGGAAACCGGAGGCCGTGGTCGGGAGCGACCGACGGCGAGCGAAGAGCGCGAGCCGGCACGGGCCGGCGCTCGGGCCGGTAGCCGGTAACCGATCGGCCCGGCCGCGAGCCGCCCTCGCACGCCTGGCTCACCGCGTCTCAGCCGCAGAGCCCATTCTACGAACGACGGCGTCTGCCAGGCGCGCGACACCTTCCCGGGACGTATCCAGGAGCAGCGATGGCCAGCAGCTCGAGCAACAGAAAGCGGACGCTTCGACGCGGCATGGCTGAACTCTCCGTCGATGAAGCGGAGCGACCACTCGCCGTCCCGTGTGATCTCCGGCAGGAACGGCTGAAAGAGAGCAGCGCCGTCGTCGTCCAGGGCCTGGAGGAAAGCTTCGCTTCGGGCCGCATGCGACAGGGACACGAGGCGAGTCCGGTGAGCGGTCGCGGGGACCGCCGAGCGCCTCGCCGAAGCACTTGGTGGCACCGTAGATGTTCTTCGGGAGCACCGGCATCGTCGTCGCCACCTGCCGATCCAGCGGGTACGACTCGATGGCCTGCGCACCGCTCGCAAAGACCACCCGCCGGCACCCTCGTCTTTCGCCGCACGGAAGATGTTGTAGACGCCCTTGATGTTCGCATCGAGCAGCGAGCCGTAGAAGTCCGCGGTCGGCCGCGGGTCCGCCGCGAGGTGGACCACCGTGTCGATGCCGCGACAGTCGCGCCGGCAGGATTCCGGGTCGACGGCGTCGAGCTCCAGCACTTCGTGCGGCGAGCGCGTGGCTTCCCGGAGTGGGGCGACACGCTTGTCGGCGAGCCGAAAAGGATACCGCGCGGCCACGTCCTGGCGAAACGCCGTGCCGATCGCGCCGGCGGCCCCCGTGATCAGCANNCCCATCGAGCACTCTCTCGCTCGATCATCATCAACGGCCGTGAGCGTCCACTCGGACGTCGGACGGCACGGCGCTACGCCACACTACCGGTTACACGCGGTTGGTTTCAACGTCGGCGGCGCCGATAGATTGCCCTGAACCACCAGGAACTTCGGAGGCTTTCCGGAAGGCCTTGCGCGCCGGACTGCGCACCACACGTGGCATTCCTCGGCGCATTGTCTTAGTTTTTGTTCATTCCGTGGCCGTTCGCCACGGCCGGCACATCGCACCGGAGGCTTCGAGTGGCGGTGTGTGACAACGAATTCGAGGGGCAAGAATTCAGGGGTCGTAACGTGTCAAGAGAGAGATCGGATCGGGCGCAGTTGCTGAGCGAGTTGAGTACCGAGCTACGCCGCATGGGCATCGTGACGGTGATGTTCCACCAGGTGATGGCGGAAAAGCTGGGCGTCAACGTAACCGACTCGCGCGCATTCAGCATCCTGCAGCAAACGGGGCCGATTCCGGCCGGCCGACTGGCTGAGCTCACGGGCCTCAGCACTGGCGCGGTCACGACGATCATCGATCGGCTGGAGGCGGTCGGATTCGTACGGAGAGAGTCGGACCCGACCGACCGGCGGAGGGTGATCGTCGCACCCGCGGAAGACGAGGAGCGAGACCGGAAAATCAGCGCGATCGTCGGGACGCTGCTGACGCCACTGGCCGAACGGATGGCCAAGTACACCGACGCGCAGCTCGTGTTGATCCTCGATTTTCTCAAAACCGGAATCGAATTTCTACGCGAGCAGACGGTGCGGCTTCGGGAGGAGGACGAGGCTGATGCGTGACTCGAAGCCGCGGGCGGCAGGACAACCCGTACTCAGCGGCGAGACAGGAGCCTCGGCACAACGAGGCCGGGTCGGCTCGGACCATGCAGCGTCAGGCGACGGCCTCCGCCGATCGACCGCGGCGATCCGACCGAGCCGGCTCCGCATGCATCAGCCCCGCCGCTCGAGCGCGTGAGCCAAGGCCGGAAGCGCACGCTCCAAGCGCCGATGGCCAAGCCCGAGCCGGAAGTGGCCGCCGCTTGTCTCGAACAGTGAACCGGGCGCGAGCAGTACACCCTGCTCCGAGGCGAGTCGCTCGCAAATGGCATCGACGTCCCCTGCGATCAGCCGCGGGAACGCGGTTGTACCGGCGGCGGGCGGAATCCATTCGACCCGATCTGGATACTCCGTGAAGAATTCGGACACGGTGGCTACATTGTGCGCTACGATCGAGCGCGCCCGGGCGTGCAGCTCTTCTCTTGCCCGGACCCCGATCAGCGCGAGAATCTGAGAAGGTCCACTACCGCAGATCGTGGTGTAGTCCCGAAGCATGGCAATCCGATCCAGGAGTGACCGGTCCCGGCACGCGACCCAGCCGACACGGATTCCGGCCAGGCCGTAGCTCTTCGAGAGGTCGCCGATGCTGAGCGCGCGCGCGTCCATTTCGACCGCTGCGGGCAATTTGAGACTCTGATCAGGCTCGAGCCCGCGAAACACCTCGTCGGAGAAGAACCGGATCCGTCGGTCGGTACATAGATTCAGCAAATCGGAAAACACGGATTCGGTGGGCAGCGCGCCCGTCGGATTGTGCGGAAAGTTCACGACGAGCAATGAGGTCTCGGCGCGGAACGCGGCGACCACCGCGTCCACGTCGAGGGTCCATGCGTGATCCTCCCGCACGAGTGGGACCATCGTCGTCTCCCCACCCGCCACACGTACCGCTTCGTAGAGCGGTGGGTACGCAGGCCCGATGACGACCGCGTGATCCCCCGCGCCCACCAGTGCGAGCATGGCGAGATAGATCGCTTCCTGAGCTCCCGTTGTCAGGACCACTTCTGATGGGTCGACAGCGCGATATTGCCCCGCGATCGCCGCGCGCAGGGGCGGATTTCCGTNNGATCCTCCCAGAGCCCTCGCGCCTCTGGATCTGCCAGCTCCAGCAGCTCTCGAAGCGTCAACGGCTCCGGATCGGAGCTCGACAGGTTGTGCTGAACGTCGAATTCCCAGCGCGAGTAGAACCGCTCCAGAAATATAGGACGAATCTCTCGGCCACCGTCACGAGTTCGCTCCATGGAGTACCTCCGCCAGGCTCGGAAAGTCGATTCGCCGCACCGGTCCTGAAACCGCACTCAAGATACCGATCATGCGTTTTCTACTGCTCGGGTCACGCAACGGGTTCACGCAGACC
>JABAOG010002930.1_pt1 | contig 19549 bp, 14 predicted proteins | sample 7062131 | NCBI WGS metagenome assembly JABAOG01 (sample SAMN14538629, study PRJNA623070) | marine sediment metagenome | biome: marine biome [ENVO:00000428]; feature: marine pelagic biome [ENVO:01000023]; material: deep marine sediment [ENVO:00002113] | place: India: Arabian Sea | collected...
TAATCCCGTTTTTGCCGATGATGGCGGCTGGCAAGAAGCAGGCGGCACCTTTAGCAGCTGGATTCAAAGCCCCGGTGCAGGTCGAGCAGTTGCCATGGGCTTTTTACCTGCCGCCGGTTCAGGGTTGGGCGTCTTGTTTGGAACAGCTCTTGGCAGTTTGGTCAGTATTCTGGGGGCAACCGGCCGAACANNTTCTCCGACCGCTGAAGGAGCCACCCCCCCACCCTCCCGCACGGCCGATCCCAAAACAGCCCAGGCTGATCAGCCCGAATCCGAATTCGAATGGATTGAGAAGTCGCCCGAACAAACACCGGGGAGCAAAACGGCCGACCATCAAGCCCAACAATTCGAGTATGAGGAAACCGGCGACCCGGGTGACCTATCTTCAAGGCATCGTCCTGAGGAAGCTACCCCAACGGGCGATGCTCTTAGAAGCCAGCGGGCGGGACAGGATGCAGCCCCAAGCCGGACTGGTGAAGGGGCCGAAGCGGCCGCCTCCGGTCAGCGGGATTTGCGCGGGGTGCAGCCAACGGCCGGGCCAGATTCGGGTCCGGCAGCTAGCGAAGGCGCTGGTTCGGCAGCCGAAAGCGCCGGTCGAGCGGCCGAATTTGACCAGCAGACGCCAACCGGGCATATGACGTCCGACCGCCACCGGGCAGCAGAACCGGCCAGCGAAGGATCCTTAACAGACCGCAGCCAGCCGGGAGGTCTGGATGAGATGTCAGAGACGCCAGATGCAGACAGCTCAGAAGGCCCGACAGCCAGACGTCATGAACCGGATGATGTCCCCGCGACGTTGGAACAATCCGGCGTTAAGGCGGAGCGTCATGTGCCCGAAACCGATAGCGGGCCTTTAGCCGATCGTCACGAACCGGACACCGCCCCAGAGGCAGGTGGCGCCATGCGTGCCAGCCGGGCGCCAGATGATGCCGCCGGGCCGTCAGCTGAACGGTTTACTACAGGTGAGACGATTACCCCTGCTGGCCCAACAGCTGACCGCCATCTTGTAGAATCAGAAAGGCCGATACCACCGGCTCCGGTTCCTGGTTATGTGCTTGATTGGGAATTAGTGGTCGTACGAACGCCGGAAGGGTCTGGGATAACGGTGCAGCAGCGCTTTGAACTGGTTGGCCATACCCGAATCGGCCGTCATGGCCCCATTGACCTCAAGTTATTGGATCTTAAAGTTTCCCGCCAACATGCAGATATTGATATTATTGGTTCTATCTGCCGTATTACTGACCTGAACAGCAGCAACGGCACTTTCGTAAACGGCCGTCGCATTACCGAGCCGGTCGAAATAAAACACGGTGATGCCATTAAGATCGGTGATACATATTTTGTGGTGGAGCAGAAACCGGCGTAAAGGGGTAACTGTCCCCCAACCATTAACGCCGACCTTCTCCGAGAGGCCTTCTCCAGGGGGCATATTCATCCATTATTTTTGAGAGTTCATCCAGAGGTAGCGCCAGGACCGTTCGGCCTTCATAGCCGGTCATGGTTTCACCCACAGTCAGGACATTGAGAATCGCTTCTTCAACTGCTTCGGCCGTTCCCGCAAATAGCGGACTCATCTGGTGACCCGGCATTGTTTTAACATCAATTAAGCCTTTGGCGTCGGCGGGATAATTGTTGCCGGTCGCAAAGGCTAAAAAGAGATCCCCACTACCGTTGTGGCCAAAAGCGCCAACCTTGCCCATGCCAATAGCTGCGCGTTGGGCCAGGCGGCGGCACTGGTCTGGCAGCAAGGGTGCATCCGTTCCGATGACGATGATAATCGAGGAACCGCCGGTGTCTGGTTCGGTATCCGGTTCAACAAATGGTGTCGGGTATTTTTCCTGGTCTAGCAGACGGCCGACCGGTACCCCATCCACCCGCAAATCTTCCCGTGCGCCGTGATTGGCCTGCACCAGCGCCCCAACTGTGTAGGTGCCATTCTTCGTTTCTACAATCCGGGATGCGGTGCCTATACCTCCCTTAAATTCATGGCAAATCATGCCTGTCCCGCCGCCGACATTGCCCTCGGCGACAGGGCCAGGCGCGGCCGAATCCAACGCCGCAAAAACATCTTCCCGGGTGACATGAAAGCCATAGGCGTCATTCAAATAGCCATCCCAGGTTTCACCCACCACCGGCAGCGCGGCAATATCAATTAGGCTCCGTTCGTGGCCATAAGCAACAATCGCCTCATCTACTGTGCCGACCTGGTGCGAATTTGTCAGGGCAATCGGATAATGGAGCAGGCCCGACTCGGTCAACCAATGTATTCCTGTCATTTCTCCGCAACCATTGAAGGAATGAAACCCCGCAAAAGCATGGTCCCGCCAGATGTTGCCCGCCCGGGGCACAATAACGGTCACGCCGGTACGGGCAACCCGGGGCTCATCATAAATGAGGGTTTTCTGCCCCACCCAGACCCCAGGCACATCAGTAATTGCATTCAACGGGCCGGTAGGCAGCGTTCCAATAATAATTCCTAAATCGCGTATTCTTTTTCGAGTCATATGTTTTAAAGTCTAGAAGCTCCCCCAGGTAAATGGAGGAGACTTGTTGGAGTTAAAAGCCTCCTCCACGGTTTATTGCTATCTAACCTTGGAGGATAAATATCCAGGCTTCGAGGTCGTCCTCGGTGAAGTAATGTTCCGTATACTTTATCTGTAGATTAAACTTATCAATGAGTGTCATCGCCGCTTGAATCTTTTCGGGGTTTGCTTTGAAGTAAAACAGTTTGCATTTATTTGCCTCCTGATGCAAAAATTTGATAGACCCGCTAAACTTAAGTATTCACTGTATTTTTGTCAAGGGGAATTAAGGGCTTTTTGAGTCTTAACAATTTCTGAACATTTTCCTTAACAAATCTCAAACTCTATTTTATAGACTACAGGTAACAAAAAAAGTAACCTGCTACCAATGTTGATATAGGAGATTTGTTAATGAAAATACGCACCTCTAAAACGTTTATTCTTTTATTCCTGGTCATTTTTGGCCTGACCGCCTGCTCAGGGCTGGCGGAAACAGTTCAATCGACTTTGCCAGTTTCGGCCGTTAACTCTGACACCGAGGTAGAGCCGCTTCTGGTTAATAATGACGAATCACAAACGGACCCATCTCAGGAGATTGTCCAACCAGATAGTAACCAGATCCTCGCGGCTGAGGAGAGTTTGCAAGATTCACTGATTGATGTATATGAGTTGGCCAATCCGGCCGTTGTTTACATCATTGTGCCGCCCTTGGGCAGCGGCAGTGGCTTCGTCTACAGTCAGGATGGTTATATAGTTACCAATAACCACGTTGTGGCCGCAGGCTCAAACTTTGAAGTTGTTTTTTCTAACGGCGACCGCATGTCGGCCGAATTAGTCGGAACCGATGTTGACAGCGACCTGGCCGTCCTCAAAGTAGACGATTTGCCAGACAGAGTCCAGCCATTACAATTAGGCGATTCGGAATCGGTTCGGGTTGGTGAATTTGTGGTGGCCATTGGCAATCCATTTGGCGAACAAGGATCGATGTCATTGGGCATCATCAGCGCCTTGGGTCGCAGCCTGACCTCACAGCGGGATTTGGGCACCGGCAGCAGCTACAGTCTGCCCCAGGTCATCCAGACTGACGCCCCCATTAATCCAGGCAATTCTGGCGGCCCCTTATTAAACCTGAACGGCGAAGTGGTTGGCGTTAATTCTGCCATTGCCTCCTACTCCGGCACCAATTCCGGCGTTGGCTTTTCAATTCCGGTCCAGGCCGTCCGCCAGATAATCCCGGCCCTGATTGAGAACGGGGAATATGTTTATCCCTATATGGGTGTTGGCTTTGATGATGAAATATCGCTGGCAGAACAATCGGTTTACGGTGTCGCCCAGACCCAGGGGGCGTACGTGTTGAATGTCACGCCTGGTGGGCCGGGGGCTGAAGCGGGCCTGAGAGCGGCTTCGGCTTCAAATGGCCGGGGCGGTGACCTGATCATTGAAATTGATGGCCAGACCATCAGAGATTTTTCCGACCTGAACAGCTATCTCGTCTTTCACACCACTGTCGGACAGACGATTGAGATTACCGTGCTGCGCGAAGGTGAACCGGTGACTCTTTCACTGACCTTGGGCGTTCGGCCGTAAAAAGGAGATGTAATTAGTCATTGGTAATTTGCCGGATATATCCGGCAAATTACCAATGACTAATTACCAATTACGAAAATATCATGCGTTCGCTGGCTCTAAAATTAACACTCGCTTTCCTCGTTGTTGGGGTGATTGGCGCTGGGTTGGTGGCGGTGCTGGTTGGCTGGCAGACGCAAAATCAATTCGACCGGTATATCTATGACCTCTATCATGATGACCTGGTCGAACTTTCAAACCAGATGGCTGCCCATTACCAACAATATGGTAACTGGGATGGGATTACGATTCTGATTCGGGATCAATTCAGCCCATTTGAAGCACCTACTGGAGGGGTGCCGGGTAATAGCCATAGGAAGATTAATTTGTTACCTGTGACGCTGGTCAACGAGGACAGGGTGGTCGTCAGCGGTGGTTATGAATATTCTGCCGGTGACCGGATGTCTCGTAGGGAAACAAATAATGGCGTCCCAATTGAGTTAGGTGGGGAGACGATTGGTTGGGTGGTTGTTGAATCGTTTGGGGATGTCCGCGAGACTGATTCACCAGAATCTGATTTTTTGTTGAATGTAAACCGGGCCACCTTTTTGAGCGCAATTGGGGCGGCCACTATTGCCTTGATACTGGGGGGGTTGCTGGCTCGTTCAATTTCTAACCCGGTGGGTGAACTGACAAATGCGACCAAGGTGGTTGCCAGAGGAGAGCTAGGCCACCAAGTGCCGGTGCGAACGAATGATGAGTTGGGTGAATTGGCAGCCTCCTTTAACCAGATGAGCGCCGATCTGGCCCAGGCCAACCAGTCCCGCCGCCAGATGACGGCCGATATTGCCCACGATCTCCGCACCCCGATGAGTGTAATATTGGGGTATACGGAATCGTTGAAGGACGGCCGTCTTCAGGGCAGCCAGGATACCTACGAAATCCTGCACCAGGAAGCCAAACATCTGAGCCATCTAATCGAAGATTTGCGCCTGCTCTCTCTGGCCGATGCCGGCGAACTGCCGTTGGTAAAACGGCCGGTTCCCCCGCAGGCGCTGTTGGAGCGGGTGGCATTGGCTCAATTGCCGCAAGCGGAAGATAAAGGGATTGCTATCCAGGTGAAGGCGATGCCAGATTTACCGGTAGTTGAACTGGACCCGGAAAGAATGACCCAGGTATTGGGCAATCTGGTCAGCAACGCCTTACGCCATACACCAACAGATGGAATGATTACGCTTTCTGCCAAACAGCTTGACAGCCAGGATTTGATGATAACGGTTCAAGATACCGGCTCCGGCATTCCAACGGAAGATTTACCCCATATCTTTGAACGGTTCGTCCGGGGGGACAGGGTACGGCAGCGAACCGGTTCGTCCGGGCTGGGGCTGGCAATTGCTCGTTCGATTGTGGAGGCGCATGGGGGAACGATTACGGCCGAGAGTGAAGAAGGACAGGGAACGACATTCAAGATTATCCTGCCTGACAGTATTACTCAAAACAATTCTTAGAATTGGGCAGGTAATCCCCTTAAAGTAATCGCCGCAGCCGGCCGATTATCGCCAGCAGCCACAGGCGCAGGCGGATGCGCTCCCAGATGATGGCGGCCGTTATTGACGCTTTGTTTTCTCCCTCAGGTTCTACTACAGACTCATCTGTAGGCTCGTCGGGCCGGCTATATTGTCGGACCATGAACAAATCCCGGAGTTGGGCGGCATCGTCTGGCAACGCGGCCCGCTTTTTAACGGGGTCGGCCCGGGCCTGGATTAACCGGCTGGCCAATTTGGACTTTTGGGCCAACTGGCCCACGCGCTGCTCGAAGGCGGCGCTAAACTCAATGGGGGTCTGACTCTTTGGTGTAGGTTGGCCAAGGCGATTGGCGCTGTGCTGGAGACGGCCATACGCTTGCAGCACTGCGTCTCCCTCCCCTCGCGCGCCAACAGCCAGCCAGATTAAAACACCAACGCCCGCCAGGAAGAGGATCAGCACCAAGAGGAAATTGGGATTGGTCAACAACGATGGTGATTCAGGTTCCGGGGGCGGCGGTAGTTCCAGGACTTCGCCAGCCGGGAAATCGGGCGGATTTAAGAGGGCATCTGAAGAGGGTTCTAATTGTGATTGGGAGGGAAAAGCGGCCGTAGGTTCGAATTCTACCCAACCATAGCCGGCAAAATAGACTTCGGCCCAGGAATGGGCGTTGATGGCGTAAATTTCCTGGACGCCGTCCTCATTCGGCCGTTGGGCCAGGAAACCGGTGGCGAAGCGGGCCGGGACACCCAGACTGCGAGCCATAACTACCATGGAGGTTGCGTAATAATCACAATAACCTATTTGCAAATCAAACAAAAAATAATCAACCAAGTCCTGGTTAGCCGGAGGCAGGTTGACATCCAGGGAGTAAGGATATTGACGTAAAAAGCCCTCAATTGACTTAACCCGATCATAGGGATTAGTGGCGCCCCCCGCCGCTTCCCGGGCCAATTCAATGACTCGCTCCGGGAGGTCTACCGGCAGCCCGGTGTAGCGGGCCAGGATGGTATCGGGGACATTGGCGATGGTGGTCTGGCGTAATTCTGCCGGGGTGGCGTTGGTAACCTGGGTCTCGACGGTATAAGTCGATCCCCCACCCCGCACCTGGGTTAAGTCGGATAAGCCCCGCCAATGGGCGGTCACAAATTGGTCAAACCGGAGTGGCAGCCCTAATGAATAGCGGGTTCTGGTACTGGGCAATACCCAATGAACTGATTGACTCAAGATGCGAGGTGACTCAATTTCCGGTATAGGCAGTCGTTCGCCAGCATTAAAATCTTCTGTTCGCTCGCTGGAAATGTTCCAACCACGGCCAGTGTAAATATCGTAGCTAAAAGAGCGCCAGTGGAGAGGCCAGTTGGCGCCCGGGGCGGCCGCTTCGCCCTGGACGGTGGTCGTCATAACCAGCCTCTCGGAGAGTTCCGGGGGATTGCCCAATAAAAATGACCGGGGCATATCGCCGCCGCGGCTTCTGGAGCGTTCCAATTCCTGTTGCAGGGCGAGAGCAGGGCTGATATTGACCCCACCAAAAGCCCGTTCAAAAGCCTGTTCGGCTTCCTGGATCGACTGCCGCTCCAGAAGCGCGGCTCGAATTTCGCGAATATTGACGGCCGGAACGACAAATGAAACCACCAGTAGGCCCAGGGCAATGCCGCCACCTGTGAGGTATAATTCAACGCTGATGCCAGATGGGTAATCAACCAAGCGCTGATTCCACAGTTGGTGCATATCAACCATATGGATATTGGACAACAACAAGACGGACAGGCCAATGAAAACGGCCAAAGGCCAGGGGGATGTGTCGCCATAAACGGCATTGAAGCCGAGGGCGATCCCGATGAGAACAAGAGCATTTAGCGGGTTATGGTGACGGTAGGTTGTCCAACCAAGATAGGCGATCAGAAGCCAGGAGATGAGACCCAGTCCTAAGGCGAAGACAACGGTCTCATTACTGCTGCCACCGCCTGAAACGGCCGTCAACCAACCACCGATCCGGTCGGCGAACAGGACAAGATTTTGACGGATATAGGTCAAGGTACTGCTCGGGCCTTCGAATAAAACGGCCAACGGCGGCCGTAATTGGGCTAAATTGAGGATAGTCAGCATGATACCGTAGGCGGCGATGATCGGCGCGGCGAAAAACCAGGAAACCGGCCGTTTGGCAAGCCCGATTGTGAGGAATAAACCGACCGATACGGTCCAGAAGACGACCCCACCTTCTGGGACCCAGTTGGCTTCTATGACGGCCGTTACCACGGTGGAGGCGATGGCGATCAACAATATTAATGGCAGCCAACCTTCTTCAGGCCGCCACTCATTAAAGAGCCTGCGAACCAATCGTTCCACCATCAGGCAGCTTCTTCTAGGGGGTTGCGCACGACGATTGCTTTACCTGAGGGGGTGATTTTGAATTCCCAGTAGCCATGCCGCTCTTGTTCTATTACCGGTTGACCAATGTCGCCTTGTTTGATGAGGTGGCAGGACAGCCCTAAACGCCTGATGATTTGTTGGAGTGATTCGGTCTGGCTGCCAGGCCGGGCTGGTTGAGCAGCCGGGTCCAGATAGCTGTCCGGGTCAAGCAGGACGGCCGTGCAGCTGATGCCCCGCTGGGCCAACTGTAACATGGCCGGCGCCCAGCTGCTGTCGTTATTAGGGGTAATAATGACGGCCGCGCTGCCTCGTTTGGCGACCTCGCCCAAGTCCTGAATTGCTTGAGCAATATTGTTCTGACCGTCAGCCCGGATCAGGGCCAGCGCCCGCAAGAGGCGCCACTGCTGGCCCTGGCCCTGGGAGGGGGGGATATGTTGGGGTCTTTGGCCATAAGCGGCCAGTCCTATACCCCGATTTTCCGATAAAGCCCGGACGCCAAGAGCGGTAGCTAACAAAACAATTTGCTCTTCTGTCCCGTCCGGCCCCTCCCCCACCTGAGCAGCGGCTTCCATGTCTAACAACAGCCAGATGTCTCCGGCGGCATCAATATCAAACTGGCGAACCAACAATTCGTTTTTGTTAGCGCTTTTGGGCCAGTGGATCCATTTGTATGGGTCTCCGGAAACATATTCTCGGACGCTGGAAGCGTTGATTGTCGAGCGCCAGGGACGGTGTCTGGCTCGAACCTGGCCTTCTCCCTGCCCGGCGGGTAAGGGAATTGGAATCTGGGTATGAATTGGTGGGTGAATGACAATTTCGTCGGCGCTGGGATAGGCTACCGTTACTTTGAAGAGGCCGAAGGGATCGCTGCTGTGCAAGGTCCAGGGGCCGAGGGTGAATTGACCCCGCTGCTCGCAAACGGCCGACTGCCGCCAGCGGTTTGAACTTAACGGCCCAATACTACGGACAACCGCAGCCTGGTAGCCTGGCACATTGGATTCATCAATGACCTCTACCCAAAATGCGGGCAGCTGGCTTTTGTTGACGATTTCAAATTGTTCACTTAAACGGTCGCCGACGGCAAACCAGCCAAAGCGGAGTTGACGACTCCCATCAAGACCCCTCGAAAGTTGTCTGGCCCAGAAATAAGCGATGAGTATCAGGCCGCCCAGGCCAATGAGTAAGGTATTCCAAACACGGTGAGGCAATAAGACAGCGACAATTAGAAGAAAGACAAACCAGATAAAGGGCAGCCTTCTGCGAAATTGAACATGTCGAATGCTGTTCATTTATTTCATTCTTGCTGCACCTGCTTCTTGAACGGTTTTAAAGAAGTTTAACAGCGTTTCGCGCGGATTATCGGCCGTTATTAAATCAGCATACATCATCACAAAGCCTTTAAACCCTTCTGTGTGGAGCCGGGCAGGTGACGGCACTTGAATATCTTCCAAACCATCCGGCCATGGATAAGCGGTGATGTAAAAATAGGCATCCGGGATGCCGCTGTCGCCGGTTGAAAACCCAAAATTCATCTGCTCATCGGCCGATTCTTCATCGTCGGGGTCAATATCGGGGACAAGACGGCCGGAAAACCATAAACCGGCCAGGTCAAAATGGTGAGGCCAGAGGACAATCGGGCCTTTGCGACCACGTACCCCACCTAAAAACTCTTTCAGGACGAGGTCAATTTGGGATATTGCCTGCCAGCAATCTTCGACCATATCCGGATCATAAATACCGTCTTCATCGCTAAATTGGTCGCTATCCAGTTCTACATCAATCCCCATTTCCTCCAGAGCAGCTAGGACTTCATCGCAAAATTCCTGGGCTGATTGACCATCTAAATCAACCTCGGCCCAGTCTCCCCGACTTGTTGAAATAACCAGCTGGTGGCCGGTGAAATCTAGCAATAATTCAAAAGCCAGGCTGCCGGTCCGTATTGGGGTTGTAGACAGACCTAATCCGGCCGTTCGCAAACAAACATGGAACCAATGTCGCTGGTGAGGGGTCATTGCCCGCCGAATTTTACCAATCACCTGGGCGTACCCTTGAATCGTATCACGGGTTGCCTGCCATTCGTTTAATGGAAGTGGGGGAAACATTTTTGGTATCATGCTTATTCTCCTGGATGGTACATAAATTACATTTGATCGGGGGTAATGTGGTTCAAGGTTATAATTATATTTTGTAGCATACTGATTAGTTGGTCAAGAAATATGAATAAGCTTACGTTTGCACTCAGTCTAAAGACGGATAAATGACGGTCACTAGGTCTGATGACCAGGTTATGGCCTTGGTATTAGAATGGGCTTACGAATCGATCTGTCAATTATTGCTCCCGTAGTTTGTCTTGGGAACTAATTTTCACACTGATTCCTAAGGGCTCTACAAATGCTAAAGGGTAAGTGTTAAGACTATTGTTTTTTTGCACACGATAGACTTGGGTTGAACGATACCAAAAAAAACAAAAGTCTATAGTAGGACCTAACAGATACTAACCAAGGCGGATACTAAAAAGGTAACTTTCGATGAAACCGAATAAAAGATTGTTTTTATTATTATTATTATTATTAAACAACTTGAACAGCCTGACTAAAAAATTGGTGCGTGGGATAGCCCGATCACAATATTTATTTTGGCTAATATTCATGATTGGGGTTGGAGGCGTTGGTCTGGCGGCCTGCTCTAACTTGGGTTCGGAACAAAAAACCGCACCGGTAATTGTATTGAATCCCCAGATGGGTGGTGTGAATACCGAAGTCGTTGTGAATGGGGAACATTTTCCAGCGGGTATGGCCGTTATGCTGCGTCTTGGACCCCCTGAGGTTGGGGCGACGCCTTTTTCATATGCTTCCGGGACTGCGGATAGTAACGGCCGATTTAATCTGACCTTTGCCGTCCCCGAAAGTTGGCCGGATGGCAGGCCGATTACGGAAGCGAATTTAACCGTCATCGTTCTTAATGAAGACGGCAGCATCAAAGCGACTGCTCCTTTTGCTTTGCAACCAGGAATGGAAGTCGAGCCAACACTCAATGCAGTTGATGGCGTAACGACTCCTGATCCGCTCCTGACTGCCAATGAAGAGGCTATTGTTAATGCTGTCAGAAACTATTTAACAGAGATCGGTGAATCGTCCCAGGCGGCAATCGTGGTGGAAATGATGGAAGGTGATTTTACCAGAGTTGGAATTATTCCTCTGGATCCAAATGACCCGGGCAAGATGACCGGCTATCTAAAACTGGTTGATGGGATTTGGGAGGTTCTGGTAATCGGCCGTGATTTTGATTCCGAACAATTGTTGGAATTGGGGATTCCGGCAACAATTCTGCCCGAGGAGATGTTGACGCCGGAGGGATAGTAATAGATCGGTATTCATTTTTGGGATCGATTCGGTCCGGCCGGTAGGACTGCTTTAACGCAGGTGCCTTTGCCAGGTTGGCTTTCAATTGTGAATGATCCACCTGCTTGTTCGATTCGCTCCCGCATTGAACGGAGGCCGAGATGGCCGGGAAATGTATCTTTGACATCAAAACCCCGGCCATCATCTTGTATATTCAAGGTGACGCGGCCGTCTTGCTTTTGTAAATGAATGGTGACATTTTTTGCGTCCGCATGTTTGGCGATATTATTGGTCGCTTCCTGGGTCACCCGATAGAGCGTTTCTTTGAGTGACATTGAAAGCGGCGGCTCCTCATCCCAATCGGTCTCGACCTTAATCTTGTTCCGGGCGCGAAGCAGTTGAGCCAACCGTTCCAGGGCGGCCAGCAGCCCCTCGTTTGCCAGAGANNCCAGGGCGGCCAGCAGCCCCTCGTTTGCCAGAGATTCCGGTCGCAGCTCAAAGATTAAGGCTCGCATCTCGGACAGGGCAGTATCAGACAGAGATAAAACGTAATCGAGTGGTTCGGCCGCTTTGACCGGTTCCTGGATCAACTGCTTTTTAGCCGTCTTAGCCCCCAGAACAATGCCATATAAGGCCTGGGAAACTGAATCATGCAGTTCGCGGGCTAACCGCTGCCGTTCCTGCAACACAGCCAGGCTTTTTGCTTGCTGGTAAAGGCGGGCGTTTTCAATAGAGATAGCCGCTTGGTTGGCCACAACCATCACCAACTGTTCATGGCGGTCAGTATAATAATCCGGGTCTTCATGAATTAAAAAAATCAGGCCGGTAAATTGGTCGAATAATTTCAGGGGAATGGCTATCCAGGCCAGCGCCGGGCCATTCTCTTGGAGACCGCCATCCTGGATAAAGGGGTTATTGAAATTGCTCCGAATTGGCCCGAGCCAACCGGTCTTTTCCCAATACGCTAATAAGGCTTTTTCATTACCTTGGCTGACCAACTGATCCAAAATTGGGGGAATGAAGCCACGCCAGGCGGTCGTCTCCAGCTTGCCATCTTCCATGACCATGATTACTGCGCTTTCGTAGCCAATAAAGGTTTCCAACTGATCCAGGAGCACCTGTAACAATGCCTGTAATTCCAGGTTTTCGGCCAGTGTATATGATATTTCCAGTAGTGAACTCAAGGCATGTGTTCTTTCCTGAACGCGCTCCTCTAACATTTGATGGGACTCTGATAACTGCCGGTTTAATTTTGAGAGCTCTGATGTCCGGTTTTGAACGGCAAAGGCCAGACGGCTCTGACGATTGACCAACAGATAAATTAGCCCAGTCAGCAAGATGACGATAACCAGTCCAGATATCATAAACAACGTGAGGGGTTCCCTAACGGTTGCTTGCCAACCCTCAGGGGGAACTGCGGCCAGTTCCCAGACCCCTTCCGGCAGTTCAATCGTATTTAAGACTGGCTCCAGATCGAAAATATCGGCCGAACCAGTAAAGACACGACCTTGTCCGTCTCGTAGAGCAAATTCAAGATTGCCCCCGGGTGCATTGACGCCAGCTTCAGCTAACAAAACCTGAAAATCGATTACCAGATTGACCAGCCCCCAGAAATTACCGTCTTCGGTGTAAACGGCCTGTCTTAAAATGATGCCGGTACCCCCCTGGACCAGCTCAACTGGGCCGCTGATAATAATTTCGCCTGTTTCAATTGCCTGGAGAGTATCGGCGCGGACTTCCGGTCTGGGGTCATCAAGGGGAGAATAGCCAATAACTGATTCATTTCCAACAACAGGGTATACACTTTGGACAACCCCTCCCGGCGCGATGGCCATGTTTCGGATACCGGTGGTATCAAGGTAGAGGGCTGAGGCAAAATCCTCGAAACTCTCTGACAACATTTCCATATCGGGGTCGGCCTGGGCAAAGGCAAATAATCCCTGTAAGCGGGCGAAGCGCCGATTGAGAATGGAAGATAAAACGTTGCCCCGTAAAGAGACTTCAAGGGCAGCTTCAGCCCTTTTTTCGGCTATGAGCTGCCGTTGATACCAGCTGGCAGCCTGCCACCAGATGACCAATAAAATTATTAAGGCAACCAGAGAAACGATGACGGCTATCCAACGGGGCTGTTCTCTGGTTTTATTGAACGGCCGTTTCAAACGGCCGAGCCAGGCATTCATCGATCGAAACCTGGAACCAGCCCCATTCTTACTGCCTGGAGTGCTGCCTGTGTTCGGCTCAAAACCCCTAATTTGCCTAAAATATTGCTAACGTGGGTTTTGACCGTCTTTTCACCAATGCTCAATTCCAGGCCGATTTCTTTGTTCGACATGCCGTCAGCTATCAATATCAGGACTTCCGTTTCCCGGTCCGTTAAAGTCTCTGGACTATCCGGGGCACGTACTTCTCGCACCAGCCGGGCGGCTGCTGCCGGGGAAAGCTGAACCTGGCCCGCGGCGGCGGCTTTGATAGCCCGATTCAATTCCTCCGCTTCTGTATCTTTGAGCAGGTAACCAATCGCGCCGGCCCGGACAGCGCCGAATACCGAAGAATCATCCAGGACACTGGTCAACGCTATGACTTCCACATCCGGCATTTCTTTGCGAATGATCGCCGTTGCCTGGATGCCATCCATAACCGGCATCAGCATATCCATTAAGACAACATCGGGCTTGAGCGCTTCAGCCTGTTCAACTCCCTCTGCGCCATTGACGGCTTCGCCGACAACCTCCAATTCCGGATCTAAATCCAGAAACATCTTCAATCCCTGGCGTACGACGCTGTGATCGTCAACCAGTAAGACTCGAATTGTCATGGCTTCTATCCTCGTCCACCTCAAGAGCTAACTAATCCACCATCGGAACCGCCACGGTGAATATCATACCATTGTTTCTCATCTCCGCCTTTAGTCTGAGAAAACTTTCAGTATTGTACCCGATTCATTCAAAATGTGATCCCTTTATTATGCGGGTTATAACGATAGTTTTTTATTAACAGCTAATTTTCATATTCGTGTGGCGCAGCGAGAAATGCGCAGGAGATTCAAATGTCACTAAAGATTTTTCGTAACTTTAGTATAGCCGGGATATTACTCCTGGCGATGTTGGTGTTTATGAGCCCAACCCAAACAGAAGCGGCTGATTCTGCCTGGCTGGCTCAATATTGGAACAATACGACCTTATCTGGTGAACCGGTATTGACTCGCCAGGAACAAGAGATTAACCATTTTTGGGGCACCAAGAATGATAATCTGCCGGGTGTGGAAAAAGAAAATTTTTCAGCGCGGTGGACTCGACGGGTCAATTTTCCANNATGGATGATGGAATGCGGGTCTGGATTGATGGCAATTTGATCATAGACGCCTGGCAAACAGGTTCTGAGCGGACCATTACGGCCGAGCGGCAACTGACTGCCGGTGATCATGACATTAAAGTCGAGTTTTTTGATGGACGGGTTTACGCCACGGCCAAGTTCACCTGGCAGCAGGCTAACGTCGCCCCCCCACCCCCGGCCACTATTAACAATTGGCGGGGTGAATACTTTACCAACAAAGATCTAAGCGGCGCGCCGGCATTGGTTCGGGATGATGCCGCCATCAACTTTGATTGGAACCAGGGAACCCCGGCTCCGGGTGTTATTCCCACGGATAACTTTTCCGTTCGTTGGACGCGTAATGTAGGCATGAGCGCCGGTCGTTACCAGTTTACTGTAGCAACGGATGACGGCGTCCGCCTGTGGGTCAACAACTCCTTGATTATTGACAACTGGAAAAACCAGCCCTTGACTTCAAAATCGGCCCAGATTGACCTGCCCAATGGTTCGATTCCGATTCGGATGGAATATTATGACGCCGGCGGCGGGGCACATGCTCACCTGTCCTGGTCACAAATAAACGTGACAATCAATAACTGGCGGGGTGAATATTTTAACAACAACAGCCTGATCGGCGGCCCCTCGGTCATTCGTGACGACGCCAACATTGACTTCAACTGGGGTGATGGCAGCCCGGCTGCCGGAATCAGCAATGACAACTTCTCTGTCCGCTGGACCCGCACGCTGGTTTTGCCGCCTGGCCGCCACAAATTCACCACCCGCACCGATGACGGTGTCCGGCTGTGGGTGAACAACCAGCTCATCATTGACCGCTGGTATCCGCAATCCCTATCAACCGGCGAAGGCGAGATTGAACTGTACGGTGGACCCGTCTCGATTAAGATGGAATACTTTGACCTGACCGGCGGCGCTGAAGCTCATCTGAGTATGACCCAGATTACTGTGCCCCCAACCGGTGGCCCAGGCTCCGGCTCGGGTGGCGTTGGTACGGCTACAGTGCGGTCAACGCTGCTCAATGTTCGCCAGGGTCCGGCTGTCAGCTACTCAATTATCACCACTATTTCTCGCGGTACTGTTGTCCAACTGGCCGGTTACCGGAATGCCACCTCCACCTGGGTGATGATAATTCTGGCGGACGGCCGTCAGGGATGGTCATACGCTCCCTTCTTGCAGACCAGTTACAACATATCTTCTCTGCCGGTCTGGAGTGACCCGGGCACAGGCCAGGGTGGTAATCCCAGCGGCCCGACCGCGACGGTCTATAACGCTTACCATCTAAACGTTCGCTCTGGTCCAGGCACATCATACAATGCTTTTATGACCATTCCGCGGGGCACGGTAGTGACGTTAATCGGCCGTAACAGCTCCGGCTCATGGCTCAAAATTCAATTGGCCAGCGGGACGCAAGGTTGGTCCAGCGCCAGCTATCTCCAGACAAATTACACAATTTCAAGTCTTCCCGTCTTGACCAACTAAATAATAAACAAATAGGCATAACAAAACGCCCCCGGCAACATCGGCCAGGGGCGTTTTTGTTTGCGGTCGATTTCGAAGGGTGAAAGGCGCGTGTTTTCTCCGACTAAAGTTGGAGATGAGTTTCAGCATTGTGATTGATTCAATGGGCAGGCGAATCCTCTATGATGTGCATGAAATGAGTTTATTAAACGGCCGAAAAAGCTGTTATAAAAATTCCAATTTAAGCGACATTAATATCGTGAATAGTTATTTTTAAAATTCGTGCGGCGCAGCGAGAAATGCGCGGGAGGTAACAAATGTCACCTAAGGTTTTACGATATATTGGTTTGGTCGGGGTTTTGCTCCTGGCCATGATGATGTTTATGACTCCGACCGAAACGGAGGCAGCCGACAGCACCTGGTTTGCCCAATATTTTAACAACACGACCTTGTCTGGTGGCCCGGCTTTGTCGCGCCAGGAACAAGAGATAAACCACAGTTGGGGAACAAAAAATGTAGGTCTCGATGGTGTTAGCCGGGACAACTTCTCGGCCCGTTGGACAAGAAGGGTAAACTTCCCAACAACCGGTACTTATCGCTTCTCCGGCACGATGGATGACGGGATGCGGATTTGGGTTGATGGGGCGCTGGTTGTTGACGCCTGGACTACCGGATCGGAACGGACTATCACCGGCGACCGCTTTTTAACGGCGGGTGACCATGATGTCAAAGTTGAATTCTTTGACGCGATTCTTTTTGCTACGGCAAAAGTTAGCTGGCAGTTGGTTTCTACCACGACCCCCCCACCGACTATCTCTAACTGGCGGGGTGAATATTTTACCAACAAAGATTTAAGCGGCGCGCCGGCCCTCATTCGAGATGATGCGGCCATTAACTTTGATTGGAACCAAGGAACCCCGGCTCCAGGTGTTATTCCAACCGATTACTTCTCGGTTAGATGGACGCGCAATATGAATATGAGCGCCGGTCGCTACCAGTTCACCGTTGCCACTGATGACGGCGTCCGTCTCTGGGTCAATAACGTCTTGATTGTTGACAGCTGGCAGAATCAATCCCTGACTACAAGAACGGCCGAAATTGACCTGCCTACCGGATTAATCCCGGTACGTATGGAATACTTCGAGGCCACTGGTGGAGCGCACGCTCACTTATCCTGGTCACAGGTCGGGGTCAACACCCCTAATTGGCGGGGTGAGTATTTTAATAACAACAGCCTGATCGGCGGCCCCTCGGTCATTCGTGACGACGCCAACATTGACTTTAACTGGGGTGACGGCAGTCCGGCAGCCGGCATTAGCAATGACAACTTTTCCGTCCGCTGGACCCGCACGCTGGTATTGCCGCCTGGCCGCCACAAGTTCACAACCCGGACAGATGATGGTGTCCGGCTGTGGGTGAATAACCAGCTCATTATTGACCGTTGGTACCCGCAATCCCTATCAACTGGTGAAGGCGAGATTGAACTGTACGGTGGACCGGTCTCGATTAAGATGGAATATTTTGACCGGACCGGATACGCGGAAGCGCACCTGAGTTGGACGCAGTTGACTGTTCCACCGACCGGTGGACCTGGACAGGGTGGCGTCGGCACGGCGACCGTTCGTTCGACCCTGCTGAATGTCCGGCAAGGCCCGGCCATTTCCTACCCAATCATCACGACGTTGACTCGCGGTACGGTTGTTCAACTGGCTGGCTACCGCAACGTTACCTCAACCTGGGTCATGATTATTCTGGCGGACGGCCGTCAGGGATGGTCTTACGCGCCCTTCTTGCAGACCAGTTACAATATATCTTCGCTGCCAGTCTGGAATGATACTGGCACAGGCGGTACGCCGAGCGGCACGCCAACTGCGACGGTTTACAATGCCAATCATTTGAACGTTCGCTCCGGCCCGGGCACGACCTATGCGCCTATCATGACGATTTCACGGGGCACAGTGGTGACGTTAATCGGCCGTAACAGTTCCGGTGGATGGCTCAAAATCCAGACTCCGGGTGGCACCCAGGGTTGGTCCAGCGCCAGTTACTTGCAAACCAACTATAATATTATGGACTTGCTTGTCCTGGCTAACTAACTACTAACTAACTATCAAACAATTAAATAATAGAGCGTCCCGTATGAAACCGGGGCGCTCTTTTTTTACATCTGGAAGGCCTGCCAATAAATGGATAGGCGATTAACAAATTGGCGGGGTGTTTCGGCGAAGAGTCTCAGGCCAAGGGGTTGGGCGGCCGTTTCAAATCCATGCCGCTGCTTGGTGAGCCGTCTCAGCAGCTGGGATAGTTCGGGTTCTCCCTTAAACTCGGTTTTATTTTTGGTGATATAGTTGACTAAGACGGCCGCGTCGTGAGCTTCTCCCAGATAATCTGAGAGTTGGTGCAGCTCATTAGCTGTTGCCTCAAATACCGGCGACCAGAGGGGCTGCAATACCTCAATATGATGCCAAAGATATTTGACACGTTTACGCCAATCATGGAACTTTTCAGGGCTGTTGCCATCTTCGTAAGCCAGGTTCATCCGTTTACGGCCGCGGCGATAAACACGCCTCAATCCGTTTTGATAGGCTCCAAAATCTTGCTGGTTGATGGGCAGGGTCTCGACTCGCTCTCCGGCCTCAGTTAGCCTGGCAACGACATTTGGAATGGTATCTTTTTGCTCTAAAAATTCCTGTCGGGCCGCCTCTTTGATTTCAACAAGTTTCCGATGAACGACCGGGAATGGTACGGCCGTCTCGGTTGGATCATCTCCATTGTTGAGTGTCTCAAGGGTTTCGACCATGACGGCGCTGTCCCGCAAAATGGCTAAATGGCGGGCGGCGTCCCGGTAGGTTTTATTTTCGCGCTCGAAAACGGTCTCTCCTATCTCGCCTCGCACCAACCGCAGCGCGGCCCGGATCCGTTTCATCCCTTTGCGGGTTTCATGAACGGCCGTGTCTACATCCATATCAGGGTCGGTTAGCAACGCAATTGCGGTCTCAACCTCTTCCCGAATAATCCGCTTAATTGCCTCACCGCTCCCCTCCCCTTTTTCAATCTGAAACATATTTTCTTTTCTTGTTCTTTTTTATAATTTCCTCCATCCTGATAAATATTATAGTTGATCGACATGAAAAAAGCCGGGTGCTTTTCCTGTCCAAAGCACCCGGCGGAGTATGTTTGCTATTTTGTTGGTGGTTATCCTGGTTTATATAGTGCAGTTAAATTTGTCGTAGGCTTCAAACCATTCGGCTTCAGTGCGAGCCTTTCGGGCACGGAAGTTGATACCTTTGGTTTTGAAGACGGCCGCCTGGCTTGATCATTGGGACTATAATGTAACTAACAATATGATAAAATTGAACCGTCCCACAATCATCCCTCATTCGTCCCCAAACACATTTAAACTACCTTTACTTGGAAAGATTCCTTAAAATAGAG
>JABAOG010002147.1_pt1 | contig 19547 bp, 17 predicted proteins | sample 7062131 | NCBI WGS metagenome assembly JABAOG01 (sample SAMN14538629, study PRJNA623070) | marine sediment metagenome | biome: marine biome [ENVO:00000428]; feature: marine pelagic biome [ENVO:01000023]; material: deep marine sediment [ENVO:00002113] | place: India: Arabian Sea | collected...
CACGACGTGCTTCGCGATGGCCAGACCGAGGCCGCTGCCCTTGGCCTTCTTCTCGCCGTCCACCTGGTAGTACTTCTCGAAGATGTGATCCAGCTGGTCCTCCGAGATGCCCACGCCGGTGTCGCTGACGCTCAGGCGGAGGTGATCGGCCTCGCCCCAGGCGTCCACCCGGATGGCCCCGCCCGAGCTGGTGAACTTGAACGCGTTCGACAGCAGGTTGCCCATGACCTCGTGGCGGATCCGCTCGTGGTCCACCACCGCCGTGCCGGGCAGCGAGTCGCGTTTCCGGACCGTGAAATCGATCTGCTTCTGCGTGGCCAGGGCCCGGAACGAGGATTCCACCTCGTCGAGCAGTCCCGGGATCTCGACGCGCTTCGGCTCGACCCGGAGCCCGCCGGCTTCGAACCGGGAGAGGTCCAGGAGCTGGTTCACCAGGCGAGTGAGAGCCCGGGCCTGGTCCTGGATCAGCCGGACGACCGTGTTCTGACGGGCCTCGAGGTCGCCGTACAGCCCCTCGTCCAGGAGCTCCGCGTAGCCGGCGATCACGTTGATGGGCGTCTTCAGCTCGTGGCTCGCCAGGCTGACGAACTCGGCTTTGAGCCGGTCGAGCTCGGCGAGTCGCGCGGTCATGGACTCGAACGAGCGGGACAGATGACCGATCTCGTCGGAGCGATCGTACGGCAGGTCCGGCAAGACCCGGAAATCGCCCTCCGCGACCGTGGCGGTGGCGTCGCTGAGCCGGCTCAGCGGGCGGGACAGCGCGTCGGTGGTCCACAGGCCGATCACCACCGTGAGGAGCACCGCGATGGCCACCGCGAGCATGGTGGTGCGGGCGGCCGACGCGCTGGCCTGCTGGGCCTCCTCGACCTGCTGTCGTCCCCGCTGCTCGATCGCGTTGGACAGCGTCCACACCTGGGAGCGGGCGGAGTCCATCAGCGGCTTGACCTGCTCGAGGTAGTCCGTCGCCTCCTCCAGCGGTCGGCCGCTCTCGACCAGGGACTGGATGCGGTCCGTGGAGACCTGGAGCGAGTCCAGGATATGGATCGCGGGCTGGATCTCCACGTTGTAGCTGGCGGCCAGACGGTCCAGGTAGCTGCTGGCCAGGGTCAGCTCCCGGTTCAGCGCCTCCGTCGTGACCTCTTCGGGCGCCGCGACGTAGGTCCGGAGCAGCCGGTCGTACTCGGCCATGGCCGCCCGGAACTGCCCGGGCGCCTCCACGTCCTCCGCGTGCACCGCTTCCAGCGCCACCGCCAGCTCCCGCAGGTGCCGGAGCTGCGCGACGCCGTACGCCGCCGGCACGAGCATCAGCACGATGATCCCGCCCAGGGTCAGCAGGAGTCGCCAGCGGACGGTCATGGCTTCAGGGCTTCAGGGTCTTCCGGATGCGCTCCAGCTCCTCCCGCGTCTCGCGGAGCTGCTGCGCCGTCCGGTCCAGCTGGGCCTGGAGCGAGTCCGCGCGGACCGCCAGCGAGTCCTGCGCCGCCTCCGCCCGGACCAGGAGCGACCACATGGTTGGGCCCGGCAGCTCCGGCAGCGCGGGGGCAGATCCGTCCGAGACGCCGACCGACGGGCCGCACCGCACCGCGGCCTGCTCTGTCCCGGCGGGGTGGCTCCAGGCCGGGAGGCTCCGATCCGCCCGTTCGGGGCCCGGACCGGGGCCGGAGCCGGGCGCCTCGTCCGCGCCGGCCCGGGTCGTGGCGGTCGGAGCGGCGCCGAGGGCCAGGCTCTCGAGATAGGCGATCTCGAGCATGGGCCGGAGCCAGCGAGGCGGGGTGGGGTTCTGGAGCAGTCGCCCGAGCATGTCGACCCCGACATCCGGACGCGCCGCGTCGTTGCGGGGGTCGAGCTCGAGGGCGGCGAGGGCGGCGAGGGCGTGGACGGAGGCTTCGTGTCCGGTGCAGTTCGAATAGACCCAGGCCAGGTCGTCGAAGCTCTCGCGGTAATGGCCGGCTTCGAGGGCGGCGAGCCCCTGCTCCAGCCGCAGGGCGGCGTCCCGCTCCGGGGAGGCCTCCGGCTGCAGCGCGGCGCATCCCGCGAGGAAGAGAGGCAGGGCCAGCGCGGGCAGCTGCTTGAAGCGCGTCATCTGATGGTCCTCATTCGACTGCAATGGCCCGGCGGTCGACCCGACCGGGTGGGTGGCAATTCACGCAAGCGCTGCACCGGACCGCAAGCCCTCGCTGGCGGCCGGCACGAAGCTGGCATGCCCGGGATCTACTGACCAGTGCCAGCCGTGACGACCCCGGGATGTTCTGGTCAAGACACCAATGTACGATGGCAGTGGGTCGCCTCGCACATCCGGAATCCTCGACACGAGCAACCATGGTCGAATCCAGCGGCAACGACCGACCAACGACGCCGGCGGGCGACGCCGGCTCTGGCCAGGCCGGAAAGTACGTGTACTGCGTCATCAAGAGCAAAGATCCGCAAGAGTTCGGTACGATCGGGATCGGGCCGGAGGACAGCCGCGTCCATACCGTCCACCACCGGGACCTGGCGGCCGTGGTGAGCGACACGCCGATCCGCATCTACGACCCGACGCGGGAGAACATCCTGGCTCACGAGCTCGTGAACGAGACGGTGATGCGGGATTTCACCGTGATCCCCATGTCCTTCGGGACCATCTTCCGGACCGAGGACGATATCGTCGAGCTGCTTCGAACGACATACGGCGCGTTCGACGACGTCCTGGAGAAGATGCGGGACAAGATCGAGTTCGGGCTGAAGGTCCTCTGGGACCGGGACCGGGTGGTGAGTCGGGTGGAGGAAGAGGACGAGGAGATCAAGAGGCTGAAGGAGCAAGTCACCGGCGCCGGGCGGGAGTCCACCTATTTCGCGCGGGTCCAGATGGGCCGGCTGATGGAGTCGGCGCTCGAGAAGGTCGCCGCGGAGTACGTGACGGACATCCACGAGTCGCTGAGACCGTCCGCCATCGCCAGCCGGTCCAACAAGCCTATCGGTGACCGCATGATCATGAACGCGGCGTATCTGGTCGAGCGAGACGGGGACCGGGACTTCGACGACACGGTCAAGGCGCTGTCGCAGAAGTACGAGGACGTGCTGACGTTCAAGTACACCGGTCCATGGCCGCCGTACAATTTCGTGAACATCAAGTTGAAGCTGGAGCGAGCCGAGTCCTGACGTGGGCGTACTGAAGCACCTCCTGTTCTGGCCCGTGACCGGGCCTTCGTTCCTGACCCGCTTCTCCCTGGAGAAGGTGGGGGACGCCGTGCGCACCGAGCTCACGGACGACGCCGCCGTGAAGGAGGAGCTGATGGCGCTCCAGCTGCAGCTGGAGCTGGGGACGATCACCGAAGAGGAGTACACCACGCGTGAGACGGAGCTCATGGATCGGCTTCGCCGCGTCCGCGAGTGGAGGGAACGGTACGGGCTGCCGACCGGTGGTGGGCCCGTTCGCGTGGTGGGCAGGGACTCGGGCGTCGGGGGGAGCGGGTCATGAGCGTCCTGTATCTCTACGGCTTCACACCGCGTGGCGCGTCGCTTCCCCCGACGGGTCTCCTGGGGGTCGACGACGCCGAAGTCGAGATCGTGGACCTCGACCGGTTCGCCGCCGTGGTGGGCCGGGTCTCGGCCGAACGCTATGACGGCCCAGGGTTGAAGGAACGCAGCTCCGATGTGGAGTGGATGGCCGAGCAGGGGCTCCGGCACGAACAGGTCGTGGCGTGGTTCGTGGACCACGGGACCGTCGTGCCGTCACGACTCCTGACGCTCTTTTCCGGAGTCGACGCGCTGAGGGCCATGGCACGGGAGGCGGGGGACCGGATCGCGGCGACGATCGAGCGCTTCGCGGGGCTGCGGGAGTGGGACCTGCGGTTGGAGTGGGACCGGGACGCGCTCGTCCGACACCTCGGCGAGCTCTCCGAGCCGGTGGCCCGGCTGGACCGGGACATCGAGACCGCCTCGCCCGGAAAGCGGTACCTGCTGGAGAAGAAGCGGGCTGAGGTGACCCGGACCGAGAGCCGTTCCGCCGCGCGCCGCCTGGGACGGGATCTGGTGGAACGGGTGCGGGCCGAAATCGAGGACCTCGTGATCCTAGAGCCACCGACGGAAGCGCCGTGGCTGAGCATGGCCGCCGCGCTGCTGGTGGATCGGGCGGCGGAGCCGGCCTTCCGCGAGAGCATGGCCGGCGAGGCGGAGCGGCTGGAGCCCCTGGGTCTTTCGATCCAGCTCACGGGCCCGTGGGCGCCGTACCGCTTCATGGAGCGCCATGGAGAGTAGTCCGCCGGTCGCCTGGGGGGAGCGGGTCCGACTCGTCGAGCTGGTGGATCGGGTTCTCGACCGGGGGGTCGTGCTGAGAGGCGACGTGATCATCAGCGTGGCGGGCATCGACCTGGTCTACCTGGAGCTCCGCCTCCTCCTCAGCTCCGTCGAGACGCTGGCCCATCCGGACAAAGCGGTGGGCGACCCCCCCTGATGGGCCTCTACCTGTACTGCGTCGGACGGTCCGATCACCCGGACCCCGGGCCGCAGACCGGGATCGACGGCGCCGCCGTCCGGAGCCCCGAGGTGGCCGGTTACCGGGTATGGCTCTCCGCCCTCCCCGCCTCCCCGGCAGCCTCCCTTGATCGCGTCCGCTCCCACCACGCCGTGATCGAACGGTGCTGTGCGCCGGCCACCCTGCTGCCCATGCGCTTCGGCCAGTGGTTCGACACCGAGGACGGCCTGGCGGCCGCCCTCGAGGGGCGCAGGGCCCGGCTCGACCGGGGCCTGGAGCGAGTGCGGGACGCGGTGGAGTTCGGCATCCGGGTGATCGATCCCGGGTTCCCGGCTTCCGCGGAGGTCCCCGATCGGAGCAGCGGGCGCGCGTACCTCGAGGCGCTGGCAAGGCGCGAGCGGGAAGCCACGGCCCGGGAGCGGCGGGGTGCGACCGTCGCCGTCGCCCTGGAGCGGCACCTGGGCTCCTGTATCCGGGCCCAGTGCGCCCGATTCATGACCTCCGGTGCGTTGGTGGCCGCGGCGCACCTCATTTCCCGGCATGATACTGGCACCTACCGGGAGCGCGTGCGGACTTTCGAGGAGAGCCGACCCGATTTGCGGTTCGCGCTGTCGGGCCCCTGGCCGCCATATGGGTTCGTCGATGACGAGGGATGAAGCAGGTGTGGGCGGGCGTTCCGAGGCCGACTGGAGGCTGAGCGAGCTGGCGCCGGCGTTGCCGGCCCGGCTCGATGGCACCGCGGACGAGCTGGACGCGGGCCTGGGGCAGCTGGTGCTGACGCTGGTCGAGCTGGTCCGGCAGGTGCTCGAGCACCAGGCCGTCCGGAGGATGGAAGGTGGCTCGCTGACCGAGTCCGAGACCGAGCGCCTGGGTGTCGCGCTGATGCGACTGGAGGAGCGGGTGGACGAAATCCGGGAGTTGTTCGGCTTGGAACCCGAGGACCTGAATGTCGACCTGGGGCCGATCGGGCGGCTCCTCTGAACCACGACGAGGATCTCGAATTGGCGGAGCGTTACGAGTTGGGGCCCCAGCGGTCCCAGGGGCTGGTGGATGTTCTGGACCGGATCCTGGACAAGGGTCTGGTGATCGCCGGCGACATCCGGATCCAGCTGGCGGACGTGGAGTTGCTGTCGATCCAGATCCGTCTGCTGGTCTGTTCGCTGGACAAGGCCGAGGAGATCGGACTGGACTGGTGGAAGACCGATCCCCGACTGTCCACACGTGCCCAGCCGGGTCCCGGCATCGGCGACCGGCTGGACGAGCTGTCCCGGAGGCTGCACGCCCTGGAGGCACTCCAGCTGGCACAGGAATGAATCCGAACCCGGAGCAGCACCTATGGCGGTAGAAAGGGCACCAGCCGGTACGAGCCTGATCGATGTCCTCGACCGGGTCCTCGACAAGGGCATCGTGATCGATGCGTACGTGCGTGTTTCCCTGGTGGGGATCGACCTCGTCACCGTGGAGGCCCGGATCGTCGTTGCGGCCATTGACACCTACCTCAAGTACGCGGAGGCCGTCGGCGTGATGCCGTCCGTGGCGCGACCGCACGCGCTTACGGACGGCGAGCAGACCGAGTTGGAGCGCATGCGGGCGGAGAATCTGGAGCTGCGGCGCCGTCTCCAAGAGGCGGAGTAGCCGCTCGGGGCCATGGCCACGACGACTCCCGGCCTTGCCGAACGCCTGGCCCGGATACAGGAGCCGGGGGAAGGCCTCTCGGTGGTCCTGGACCGGGCGCTGGCGGTGAGCGGCGTGGAGCGCGGTCTCGTGGTGTTCCGTGTGGGCGAGCGTTACCACACGATCGCCTCGGGCTTCGCGGACGAGGAGACCGTGGGCGACGTCGTTCGGCGCGACGGGTCGGAGTTGGGGGCCGCCATCCGGGCGGGCGGGCGAGCCCGGGTCCCCGCCCCCGGTGGTGGCGATGACGAGTTGCTGTTGATTCCCCTGAACGACCCGGATCCGTGGGGTGCCATCGTCCTCGACGGCGGAGTGTCGGAGGAGGAGGCCGAGGAGGTCGAGTCGGTCTTCGTGGAGAACGTGCCGTTTCTCGAGTCCGCCCGTCGGCTCCGGGATCTCGAGGAACGCAGCCGCTCCCTTGAGAGTGAGCGCGACCTCTTCCGCAACATCGTGGACGGCCTGCCCGACCCCGTCGTGCTCACCGACTCGGCGAGTACGATCCTGGAGACCAACGCACGGGCCGAAGACCTGTTCTTCGCCGGGCCGGACGCCAGCGAGGGACGGCGCCGGGCGGTCCAGCTGAACGACCTTCTGTTCACCTCGTTCCTCACTCGCTTCACATCCGAGGTTGAGGGCGAGTCTGGGGACCGGGAGCTCAACCTGGTGGACCCGAGCGATGGCTCGGACCTCATGTTCGAGGCGCTCCCGGCCACGATCACGATGCCGTCGGCCGAGGACCGCCACCTGTTCATCCTTCGGGACATCACGGACCTGAAGCGGGCGGTCTCGGAGATGGAGGCCCAGTACAAGCGCTCCCGGGTCGCCGAGGAGCGGGTCCGGGAGGAGTGGCAGCGGCTCAAGGCCACGCTGGAGAACGTAGGGGATCCGATCCTCGTCACCGACGCCCGCTCGAACATCATCCTGATGAACCGCCAGGCGGAGCGCCTGTTCGAGTCGGATGGCAGCTACGACTCCCCGGAGCAGCGGGCGGTGCGGGCCAACGACACGAAGTTCACGGGACTCATCAGCGACTTCCTCCTCGAGCCGGGGACCCGTCGGGTAGAGACGTTCGAGCTGCACGCGCCGCAGGAGCGGACCACCTTCCCGGTCGAGGTCGTGAGCAGCAAGATCACGAACGCGCGGGGCGAGGTCTCGGCCATCGTGAGCGTGATCCACGACCTGACCCAGGTCGTGGAGAACGAGCGTCTCGCCGCCGAGCTGAAGCAGCTGAACGAGGAGCTGGAGGATCGGATCCAGCTGGCCACCGTGGAGCTGGAGGAGCGGAATCGCCGGCTGCAATGGCAGAGCCGCGAGCTGGAGAAGGCGTCCCGCCTGAAGAGCGAGTTCCTGGCCAGCATGAGCCACGAGCTGAGGACCCCCATCAACGCCGTGCTCGGGTACACGTCGCTCATGCGCGAGCAGATCTACGGCAGCCTGACCGACAAGCAGAAGAGCGGGCTGGACAAGATCAACACCGCCTCCCAGCACCTGCTCGACCTGATCAACGACATCCTCGACCTGTCGAAGATCGAGGCCGGCAAGATGCCCGTGTACCTGGAAGAGGTCTCGCTGAAGCACCTGGTGAGCGAGCTGGCGGAGGCGGTGGAGCCGCTGGCCAGGGAGCAGGGCGTCGACCTCCGGGTCGAGGTCGACCCGGCGATCCCGCCCATGTTCACGGACCGGACCAAGCTCAAGCAGATCCTGCTGAATCTCCTGTCGAACGCCGTGAAGTTCACCGAGGACGGCGAGGTCCGACTGATCGCCCGCCCCCGCGGGGAGCGGGTGGCCATCGCGGTGGAGGACACCGGGATCGGGATCCGGGAGTCCGATCTGGAGAACATCTTCGACGATTTCCGCCAGGTCGACCAGTCCCCGACCCGGGAGTACGGCGGTACCGGGCTCGGCCTCTCCATCACCCGGAAGCTGGTCGCCCTCCTCGAAGGGGCGCTGGACGTGGAGAGCACGTACGGCGAGGGTTCCTGCTTCACCGTGGTCCTGCCGTTCCGGCTGGACCCGGGGACCCGCGAGGCGCAGATGAACCGGGCCCTCGTCGCCGGGGACGAAGACGGGAGCGAGGCGGAAACGCCCGATCCGGGCGCCGGCTGAGCCTCGATGCGCCAGCTCCGCGGACTGGCCACGACGGCGCTGGTCGTTCTCTTCTTCGCCGAGGCCCAGCGCGCCTTCTTCGGCTCGCTGTTCGGTCTCGTCTACGACGCCGTCTACCCGTCCTTCCGGCCCGCCGCCGCCGCCCTGGCCGTCCTGCCCCTCGCCGCCCTGGCCGCCCCTCTCATCCCGCTGGCCCGGCGGCTCGACCGGGCCGGGGCAATGGCCGCCGCGGCGGTGGCCGTCGCCGTCGCCCGGGTCCCCATGACCGCTCCGGGGCCCGCGTTCCGTCTGCTCGGCGCCGCCTTCGTCCTCGCGGGCACGGGCCTGTTCCTCACGTACGCGGTCGGTCACCTGGACCGCCGCAGCCTCGGTACGGGCGCCGTGCTCGGCCTCGTCGTGGACCAGCTGCTGCGCCTGGCCGGGACCAGCTACGACCTCTCGCTCCGGCCCGGGTGGCTACCGATCCAGATCGCGCTTTCCCTCGCCCTCATCGCCACGGCGGTGCACGAGGCCCGGGCCACCCCGGATGCCGAGCCCCGGGGCTTCGAGCGGCGGGCCGGGGGGCTCCGGCTCCGGGGCGCGCTGGCTCTCGGCGCCCTGTTGTTCCTGGACCTCCACGTGCTCGGGGCCCCCGCCGTCGTGGCCCGCTGGTCGGCGGTGCCGTACCCGGCGGCGGGAATCGCCACCGCCGCGGCCGGCGGCTTCGCCCTGGCTCTCGTCACCGCCACGCGCCGGCCCGGGTGGGGCCGGTCCGCCTCCCTCGCCCTCGCCGCGGTCCTGGCGGCCGCCCCCCTGACCGGCCTCCACGCGGATGGGGCCCCGGTCCTCGCGCTCATGGCCCTCGGTCACCTGGCGGCGCTGCTGCTCATCCCCAGGGCCCTCGACCCGGCCAGCGGGCGCAGGGGCGGCAGGAACGTGATCGTCGCCCTCGGCCTGCTGGTCGGCCTGACCGCGGCCTACGCCCTGACCTTCTACCGGGCGGCGGTGCTGCCGGCGATGCCGGGCCCCGTCCCGCTGCTCGGGGCCGCCGGGCTGATCGTCGCGGGCGCTCTCCTGCTCCTGCCACGGCCCGGCGAGCTGCGGCCCCTGGCCGGACCGGCTTTCGCAGCCGCCGTGACCGCCGTGACCGCCGGGATCGCCGCGGCGTTGGCTCTCCTCCCCGGGGGCGAAGGCGGCGCTGCGGCCCCGACCGCGGATTCCCTCAGGGTCGCCACCTACAACGTCCATTACGGATACGACGAGGGCTGGCGCTTCGATCCCGGGCGGATCGCCGAGACCATCGATCGCGTGGATGTCGACGTCATCGCGCTCCAGGAGGTGCCCATCGGCCTGCCCAGCGCGTACGGCATCGACCTGCCGCTCTGGCTCGGGGAACGCACCCGGATGCGGCCACGGTTCTCCGCCACCGCCCACGACCTCCTGGGAGAGGCGGTACTGGCCCGCGTCGCCCTGCGGCACACGGAGGCCGTTCCGCTGCCCGACCACGGCTTCGGGGGCGAGCCCGCCCAGGTGCTGCGGGCGTCCCTGCCCCTGGGCTCGAACACCGTCGCTGTGCTCGCCCTGCATCTCAGCGTGCGCGCCGACGTGCGCTGGCGCCAACTCCGTGACGCCCTCGAAGCTGCGCCCCGGGGGGCCGCCATCGTGCTGGGCGACCTGAACGCCCGGGAAACGGACCCTGTGCCGCGACTCCTCCGGAAGGCCGGGTTCCACGACGCCTTCCGGGACGCCGGTCGACCCGCCCCCACCTTCCCCGCCGGGGCACCGGATCGTCGCATCGACTGGATCTGGGTCCGGGGGCTCACCGCCACGGCCGCACGCGTGGACGACGCCACCGCGTCCGACCACCGCCTCGTCGTGGCGACCGTGCGCGTCGAGGCGGACGGCCGCTGAGCCGCGCGGGGCCCCTCGCCCCCGATCGGGTGCTGCGGTGGACCAGAAGCCGGGCATCCCACCCGCTGGCTCGGGGCCTCGGCCGGTCGCGCCGACGGCGCAGGCTCCGGGGAAGCGCCGTGGGGCTCCGCCGTCCCCCGGGCGCGGTTTGCCGGCCCCGCGCTGCGAGGGCTCCTCCCGTCGCCGCGGCTTGACTTCCGTAGATCGGTCCCGTATCTGATAATGTTGCGAAGCAGAGTCTAAAACCTTCTGCGGTATTCCCGCCCCGAAGGGCGATTCCAGCGAAAGGGCGATTCCAGCGAACAAAGGAGGGTGAGCGAGGCCAAGGCTACCGACCCCCATCGACACTGTGACGGTTTCTGATCTGCCGTCACTCCATTCTGTGCTTCCCGAACCGCGCCAGGACGGCCGATCGCAGGCTGGCTGGCCGGTTCCTGCGGGTGCCCCACCGAACCATCTGCGCCCCCGGAACCACGCGAAGCGCTCCGATTCCGGATTGCGGCTGCGCCACGAGGCGGCGCGCGCCGGGGATCCGAAATCACCGGGGGGTGGGACCCCTGGCGCCGGACCGATCGAGCCGCCTCGCGAAAGTGGACGAAACCGCTTTCCAATCCAGTTTTTTCTTTCCCTGGAGGATGTATGAATTCCATGCTGCGGCGGGTTCTCGTCATGGCGGCGCTGTTGATGGTGCCGACGTGGCTGAGCGCCCAGGAGGACCGCGTAACCGGCCAGGTAACGGCCGAGGACTCGGGACAGCCGCTGGCCGGCGTGCAGATCGTGGTGAAGGGTACCACGGTGGGTACGCTGACGGATGGCAATGGCAACTACGCCTTGCGGATTCCGGCCGGCTCGGACGTCCTGGTCTATTCGTATCTCGGGTACCGCACGGTCGAGCAGGAGATCGAGGGCCCGGTGATGAACGTGTCGCTGAGCCGTGAGGCCATCGGGATCGAGGGCATCACGGTGACGGCGCTGGGGATCCAGCGGGAGAAGCGCTCGCTGGGCTACTCGGTGCAGGATGTGTCGGGCGACCAGATCTCGGAGGTCCCGAAGGTCAACGTGGTGGACGCCCTGCAGGGCAACGTTGCGGGCGTGAAGATCACGGACAGCAACAACCCGGGCGGGACGTCGCGGATCGTGATCCGGGGCGCGAGCTCGATCACCGGGAACAACCAGCCGCTGTTCATCGTGGACGGGATCCCGATCGACAACAGCGCGGACGGGACCGGCAAGCCGGGCCAGGACCGCAACCAGGGCTACGGCGGCTACGACTACGGGAACGCGGCGGGGGACATCGACCCGAACAACATCGAGTCGATCAGCGTGCTGAAGGGCCCGAACGCGGCGGCCCTGTACGGTTCGCGGGCGGCCAACGGCGCGGTGGTGATCACCACGAAGAAGGGCCACGTCGGCGGCGGGCTGGGCATCACGGCCAGCGTCGGGACGACCTTCGAGAGGCCGCTGAAGCTTCCGGACTACCAGAACGTCTACGGTCAGGGCGTGGTCGGCCAGTTCGCGTTCGTCGACGGGAACGCCGGCGGCACGTGGGACCACGTGGACGAGAGCTGGGGCCCGCGGATGGATTGCCAGCCCATCGACCAGTTCACGGGGGCCGGCGATCAGTTCTGTCCGCAGCCGGACAACGTCCGGGACTTCTTCGAGACGGGCGTCACGGTGAACACGAACGTGGCGCTGGCCCGGAGCGATGAGCGGAGCAACGTCCGCCTGTCGGTGACGAACACGCAGGTCGACGGGATGTACCCGAGCAACGAGCTCGACCGGTTGAGCGCCTCGCTGGCCGGCGGCGTGCAGATCACCGACCGGCTGAGCGCCGAGGGCTCGGTGAACTACATGAACCACGAGGGTGTGAACCGGCCCGGTACCGGCTACGACGGCACGAACGTGATGCAGCAGTTCGTGTGGTTCGGCCGCCAGGTCGACATCAACGCCCTGCGGGATTACGAGTGTGCCGAGGGCGACACCCGGCTGCCGTGCGCGGAGCTGGGCGAGCGGTGGTACAACTGGAACTACTCGTACCACGACAACCCGTACGCCATCGCGTTCGAGAACGGGAACAACGACGTCACGGACCGGATCATCGGTCACGCGTCGGTGACCTACGACTTCACGGACTGGCTGAGCGCCACCGTACGGTCGGGCACGGACTGGTACGAGGAGTCCCGCAAGCGGACGTACGCGTACGGCATGTTCGGCGGCGGCAACCCGCTGGGCGGCTTTGCGGACGAGCTGCTGTTCAACCGGGAGACCAACACCGACCTCCTGGTGACCGCGACGCGGAGCCTGAGCCCGGACCTCACCCTGACGGTGAACGCGGGCGGGAACCGGCGCGACCAGGAGTACCAGCGTCACTACCTGTCGGCGTCCGAGCTGGTGGTGCCGGGCATCTACACGCTCGACAACTCCGCCGTCACGCCGATCACGGAGGACTGGACGGACGAGAAGCGCGTGAACAGCCTCTACGGCGCCGCGAACCTGAACTACCGGAACTTCCTGTCGCTGGACGTGACGGGCCGGAACGACTGGTCGTCGACGCTGCCCGAGGACAACAACAGCTACTTCTACCCGTCGGTGTCGGGCGCCCTGGTGTTCACGGACGCCTTCGGCATCGCCAATGACGTCCTGTCATCGGGGAAGGTGCGGGCGAGCTGGACGCGCGTCGGCAACGACGCCGATCCGTACCTCACGTCGGCCGTGTTCTCCACGGGCACCCCGTGGGGCGCGATTCCCGGGCTACACGGCGCCGAACCAGCTGCCGAACCCGGACCTGCGGCCCGAGGAGACGACGGCCTGGGAGGTCGGCGCGGACCTGGGCTTCTTCAACGAGCGGCTCGGCTTCGTCGTGACCTACTACGACAACAGCACGGTCGATCAGATCATGCCCGTGCAGATCTCGCGCGCCACGGGCTACACGAGCCGTGTGCTGAACGCGGGTGAGGTCCGCAACTGGGGGACCGAGCTCCTCCTCAACGCGACGCCGGTCCGCATGGACAACGGCCTGCGCTGGGACGTGACGCTCAACTGGGCGAAGAACAACTCCGAGGTGGTCGAGCTGTACGGCGACCTGGAGACGCTCGTGCTCGGCACGTACTGGAGCATGAACATCGAGGCCCGGAAGGACGAGCCGTACGGCGCGTTCTACGGGATCGGCTACAAGTACGACGAGAACGGCAACCTCCTCGTCGACGATGACGGCTATCCCATCGACGATCCGGAGGCCAAGGTCCTGGGGAACTACAACCCCGACTGGACCGGCGGCCTGCTGAACCGGATCACCTACAAGAACTTCGACTTCAGCGTCCTGTTCGACATGCAGCAGGGCGGCGACGTCTTCAGCGTGACGAACTACTTCGGCAACTACGCCGGCGTGCTCGAGTCCTCGCTGGTGGGTCGTGAGGAGCAGCCCTATCGGGGCTCCGACGCGCCCTGCGAGCCCGGCTTCGTGGTCGACGGCGTCCGGGAGTCGGACGGTCAGCCGAACACCACGCCGGTCTGCCCGTTCAACTACTGGGGAGCTCAGTACGGCAACCACGAGTCGGCCATCTACGACGCGAGCTACGTCAAGCTTCGCGAGATGAAGGTGGGCTACCGCCTGCCGGACGGCCTGGTCGGCAGGCTGGGCCTGTCGTCGGCCAACATCGCGGTGGTCGGCCGGAACCTGGCGCTGTGGACCGACACGCCGAACATCGACCCCGAGACGGCGTTCGACGCGTCGAACGTGCAGGGGATCGAGTTCGGGCAGTTCCCGTCGGCGCGCAGCATCGGCTTCACCGTGACCGTGCGTCCCTAACAGCAAATGACGAGGAGTAGAGTCATGAAACGGAATACGCTGTTGACGGCCACGGTCCTGCTCGGCGCGGCGCTGGCGACCAGCGCGTGCGACGAGGGCCTGGCCGACATCAACGAGAACCCGAACGCCCCGAAGGACGTGCCGGCGCAGGTGATCCTGCCGCAGGCGATCCAGGGGACGGTCGAGGAGATCTACGGCAACTGGTTCAACCTGGAGTTCACGGGGCTCTTCGCGCAGCACTGGGCGAAGATCCAGTACGTGGAGGAGGACCAGTACGACCTGCGTCCCGCGTCCATCAGCAACTGGTGGGAGGATCTGTACGCGCGGGACCTGAAGGACTGGCAGCTCATCATCGAGAAGGGGCAGGAGCCCCGCAGCGCGTGCGGCAGCGGCGGGACGCCGGCGGCGTGCGTGAACCACGAGGCCACCGGGCGAGTGATGAAGTCGTACACCGCCCAGATCATGACCGACATCTGGGGCGACATGCCGTATTCGGAGGCGCTCCAGGGTGATGCGGAGGATCCCATCATCCGGCCGGTCTACGACTCGCAGGAGTCGATCTACCAGGCGCTGGTGGCCGACCTCGAAACGGCCCTCGGGCTGTTCGACCCGAGCGCGACCTCGTGGGGCTCGGAGGACCTGATCTACGGCGGCGACATCGGGCTGTGGATGAAGTTCGCCAACTCGCTCAAGCTGCGCATGGCGATGCGGATCTCCGATGTGGCCCCGTCCCAGGCCCAGACCTGGGCGGAGGAGGCCGCGAGCCATCCGGCGGGACTGATCACGGACAACTCCGAGAGCGCCTCCCTGGTGTTCCTGTCGGGGTCGCCGAACCAGAACCCGCTGTTCGAGAACGCCAAGTCGCGGGACGACCATGCGGTCAGCGAGACGCTGGTCGAGATCCTGACGACGCTCAACGATCCGCGGCTGGCCGTCTACGCGGAGCCGGCCGCCAGCGATGGCGAGTTCCGGGGCATGCCGAACGGCGTGCCGGAGAACGAGGTCCCGGTGCTGAACACGATCTCGCGGATCGGCGACCTGTGGCGGAACACGAGTGACGCCAACAGCGCCACGACCCCGGCCTGGCTGCTGCACGCGGCGGAGGTGCATTTCCTCCTGGCGGAGGCGGCGCTCAACGGCTGGGCCGTGGGCGGGACCGCCCAGGGCCACTACGAGGCCGGCGTGCGGGCCGCGATGGCGATGTACGACGGTGCCGACGGGGTGACCCTCGACCAGGCGACCGTCGACGCCTACCTGGCACAGCCGGGCGTGGCGTGGGGCACGGGGGACAGCGACCTCGAGCTCATCATCGAGCAGAAGTGGCTGTCGCTGTACACCAGCGGCTGGGAGGCCTACGCCGAGTTCCGGCGCACGGGCTACCCGGACGAGATCACGATTCGGGCGGGTCACCTTCTGGACCATGTCCCGGGCCGGATCCCGTATCCGCTGACCGAGCAGGCGCTGAACCACACCAACTGGAGTGCGGCGCTGGACGCGCAGGGGATCGACGGCACCTACACCGGCTCGGTGTGGTGGGAGCCGACCCTGGACGACAACGCCCCGACCGTCGAGATGTAGGCGGACAGGAGCGAAGTCGTTGAGAAGGCGCCCCCGGCTCCGTGCCGGGGGCGCTTTTCTCTTTGCGGGGGGCGTCGTCCTTCCTGGCCGGGCCGCCGGCGATCGCGTCGCGGCTGCCCGCCTCCTGGCGAGGCGTCCCCGGTCGGCTCAGCCGCTCCGCCGGGAGAACAGCAGGATCAGGCCGTGCGTGCTGGTGCCGTAGCCGGGTCGCCTGGTGAACCCCTGGGGGTAGATCTCCACCCGATCCAGGTCCTCCGCCCGGACCGATTCCAGGATGCAGGTGTTGTTGGCCCGGGTCCCGTCCAGGTAGATGTCGGGGAAGTTGTTGCCGTGGATCTCCTCGAAGCTACGCAGCGCGATGGCCGGGCACCGATCCAGCCCGACGAAGTTCACCTTCATGTTCGGCACCTTGCCCATGATGGCCCGGAGGACCGACCCGTGGGAGTCGTGGAGCTCGGCGGCGGAGACCACGGTGGCCCCGTCGCTGACCTGCACGCCGGTGCCGCGTCGCTCCGCCGGCGCCGTGGCCCGCCATGTCCCGCCACAGGCGCCGAGGGCGAGGGTCGCCAGCACCAGCACCGATCCCGATCTCCGTCGCATGGGCTCCTCCTGAGGTCCTCTCGAATGTGGCGGACCGCCGCCGCGCCGGGCCACACCGGCGTCGTCAACCCCACAACGCGTGCGGGTCCCGCGGGCTGACAGGTCGCGGCGCAGAAACGGGGCCCGGCCGGGTCGGAGCAAGGGGGCCACGGCCCCGCCGGGTGGGGTTGCGTGCCGAGAAGGGGCGTGTCAATATTGCCGCCTTCCTGGCCGGGTGGGGGAATCTCCGGCCGTCTTGTAGTCGGGCCCACTACGGGCCCCTGACGTCGAGGGCGGATGGGACGAGGGATCCTGATACTCCTGGGGGTCGTGGCGCTGGTGGCGGCCGGGGTGGTGGCCATCGGGGCTATGGGAGAGCCGGTCCAGCAGCCGATCCCCTTCCCGCACGATATCCACGCGGGGACGAACGAGATCCCCTGTCTGTACTGCCATTCGTCCGCGGACCGGTCGGTGGACGCGGGGATCCCGGCGATGGAGGTTTGTGCGGGGTGCCACATCCCTGGCGGGGTCCCCATGGTGGCGGCGGACAGCCCCGGCGTACGGACCCTGACGACGTACTGGAACGAGGGCCGGGTGATCCCGTGGGTCCGGATCCACGATCTGCCGGACCACGCCCACTTCCCCCACATGATCCACGTGAACGCCGAGGACCTGGAATGCCAGGACTGCCATGGCCAGGTGGAGGCCATGGCGGAGATCGAGCTGCAGCAGGATCTGAGGATGGGCTGGTGCCTGCAGTGCCACCGGGAGCGGGAAGTCCGCACCGACTGCTTCGTCTGCCACTACTAGGAAGCGGATGTCGTCGCGAGAGAACGGGATGGAGCGGAGGGACTTCCTGAAGGTCCTGGGCGTGGCCGGGGCCGGCGCGGCCGCGGGGTGCGCGAACGAGCCGGACCGGCTGATCCCCTACCTGGTCCAGCCGGAAGAGATCGTGCCGGGCATCGCGACCCACTACCGCACGACCTGCCGGGAGTGCCCGGCCGGGTGCGGAATGACGATCCGCACGCGCGAAGGTCGGGCGGTGAAGGCGGAGGGCAATCCGACCTCGCCCGTCTCCCACGGCAAGCTGTGCGCCCGGGGCCAGGCCTCGCTGCACGGGCTGTACGACCCGGACCGGGTGCCCCAGGCGCTGGTCCGGGAGGGGGAGAGCTGGTCCCGGGTGAGCTGGGACCGGGCCGAGCAGTCGCTGGCCGACGCGCTGGCCCGGGCGGGCGGGAACGCCGTGCTGCTGAGTCGGCCGGAGCCCGGCAGCATGGACGCCCTCCTGGACGAGTGGTGCGAGGCCCTGGGCGTGCGCCGGGTCCGGTTCGACACCTTCGGCCACGAGGCGATCCGGGCCGCGAACCGCCGGCTGTACGGCCGGGCGGCGCTGCCGATCCACGATTTCGGCAGGGCCGACGTGGTGGCCTCCTTCGGCGCCGACTTCATGGAGACGTGGCTCTCGCCCGTGGACTACTCCCACGGCTGGGTCCAGGGGCACGCGTACGAGGGGGGCCGACGCGGTCGCTTCATCGCGGTCACGCCCCACCAGTCGCTCACGGACCTGAACGCCGACGAGTGGATCGCGCCCCGGCCCGGGACCGAGCACCTGGTGGCGCTGGCGCTCGCCCGACTCGTGGCCGACGAGACCGGCCGGGCCGGGGCGGCCGCCGGGCTGCTGGACGAGGTCGACCCGGCGGCGCTGGCGGAATCCGCCGGCGTGGAGCTGGACCGGCTGCTGCTGGTGGCCGAGTCGTTCGCGGCCGACGGTCGCTCCCTGGCGGTGGGGCCGGGCGTCGGCACGTCCCACGCCGCGGCCACGACGCTGGCCGTTGCGGTGGCCGTGCTGAACGAGGTGGCCGGCAACGTGGGCAGCACGGTCCGGCTCGGCCCCGGGGACGACGACCGGGCCAGCCACGCCGACATGGCGCGCCTGGTGGAGGACATGGCGGCCGGGCGGGTGTCGGCGCTCCTGGTCCACGGGCCGAACCCGCTCTACGAGCTGCCCGACGCCGAACGGGTCGAGGAGGCGCTGGCCGGGGTCCCGTTCGTGGCCTCGTTCTCGCCCTGGCTGGACGAGACCACGGCGAGGGCGCACCTGCTGCTCCCGGACCACCATTTCCTGGAGGCCTGGGGCGATTACGAGCCCCGGCCGGGCGTCCACTCGCTGATCCAGCCGGTCATGACGCCCGTCTTCGAGACCAAGCAGACGGGGGACGTGCTCCTGTCGGTGGCCCGGCGGACGGGCGCGAGCCTGGCCACCCCGGCGACCACGTTCTACGACTACCTCCGTGAGCGGTGGGGGGCGCTCCGGGGCACGGCCGGCGGCGCGGGCACGTTCGACGAGTGGTGGACCCGCGCGCTGCAGGACGGAGTGGTCGTGACGGACGGGCCCGGTCCGGCGGCGGCCGGCGCCCCGTCGGCGGATGCCGCGTCGCTCCGGATGGAGCCGCCCCGCCTGGAAGGCGGGGGCGAGTTCCACCTGGTGGTCTACCCGTCCTACCGGTTCTACGACGGCCGGCTGGCCAACCGGCCCTGGCTCCAGGAGCTGCCGGACCCGGTCACGAAGCACACCTGGGGCTCGGTGCTGGAGATGAACCCCCGGGTGGCGGACGAGTACGGCCTGGACGACGGGCACATCGTGGAGGTCTCCACGCCCCACGGCACGCTGGAGCTGCCCGTCTGGCGGCACCCGGGCGTGCGGGAGGATACGGTCGCCCTCCAGCTGGGCCAGGGCCACGAGCGCATGGGCCGGTACGCGAAGGAACGGGGGGTGAACGCGGTCCGGTTGCTGGGGCCGCAATACGACGAGGAGTCCGGCGGCCTGCTGTGGATCCAGACCATGGCCGAGGTCGTCCCGACGGGCCGGTGGGAGCGACAGCCGTTCTCCTCGACGCAGGACGACGTGAGCGGTCGGCACCTGCTGGAGCACGTGTCGCTGGCCGAGGCCATCGAGGCCGACACGGCCGGGGGCGCGTCGGCCGCCACCGACGCCGAGGCCGCGGGCGCGATCGTGGGCCCGGGGCACGTGGACGGACAGGAGGGTGGTGGCCACGCCGAATCGGTGCACCCGAGCGAGGCGGTGACCCACAGCCTCCAAGAGGCGGGTGGCTTCGCGCCGGTCCCGGTCCAGGGCTCGCCGGAGGCGTACCCCCCGCCGGGCACGCACTACGGCGAGTACACGGAGACCCAGCCCCGCTGGGCCATGGCGGTGGACCTGGAGCGGTGCATCGGGTGCAGCGCGTGCCAGACGGCGTGCCAGGCCGAGAACAACATCGGCATGGTGGGGCCGGAGCTGGTGGCCCAGGGCCGGCTGATCCAGTGGATGCGGATCGAGCGGTACTTCGAGGAGGAGGACGAGGGCGTCGTCCACGAGATGAACGGCGGCGCGGGCCACCGGAAGACGACGTTCCTGCCCATGATGTGCCAGCAGTGCGGCAACGCGCCGTGCGAGCCGGT
>JABAOG010003103.1_pt1 | contig 19527 bp, 16 predicted proteins | sample 7062131 | NCBI WGS metagenome assembly JABAOG01 (sample SAMN14538629, study PRJNA623070) | marine sediment metagenome | biome: marine biome [ENVO:00000428]; feature: marine pelagic biome [ENVO:01000023]; material: deep marine sediment [ENVO:00002113] | place: India: Arabian Sea | collected...
CGGGCTGGTCATGACCAACCACCACTGCGCGCGCGACTGCGTCGAGGCCGTCTCGACCGAGACCCGCGACTACGTGGTCGAAGGATACTACGCCGCTTCCCGCGAGCAGGAGCTGCTCTGCCCCGACCTGTTCCTCGACCAGCTCGTCGAGATCGACGACGTCACCGCGCGCGTCCGCGGCGCCGTGCCGGCCGACGCGGACCCGACCGCGATCGCCGAGGCGCGCACCGCCGCCGTNNGGCCTCGAGTGCCAGGTCGTGTCGCTGTTCCACGGCGGGCAGTACAAGCTCTACCGCTACCGCCGCTACCAGCCGGTGAAGCTGGTCTTCGCGCCGGAGCTCCAGGCCGGCTTCTTCGGCGGCGATCCGGACAACTTCACCTACCCGCGCTACGCGCTGGACGTCGCCTTCGTGCGCGCGTACCGGCCGGACGGCCGCTCGCCCGCGGCCACGCCGAACCACTTCGCGTGGGACGTCGACGGCGCGCGCGAGGGCGAGCTGGTCTTCATCACCGGCAACCCCGGCTCGACCAGCCGCCAGATCACGGTGGCGCAGCTCATGTACGAGCAGCGGTACCGCCACCCGTTCCTGATCCAGTACCTCGAGGGCCAGCGCGACTTCCTCGAATGGCTCGCCGCCATGGGCCCCGAGATGGAGCGCCAGGTCCGCGACCAGCTCTTCGGCATCGAGAACAGCCTGAAGGCCTACAATGGCCAGTACGGCGGGCTCCGCGACACCGTGCTCGTCGGCAGGAAGATCCGCTGGGAGCGCGAGCTCCGCTCCCGCGTCGACGCCGATCCCCGGCACCGCGCGCGCTACGGCGACGCCTGGGACGAGATGGCCGGGATCCAGCGCCAGAAGCTCGTCGTCAGCCCGCGGCTCAACGTCAACAACCCGGAGTTCCTCGGCGACCCGTACTCCCAGCTCGCCGGCACGCTCGTGCGCTACGTCCGCGAGACGCAGAAGCCCGAGGCCGAGCGCCTCGAAGGGTACCGGGGCGAGGATCTCGCGCAGCTCGAGCAGGTGCTGCGCCAGCCGTCGCCGGTCAACCCCGAGGTCGGCACCCGGCTGCTCGCCATCCGCCTCGACCTCGCCCGGCGCTGGCTGCCGCCCGACGACCCGTTCATCCGCCTCGCGTTCCGGCCGGGCGAGGACCCTCGCCAGGCCGCCGAGCGGCTCGTCCGCGAGACCCGCGTGGCCGACGTCCAGTTCCGCGAGTCGCTGATCCGGGGCGGGCCCGCCGCGCTCGAGGCCAGCCAGGACCCGATGATCCGCCTCGCGCTGCACATGGACGACGCGCTCCGCGATCTCCAGCCGCGCTGGGAACGGCTGACCGCCGCCCAGACCGTGCAGGAGGAGCGGCTCGCCGGCGCCCTCTTCGCCGTATACGGCACCCAACTGCCGCCCGACGCCACCTTCACGCTGCGCATCAGCGACGGCGTCATGAAGGGCTATCCCTACAACGGCACCGTAGCGCCCGCCAGGACCTCCTTCTACGGGATCTACGAGCGGGCGTACAACTTCGACAATGCCATGCCGTTCACGCTGCCCGAGTCGTTCGCCGAGCGCCGCGAGCGGGTCGACCTGGCCACGCCGTTCGACTTCGTCACCACGAACGACATCACCGGCGGCAACAGCGGCAGCCCCATGATCGACCGCGAGGCGCGCGTCGTCGGCGTCGCCTTCGACAGCAACATCGAGGGGCTGCCGAACGAGTTCCTCTACAGCGACGTGGCCGCCCGCGCGGTCGGCGTGCACTCGGCGGGGATCGTGATGGCGCTGCGGGACATCTATCGGGCGGAGGCGCTGGTGGCCGAGCTGCTCGGGCGGACGGGCGGGTAGGCTCCGCGCGCTTCGCGCGCTGGGCGCCACGGGCGGGGCACGCCAGGCGTCACACGCTGCGCGCGCCGAGCGCCGCACGCGGCGCGCGCCAGGCTCGACGCGCCGGGGCTTGTCAGGCTCCGCGTGCTTCGCGCGTCGTCGCGCTCGCCGGGCGGGTCGAAGCGCCACGAGAGACCGGGTGCGAACGGCACGTCGAACACCATGGCGCCGTCGTCGAACTCGACGCTGTAGAAGTCACCCTCGTGCTTCGGAAGCTCGAACGTGTCCGTGACGGCGAGGGCGCTGAGGAGGTACAGGGGCGCCAGAGCAACGCTGCCGCGCGCGGGTCCCGGATGGCGTCGACCGTATAGTGCCTCGGTAGCGTATCCCTTGCGGCCGCTATCGCTGGCGAAGAGCACCTGACAAATCGGCCCCGTGGGCGTGTACCGTTCGCGGCGCGCCTTCTCGCGCGCGGCTCGCTCGGCTACCGTGCGGCGGCGCTCTTCCGCGCGACGCTCCGCCCGGCGCCCGCGACGATGGGGTCGCCGTCGATCCGCAGGAAATCGGCGAACGCCTCGAGCGGGGCCGTGAGCTTGGCCAGGCCCGGCGGAACCGGCGGCTCCGTCGCGTCGTCGGGCAGCTCGTCCTGCTGCGCGTACAGAAACCAGGCGAGGTAGAGCGCGCGGGGGTCGCCGCTCGCGATGTCGCCGCGCAGCGGGATGAGCGAGGACAGCCAGCCGCTGCCGGGACACGCGCGTGCACCGACCGGCGCCGCCGACTCGCCCGGTCATCGCCCCACGACGCGCACATGCGAGTGCAGGCCACGGCACGGGCCGCCCTGTGGCCCCGGCGCCCGCATCACTCCCGCCCCCGCCCCCGCCCCGCCTCACCCACCGCCGATCAGCGTCAGCCCTGTCTCCGGATCCACCACGCGCTGGAGGTGCTCCGGCTCTTCGGTCAGGACCACCTCGAGCGTGGGGCGGACGTGTGCCTCGAGGAGGTGGCCGCCGAGGGCGGTGCCGTCGCGCCTGCCAATGACGACGTGTGCGTGCAGCGCGGGCGAGCCTTCCGGCCCGAGCGCGATGTTGCCGACCAGTGAGAGCACCTCGACCTGTTCGCGCACCGGGATCCGCTCGTACTCCTTCGTCTCCCAGTCCCAGTAGCCGAGCACGGCGTCGCGGAACGCGCCGATCGCGGTGAAGTGGCTGCCCTTGAGGTCGTGGGCGTTCGCGAACTCGAGCAGCTCGTGCGTCACCTCGTCGCCGAGGTCGAAGACCAGTGCGTAGGTCCGGAGGTGGTCGTGGTGCAGCAGTTTGGATTCCATGCTACCTCCGTCGGGAGCGCCGCCACGCGAGCGTGCCGCCGAGGGCGAGGCCGGCGCCGAGCGCGGCGAGGGTGTAGGGGGAAGGCGACGTCGCCTCGACCAGCTCGCGCGGCGCGAGCGCCATCCGCTGCCGCTCCGGCGGCTCGCCGGGTGCGAGCCGCTCGGCGTGCAGCGCCAGCTGGAGCATCTCGGCCAGGTGCAGCGCCCGGCGGCCGGTGGCGTCGGCGATCTGCTGGCGGCAGCTGAAGCCGTCGGCGATGACGAGCGTGTCCGGGTCGGCGCTCCGCACGGCGGGGAGGAGGACGCGCTCGCCGGCGCCGATCGAGACGTCGTACTTGTCCTTCTCGTATCCGAACGATCCGGCCATGCCGCAGCAGCCGGAGTCGAGGATCCGGAAGTCGAGGCCGACGCGCGACAGCAGGCGTTCCTCGGCGTCCATGTGCATGATGGCCCTGTGGTGGCAGTGGCCGTGGACGATGGCCTTGCGGCGGAGCCGCGGCGGCGCGTAGTCCGGGGGCGTCTCGCGCGCCAGGAGCTCGGCCAGGGTCAGGGCCTGTTCGGCCAACCGCTTCGCGTCCGGGTCGTGGGGGAACAGCTCGAGCAGCTCGTCGCGGAAGACGGAGACGCAGCTCGGCTCGAGCCCGACGATCGGGGTACCGGCGCGGATGCGGGGCCGGAGCACGTCGAGGATGCGTCGGAGCCGGTGCCTGGCCAGATCCAGCATGCCGAAATCGTAGAGCGGACGGCCGCAGCAGAGGAACGGCTCCGGGACGGTCACGCGGAAGCCGGCGCCCTCGAGCACCTCGACCGCGGCGGCGGCGGTCTCCGGGTGGAAGTGGTTGTTGAAGGTGTCCGGCCAGAGGATCGCCTCCGGCCCTTCGGCCACCCGGGTGCCCCGCCGCCTGAACCACGACTTGAAGGTGCGCGGCGCGAAGGTCGGGAGCCGCCGCTCAGGCGCCATCCCGGCCGCGGCCATGAGCAGGCCGCGCAGCCCCGGCGTCCGCGTGACGAGGTTGGCGAGTCCGGGCGCGAGCGAGGCCGCGCGGGCCCACCAGAAGACCAGGCCGAACGCGTAGGCGCCGAGCGGACGCGGCCGTCCCTCGTAATGGTGCGAGAGGAACTCCGCCTTGTAGGTGGCCATGTCCACGTTGACCGGGCACTCGCGCTTGCACCCCTTGCAGGCCAGGCAGAGGTCGAGCGCCTGCTTCACGCTCGCGTCGCGCCAGCCGTGCGAGACCGGGTCGCCGCGGAGCATCTCGAAGAGCAGGTGCGCGCGGCCGCGGGTGGCGTGCTTCTCCTCGCGCAGCACCATGTAGCTCGGGCACATGGTTCCGGTGTCGAGCTTGCGGCACTTGCCGACGCCGACGCAGCGCAGCGAGGCGCGTGTGAAGCTGCCGTGGTCGTTCGGGAACGCGAACGTCGTGCTCGGCTCCGGTGGCTCGTAGTCGGGGCCGGTCTTCAGGTCCGCGTCCAGCGGCCGTGCGTCGACCACCTTGCCCGGGTTCATCTTCCCGTCCGGGTCCCAGATCGCCTTGAACTCGCGGAACGCCTGCATCAGCTCGGGGCCGTACATCTTCGGCAGCAGCTCGCCGCGCGCCTGGCCGTCGCCGTGCTCGCCGGAGAGCGAGCCGCCGTAGCCGATGACGAGGTCGGCGGCGCGCTCGACGAACGCGCGGTAGCGGTCGAGGCCGTGCCGGCTCTCGAGCTCGAAGTCGATGCGGCAGTGGACCAGCCCCTGGCCGAAGTGGCCGTAGAGCGAGCAGTCGTAGTCGAACTCGTCGAGCAGCTTGCGCAGGTCGTACAGGTAGTCGCCGATCCGGTCCGGCGGGACGGCGGAGTCCTCCCAGCCGGGCCAGGTGGCGTCCATCCCCGGGACCCAGGCGGTGGCGCCGAGCCCCGATTCGCGGACCTGCCAAAGCNNGCGCCGAGCCCCGATTCGCGGACCTGCCACAGCTTGTGCTGGCGGGTCGGGTCCTCGTAGAGCGCCATGGTCGGCACGTGGCGGCCGCGGCGGAGCCGGTCCATGAGCCGGTGCGCCCGCTCGCGCGCCTCGGCCGCGGTGTCCCCGCCGAACTCGACCAGCAGGAACCCGCCGCCGGCGGGGAGGAGCGCGGCGTCCTCCCGCTCGAGATCCTTGAGGCGCAGGTACTCCACGAGGCGGTCGTCCATCCCCTCGATCGCCAGCGGTCCATGCTCGCGGACGGGCGGGATGCGGTCGCCCGCGTCGAAGACGTCCGGGAATCCGAGGACGAGCAGCACGCGCTCGGCCGGGCTCGGGATCAGCTCGAGCTCGGCCTCGAGGTAGGTCACGCACGTGCCCTCGGTGCCCGCGAGCGCGCGCGCCACGTGGAAGCCGTTCTCCGGCAGCAGGTCGTCCAGGTTGTAGCCGGAGACGCGGCGCGGGATCTTCGGGTAGCGCTCGCGGATCAGGCCGGCGTAGCGGTCGCGCAGGTCGCGCAGCCGGCGGTAGATCCCGGCCGTCGGGCCGCCGCCGCGGATGATCGCCTCCAGCTCCTCCTCGCCCGTCGCGCCGACCCGGAGCCGGTGGCCGCCGTAGGTCAGGACCTCGAGCGAGACCAGGTTGTCCGAGGTCCGCGCGCCCGGGCCGTAGAGCTCGGACTGGAGCGAATGGATCCCACACGAGTTGTTGGCGATCATCCCGCCGAGCGTGTTCCAGGCGTGCGTGGCCGGGTCGGGACCGAAGGTCAGACCGTGCGCCCCCGCGGCGTCGCGCAGCGTGTCGAGCACCGTGCCGGGCTGGACCCGCGCCCGCCGGCGCCGCGGGTCGACCTCGAGCACGCGGTTCAGGTACTTCGAGAAGTCGACGACCACGGCGGCGTTGACCGTCTGCCCGGCCAGCGCGGTCCCGCCGCCGCGCGAGGTGACCGGCGCGCCGAACTCGCGGCACGCGGCCACCGTCACGACCACGTCGTCCACGGTCCGGGGGATCACCACGCCGGCCGGCGGGAAGCGGTAGTTCGACGCGTCGTCGGCGTACAGGCCCCGGTCGCCGTCGCCGAAGCGGACCTCGCCCTCGATGCGTTCGCGCAACGCCTCGGCCAGCGCGCGCACGTCGACCCGTTCCGCGGCGGCGATGCGGGGCGCGCCGCGCGGTCGCGTGGCGGGCGGTCGTGCGACGGTCGGCGGCGGCTCGCGACGGCTGCGCCGCCGCCGCTCGATGCGAATGAGTCGCCCGGGTGGCTGCATGGGTCAGCTCCTTCGGTANNCATGGGGTCAGCTCCTTCGGTACCGTTCCGCGTCCGCGCGCTTCAGCTCGAGCCCGAGGCCGGGCCGGTCGAGGTCGGGGTAGAGCCGACCCTCGACCCGGCGCGGCACGCCGTCGAACAGCATCGACTCGAGGCGGACGTGGTCGTGGAAGTACTCGAGGTGGATCACCGGCTCCACGGCGCAGCAGACGTGCGTGTGCAGCGCGGGCGCGGTGTGGGCGGAGAGCGGCAGCGAGCGGGCCTCGCAGAGCGCGCCGGCCTGGAGGAAGCCGGTGAGGCCCTCACAGCGGGTGGCGTCGGCCTGGAGCACGTCCACGGCGCCGGCGTCGAGCATGCGGCGGAAGTAGAACGAGTCGTAGCCGTACTCGCCCGCGGCGATCTCCATTCCGGCGGGCGCGCGGTCGCGGAGCAGCCGGAGCCCGTCGAGGTCGTCCGAGGAGACCGGCTCCTCGAACCAGCTCACGCCGAGGTCGGCGAACGCGTCGGCGAACGCGAGTGCCTGCTTGCGGCGGTAGGCGCCGTTCGCGTCCACGAACAGCTCGGCATCCTCCCCGATCGCGTCGCGCGCGGCGCGGACGCGGCGCAGGTCGTCCTCGGGGTGCGTGCCGACCTTCATCTTCACGCGGGGGATCCCCTCCTCGACCCAGCCCGCGAGCTGCGATCGCAACCGGTCGAGCGAGTAGGAGGTGAAGCCGCCGCTGCCGTAGATGGGCACACTTTCGCGGACGGCGCCGAGCAGCGTGACCAGCGGCACGCCGAGCAGGCGCGCCTTCAGGTCCCACAGCGCCGTGTCCACGGCGGCGATGGCGGAGGCGACGACGCCCGGCCGGCCGACGTTGCGGATCGCCCGGTGCATCGCGTACCACGCGCCGGTCACGGCCATGGCGCAGCGGCCGCGCACGACCTGCGCGAGCGTGTCGCGGACGACGTCGGCGGCGGCCGCGTGCGTGTAGGCGTAGCCGAGCCCGTGCTCGCCGCCGCCGCTCACCTCGACGACCACGACGGTCGTGGACGACCAGGCGAGCGTGCCGTTGGCCTCGGGCGCGTTCGTGGGGACCGTGTAGGCCGCGGCGTCCACGCGGTCGATCGTCGGATCGGACCCGCGGCCGCCGCCGGCGGTCACGAGTCCTCGTCCCCGCCGCGGCCCGGCAGGTAGCTCTCGACCATGTCCCTGGCCGACTGCCTGAGCACCCGCCAGCGCCGGGGGTCGCCCTTGACCATCGAGACGACGTAGTTCTTGGCCTGCTCCAGCGTGATGTGCGGCGGCAGCGGCGGGACCTCGGGGTCGGTGTGCGCGTCCACGACCACCGGCCGGCCCGCGGCGAGCGCCGCCTCCCAGCCGGGGATGACGTCGTCCGGCTGCTCCATCGCAATGCCGCGCAACCCGATCTGCTCCGCGTAGCGGGCGTAGGAGAAGGGCGGCACGTTCTGCGAGGCCTCGAACTTCGGATCGCCCACCAGCACGCGCTGCTCCCAGGTCACCTGGTTCAGGTCCTGGTTGTTGAGCACCAGGACGACCAGCCGCGGGTCCCGCCACTGCTGCCAGTACTTCGCGATCGTGATCAGCGCGTTGATGCCGTTCATCTGCATCGCGCCGTCGCCGACGCAGGCGATCACGGGGCGGTCGGGGTGCGCGAACTTCGCGGCGACCGCGTACGGCACGCCGCAGCCCATGGTCGCGAGCCCGCCGGACAGCGAGGCCATCATCCCGCGCCGGACCTTGAGGTCGCGCGCCCACCAGTTGGCCGCGGAGCCCGAGTCGGACGTCAGGATGCAGCGGTCGGGCAGGCGCGGGGACAGCTCCCAGAAGACGCGCTGCGGGTTGATCGGCTCCGCTTCGTTCATGGCCCGCTCCTCGAGCACGCCCCACCACTTGCGGACGCCCTTCTCGATCTTCTCGCGCCACGAGCGGTCCGTCTTGCGCCGGAGCAGCGGGATCAGCGCCCGGAGCGTCTCCCTGCTGTCGCCGCACAGCGCCGCGTCCATCGGGTAGCGCAGGCTCAGCATGCGCGGCTCGATGTCGATCTGGACGCCCCGGGCCTGCCCCTCCTTCGGCAGGAACTCGCCGTACGGGAAGCTGGTCCCGATCATGAACAGCGTGTCGCAGTCCATCATCAGGTCCCAGCTCGGCCGCGTGCCGAGCAGCCCGATCGCGCCCGTGACGTACGGCAGGTCGTCCGGCAGCGCGGCCTTGCCGAGCAGCGCCTTGGCCACGCCGGCGCCGAGCAGCTCCGCGCTCGCCATGACCTCGTCGGCGGCGTGCAGCGCGCCGGCGCCGATGAGCATGGCGACCTTCTCGCCCTCGTTCAGGATGTCCGCCGCGCGTCGCAGGTCCTCGTCCTTCGGCACCACGCGAGGCTCGGACCAGCCGATCCCCGTGAAGGTGGTGCCGTGGACCCGCTCCGGGCTCGGCACCGCGTCCATCTCCTGCACGTCGCCGGGGAAGATCATGCAGGTCACCGTGCGGTGCGCCTTCGCGATGCGGATCGCACGGTCCACGATGTGCCGCGCCTGCGCCGGCGTCGAGCACATCTGCACGTACTCGCACGCGACGTCCTTGAACAGGACCGTCAGGTCCACCTCCTGCTGGAAGTCGGCGCCCAGTGCGGTCGTGGCCGCCTGCCCGACGATGGCGACCACCGGCTGGTGGTCCATCTTCGCGTCGTAGAGCCCGTTCAGCAGGTGGATCGCGCCCGGCCCCGACGTGGCCAGGCACACGCCGACCTCGCCGGTGAACTTCGCGTGCGCGCACGCCATGAACGCGGCCATCTCCTCGTGCCGCGCCTGGATGAACTCGATCCTGCCGTCGGCGCGGTCCAGCGCGCCCATGAGCCCGTTGATGCCGTCGCCGGGGTAGCCGAAGATCCGGCGGATCCCCCACTCGTGGAGGCGGTCGATCACGTAGTCGCTGACGGGAACGGCCATGCGTGAACCTCCTCCGGCGAGGGTCGGAGCGGGATGGAGCGCCATCCGGGCCGCCGGACACCGCGATGGGGCCGGCCGCGCCGCGCCGGGTGCCGCAGGCGTCGTGCCACGACGGACCGGCTGCCGCGGGCGGGCCGCGGGAGCGATTTCTTCCGGAGCCGCGCCGCGCGCTGGCGCCAACCCGGCCGGAACGCGCGCGGGAGGGGAGCGGCCGACGCCGCGCCGACGCCGCGCCGACGCCGCGTCGCCCGACGCCGCGACGCTCGCGGTCCGCGATCGGCCGGGTCGGCCCGGCCTACTTCCAGGCCCCTTCCGTGCCCTGCTCGAAGTGGTCGAGCGCGGTGACCAACCCGTTCAGCACTTCGCGCGTCGTCTCGAAGAGCGCCTGCGCCTTCGGGTCTTCGGTCTCACGGATGTCGTCGCCCAGATGCATGATCGTCTCGTTGAGCATCTGCTTGACCTCGTGCGTGAGGTGGCGGGGATCGCCCTCGGGATGAGGCTGGGCCATGGAGTCCTCCTTGCGTGGTCGAACGGCTGCGGCTCGGCGAGCGCAAGCCCCGTGCCGTGCGGGTACGCCATTTGCGCGGGGTGGAGCCGCCAACAGCCCTGACCACCGGCCATGCGCATCCTCTACTTCACCGAGAGCCTGTTCCCGCTGGTCGACGGCGTCTCGATGACGCTGGGCCGCCTGTTCGACACGCTCGAGGCACGGGGAATCGATTTCCGCGTGTACTCGCCGTTCGTGCCGGACGGCACGGTGTCGTGGAGCCGGCGCGTGCGGCGGGCGGCGTCGGTGGCCTTCCCCCTCTACGCGGCCTACCGGGTGAGTCTGCCGTGGCAGCGCGGGCTCGCGGCCGAGCTCGACCGGTACGGCCCCGACCTGGTGCACGTGGCGAGCCCGACGCCGCTGGCCGCCCGGGCGCTGCACTGGGCCGAGCGGCGCGGCGTGCCCGCGGTGGCCACGTTCCACACCCACTTCGTCGCCTACTTCCGGTACTACGGCGTCGGCCGGCTCGAGCGGCTCGGCTGGTACCTGCTGCGGCGCTTCTACCGGCGCTGCGCGGCGGTCTACGCGCCCGCGCCCGGGATCGTCGAGGAGTTGCGTGGCCAGGGCATCCGCCCGGTCGAGCTCTGGTCGAGGGGAGTCGACGCCGCGCGCTTCTCGCCCCGCTGGCGCGACGCCGCGCTGCGCGCGGGGCTCGGCGCGACGGAGGACGTGCCGCTGCTGCTCTTCGTGAGCCGGCTCGTCAAGGAGAAGGACCTGGCGGACCTGGTCGCGACGGAGCGGCGGCTGCGCGATCGCGGCTGCCCGCACCGGCTCGCCCTGGTCGGGGACGGCCCGCTGCGCGGCCGGCTGGAGCGCGCGTTGCCGGACGCGCGCTTCGCGGGCCACCAGTCGGGCGAGGCGCTGTCGCGCTGGTACGCGTCGGGCGACGTGTTCGTCTTCCCGTCCACGACGGAGACCTTCGCCAACGTGGTTCTCGAGGCGCAGGCCTCCGGTCTGCCGGCGGTCGTCGTGGACCGGGGCGGCCCGCAGGGCGTGATCCGGCCGGGCGAGACCGGCCTGGTCGCGCGGGCCAACGACCCGGCCGACCTGGCGGACGGCGTCGAGCGGCTGCTGCGCGACCGGGAGCTGCGGCGGCGGATGGGCCGGGCGGCCCGCGCGCGTGCCGAGGGCCGGCACTGGGACGACGTCAACGCGCGCCTGCTGGAGAGCTACGCGCGGGTCGTGGCGGGCTCGGCCCGGCCGTCGACGGTGCGTCAGATCGCATGAAGATCTGCGATCTGACGCAGTCCTACGCCGAGACGGGCGGCGGCGTGCGCACCTACCTGCACGCCAAGCGCGAGCATCTGCTCGGCCACACCGACGCGGAGCACGTGCTGATCGTGCCCGGCCCGGCGGACGCCGTGGCGCGCTCGGCGCGGGCGGCCACGTACCACATCGCCTCGCCCCGCGTGCCCGGCTCGGGCCCGTACCGGCTGCTGCTCCGCTCCGACACGGTNNCCTCGAGGCGGAGCGCCCGCACGTGGTCGAGGTCCAGTGCGCGTACACACTCCCCTGGACCGCGCTCTGGCACCGCCGCCGGCGCGGCGGCGCCGTGGTCGGCTGGGCCATGACCGACTTCGCCGCGGCGTACGCCGAGCCAGGCGTCGCGCGCGTGGCCGGCGCGGCGGCGGGCCGCGCCGCGCGGCGGGCGGCCGAGCAGTACGCGCGCGCCCTCTACCGCCGGCTCGACGCCACCGTCTCGCCCTCGCCCGCCATGGCCGCGCGGCTGCGGGCGATCGGCATCGAGGCGGCGTGCATCCCGCTCGGCGTGGACCTCGACCTCTTCCACCCCGCCCGCCGGGACCCGGAGCTCCGGCGCGGCCTCGGCGCCACGGACCACGACCTCCTTCTGGTGTACGCCGGCAGGCTGGACCGCGAGCGGCGGCCCGACCTGCTCATGGACGCCTTCGAGCGACTGCCCGCCGGACTCCGCGCCGCTCTCGTCCTGGTCGGCGATGGTCCGCTGCGCGACGCCCTGGCCGAACGTGCCCGGCGGCACGGGCGTGCGCGCGTTCTGCCCTTCGAGCCCGATCGCGCGCGCCTCGCGATGCTGCTCGCCTCCGCCGACCTGTACGTCTCCGCCATGCCGCACGAGACCTTCGGCCTCGCCGTCGTCGAGGCGCAGGCCTGTGGGCTGCCGGTCGTGGGCGTCCGGTCCGGCGCCATGGTCGAACGGGTCACGCCGGGGACCGGCGCACTCGTGCCGCCCGACTCGCCCGACGCGATGGCCCGCTGCATCGCGTCCGTGTCGCGGGAGGAGTGGCGGTGGCGGGGGCGCAACGCCCGTGCGCACGTCGAGGGCGCGTTCTCCTGGCGCCGCGCGTTCGAGCGCCTGCTCGAGCTGTACGCCGCGCTCCCGTGACCGGATCGGAGCCGACCCCCTCCGCGGCGAACGGCCGCNNGGCCGGTACGAGGGCGGCCGGCACGCCGGACGCGCGCGTGAGTGCCGACGGGCACGCGGAAGGGCGATCCCGATCACGGGCGCGATCCTCCCCACCCCCGCCCCGGCCGCGAGCGGCGCCCCTGGCGCCCTCGCTCCGCGCGCCAGAAGGACGCGGCGGCGAGCAGGGCGAAGGTCGCGGCGGCGGGCCACATGAACGGGTAGCCGGCCGATTCCGGGAAGAGGGTGGCGCCGCGGTCGATCGCCACGCCGACCACGAGCGGCGCCACGAGCCGGGCGAGCCCGATCGAGACGCGAAACACGCCGCTGTAGCGTCCGAGTGCCGGCCCGTGGGTGAACGCGGCGAAGACGGGGAAGGGAAGCGTTGCCAGCGTTGCCGCGCCGAGCCCCGCCGGGATCGCGAGCAGGATGGCCGACGCCGGCCCACGCACGAAGACGCCCAGGCCGAGGACGAGGCCGGTCGACAGGGCGCCGTAGATGAGCAGTCGACTGCGGCCGATGCGGTCGCCGAGCCAACCGACCAGCACCGAGCCGGCCGCCACGCCGGCCAGGAGGAACGCGAGCAGCAGCGAGGAGCGGGCGACGGTCAGCCCGAGCACGGCCGTGGCGTAGAGGAAGACGTAGGGGCGGACGCCGTCGATGGCGGCGGTCGCGAACGCGTTGCCGAGGAGGAACCAGCGGATCCCGGGCCGGCGTACGATCTCGCGCCAGAACGTTCGCTCCTCGCCGGAGTCGGCGTCCCCGCAGCGCTGCGCCGCGGCTGCGCGGCCCGGCTGGGCCGTGGCGTCCTCCTCGTGTCGGGCCGCGTAGGTGACCGCCGTGGTGGCGAGGACGAGGCCCGCGGCGACCAGGAACGGCAGCGGCGGCCAGAGCGAGAAGAGGAGTCCGCCCGCGACCAGGCCGTAGGCGATCCCGCCGGCGCGCATGGCGCCGAAGACGCCGTACGCCCTGCCCCAGCGCTCGCGGGACACGGCCTCGGCGACCAGCGCGAGGAGCGGCGTCATGAAGGCGTGCAGCGCGGCGAAGAAGAGGAACAGCAGGGCCGCGATCGCCCAGAGGCGGTCCCGGAACGGGACCAGCCCGAGGCAGGCGGCCATGACCGGAGCCGCGAGGACGAGGATGCACGTCCGGCGCCCGCATCGTTCCACCAGGCCTCGCGGCAGTCGGTCGCTGAACGCGCCGACCGCGTACGGCACCAGGATGGCGAAGAGGCCTTCGGCCGCCATGAGCGCGCCGATCCAGGCCGCCGACCGGACGCGTGGCTCCAGCACGACGGGCAGGAGCGCCACCATCACGATCTCGCCGCCGCTGGCGCCGAGCTGCGCGGCCGTCAGGCCGTATTCACGAAGCGTGCGTCCTCGAATCGACACGCGCTCACGCGACGAGCCTCGGCGGCCAGACGAGCGTGTCCTGGCGCGCGACGAAGTGGAGCAGCGGCTCCCGGTCGGGGAGCGCGATCCCCTGTGCCGACGCCACCGTGTTGCGCCGGATCTCCGCCTCCGCCGGTTGCAGCGGCCACGGCGGGTGATGGATGTCGCCGCGCAGGACCTTCCCGTTCCGGAGCACGGCGTAGAGCGCGTAGCGTTCGACCAGGAAGGACTCGAGCGTCCCCGGCGCGGCGAGGAATACGGGGCCCGTGGGCCGGTAGCGGCCGACGAGCTCGGGCCCGCCCTCCTCGCCGCGGCGGCTCCGGTAGTGGATCCAGCCGTCGCGTGCCTCGACGCGCATCTCCGCGTGGTGGTACGGGAGCCGGTAGAGTGCGCGAGCGGCGGCGACCGCGAGGCGGCTGCCCGCGTCCAGGCTGAAGAAGTAGACGCCGGGTCTCTCGCCCACGCGCACGTAGGTCCGCAGGTTCATCTCGGGGAACGTGGCGAGCGCCGGCAGCGGCGGCAGGCACCGTGGACGCAGGCCGGTCAGTCGGAACGGGGTCAGCCCGACCCAGGCGCTGCCGTCGAACTCTTCCAGCACGAGTCGCGGCGGCACGCGCCGTCGCAGCTCCTCGCTCGGCACCGGCCAGTGCGCGAAGAGGAGCTCGCGCCAGCTCTGGAACATGATCCACGGGCCCTCCGGCAGCGGCCAGGGTCTGTGGGCGACCTGTTTCAGGACCGATACGGCCACGGTGCGCTACTCCCGACCGGCGCTCATGTCCGCGAGCGGGAGCGCGACGATCGGACCCCGCTCGGAGCGTGACGCCTTCCTCGATCGCGTACGACGGCGTGCGCTGCGGGCTGCAAGTGCCGGGCCCGCCACGGCCTTCCGCCGTCGGAACGGATCTGGCATGTCTGCACGCGGTCCGGACCATCCGCTGCCACGCCGTGCGGTGCGGCACGCCGACGCGTCGTGGGACTCCGGCCGGGGCCGTGGACCCGGCGTTCCGGGTGGCCACGAGGGGACGCACCCGTTCCAGCAGGCAATGCACGACGACCCCGCGCTGACGTTCACGCTCGCGCTGCTGGCGGCCGTCGCCGCCCAGGCGGTGGCGATCCACCTGAACGTCCCTGGCATCGTGATCCTGCTGGCGACCGGCGTGGTCCTCGGCCCGGACGCGCTCGGCATCGTGCAGCCCGATTCCCTCGGTGACGGCCTGGAGACCATCGTCGGCCTGTCGGTGGCGGTCATCCTCTTCGAGGGCGGGTTGAACCTCACCGTCGACCGCCTGCGCCGCGAAGCCGGAGTGATCCGGCGCCTCATCACGGTGGGCAGTCTCATCACTGCGGCCGGCGGCACGATCGCCGCGCACGAGCTCATGGGGTGGGACTGGCGGATCTCCGCGGTGTTCGGGACACTGGTCATCGTGACCGGGCCCACGGTGATCACGCCGCTGCTCCGCCGTATCCGCGTGAAGAGCAACGTGCGCACGATCCTCGAGGCCGAAGCGGTCCTGAACGATCCGATCGGCGCCATCGTTGCCGTGGCCGCGCTGGAGATCGCCCTGACGGCGACGCCGGGCGGCGTGGTCGAGGCGCTCCTCGGGCTGCCGTCCCGCCTGGCCCTCGGCACCGCGGCCGGGCTGCTCGGCGGCGCCACGATCGCGACGCTCCTCGGGACGCAGCGGCTGGTCCCCGAGGGGATCGAGAACATCTTCACGCTCTCGCTCGTGCTGGCGCTCTACCAGGTCAGCGACGTGGTCCACCGCGAGAGCGGGATCCTGGCCGCGGCCGTGGCCGGCCTCGTGGTGGGCAACGCCCACCGGGCCCGCGTCTCGAGAGAGCTGCGGGAGTTCAAGGGCCAGCTCACGATCATGCTGGTGGGCCTCCTCTTCGTCCTGCTCGCCGCCGACGTGCGCATCGCGGACATCGCCGCGCTGGGCTGGCCGGGGATCGCGACCGTGCTCGTGCTCATCCTGGTCATCCGACCGCTGGCGGTCCTCGCGAGCACCGCCGTGTCCGACCCGAGCTGGCGCGAACGCGCCTTCATCGCGTGGCTCGCGCCGCGCGGCGTCGTGGCCGCGGCGGTCGCCACCGTCTTCGCCCGCCGGCTGGCCGAGGCGGGCTTCGCCGAGGACCGGTCCTTTCGCGCCCTGGTCTTCCTCGTCATCGCGGTGACCGTGGTGGTCCAGGGGCTCAGCGGCGGGTTGGTGGCGAGCGCGCTCGGCGTCCGCCGCCGTACGAACGAGGGCTGGGCGATCATCGGCGCGAACGTGCTCGGCCGCGCCCTCGCGCGCGCACTCGGCCTGACCGGCGAGGAGGTCGTGCTGATCGAGAGCGACGCCCGGCACGTCGCCGCGGCCGCGAGGGAGGAACTCCGCGTCGTCTACGGCGACGCGAACGACGAGCGCGTCCTGAGGCGGGCCGACGTGCCCGGCCGGCGCGGACTGCTGGCGGTGACGCCGGTCGAGGGGACGAACCTGCTGCTGGCGGATCGGGCGAGGAGGCTCGGCGTCCCGCAGCGCTTCGTCGCCCTCGATCGCGTGCAGAAGGCCGTCGACCCCGAGCGCGCCGCCGAGCTGGGCGCCCACGTCCTCTTCGGCGCGCCGATCGACCTGGGCGCCTGGATCGGGATCCTCGAGCGGGGCGAGGCCAGGATCCGGCCCTGGCGCTACCGCGGCGAGGAGGAGCTGCCGGGCGCGGCGCTGCTGCCGACGGATGCGCGCACCGGCGTCGTGCCCGCCGCGCTCCCGCTCGCGCTCGTGCGGGGTCACCTGGCGGAACCGTTCGACGAGCAGACCGTGATCGCCCCCGGCGACGCGGTCGTCATCGCGGTCCGGAAGGCGGAGCCCGGCGCGCCGCTGCCGCGGCCGGGGGAGTGGTCCCGCGTCCCGCCGGGGCGGGTCCGCACGGATGCGCGCCCGTGATCGATCCGCTGCCGGGCGCGTGTCCGGCGTAAAGCTTGCAGTCGCCGCGGGACCGATTCTCGAACCCTCGTCGCGGCCGGGCGGCACCGGGATCCGGCACCGCGATCCGCCGCACCGGCCGCCGCGAGCCACCGGCGTCTCCACCGAACCCGATCCCACAAGGCCATGGGATTCCTCCGGCGCGTGTCAGGCTGGCTGGTCGATCGGCTGGGCTTGCGACAGGTATCGAGCGTCGTGGCGGACCACCCCGTGCCGCCCGGCGCCGCGAAGGGGAAGACGGCGTGGATGTACATCTTCGGGACGTCGATCCTCGTCGCGTTCCTGCTCCAACTGCTCACGGGCATCGCCCTCGCCTCGAAATACGTGGCCGCACCGGCTCACGCCTATGACAGCATCCGGTTCCTGACCACGGAAGTCTCCTTCGGACGGCTGCTCCGGGGCATGCACTACTTCGGCGCCGCGGCCATGGTGGTCCTCGTCATGCTGCACGCGGCGCGCGTCTTCCTGACGGGGTCCTACAAGTTTCCCCGCGAGATGACCTGGCTGACCGGCGTGGCGCTGCTCGTACTGACGCTCACGATGGCGTTCACCGGCCAACTCCTGCGCTGGGACCAGAACGGTGTCTGGGGCGTGTTCGTCGCCTCGCAATACGTCGGCCGCGTCCCGCTGATCGGCCCCGCGCTCAAGGAGCTCGTGCTGGCGGGAGAGACGGTGGGTGGATCCACGTTGACCCGCTTCTTCGCGCTGCACGTGGTTCTGGTGCCTCTGCTGATCCTCGGCATCGTCGGGGTCCATCTCTACCTGGTGATCCGACACGGCATCTCGGAGCCGCCGGAGGCGGGGCGCGCCGTGGACCGCGAAACCTACCGCGAGCGGCACCGCACGCTCACGCGGCGGGAGGGCAAGCCGTACTTCCCGTACGTCGCCTGGCACGAAGTCGCGGCGGGGGTGTTCGTCGTGCTGCTCATCGTGGTGCTGGCCTACGTGTCCGGGCCCCGGGAGCTGGCCGGGCCGCCGGACCCGACCGACGTTCCCGCCGAGCCCAAGCCCGACTGGTTCCTGGTCTGGTACTACGCGCTGCTGGCGCTCAAGCCCGGAAGCCTCGAGACGTTCACCATGGTCTACCTCCCGCTGATCGCGCTCGCGCTGCTGGTGCTCCTGCCGCTGGTGGCGCCGCTGGGGGAGCGGAGCCCTGGCCGCCGGCCGTGGGCGGTCGCGGCGGTCGTCACCGTCGGGGTCCTCCTCGCCGGGCTGACCCGACTGGGCGTCCAGGCGCACTGGGTCATGGACTTCGAGAGCGAACCGCTCACCCCGGCGGAGCTCGGGACCACGGATCCCGCCGTGATCGAGGGCGCGGTGCTGTTCTGGGCGAACGGCTGCCAGGCCTGCCACGGCGCCGCCGGTCGCGGGGCAAAGTACGGACCGGCCATCGAGGACATCGTGCAACGCCTTTCCCCCGAGGTGATCAACGATCGCGTCATCAAGGGTTACCGCGACATGCCGTCCTACCGCGGTCGCATCACGGCGGAGGAGCTGGCCGCGATCGCGCGCTTCGGGCGGGCGTTGGGGGCGCGCTGACGCGATGCGCCCCGGGCACGCGAGTGTGAGCCTTGTCCGCGCCGCGGCCGCCAGGGGCGCCGGCCCGGCGCGCGCCGCGGCCGCGCTCGCCGCCGTGCCGATTCCGGCCGCGTGCACCGGCGCGCGGACGATCCTCGAGCCGCAGGGGCCGGCCGCCGCGCCGATCGTGGACCTGTGGTGGATCCTGCTCTGGACGACCGGCGTGGTCACGCTCGTCGTCTTCGGCCTCTTCTTCGTCGCGCTCGTCCGGGCGCGTCGCGGCCCGCCGGAAGCGGCGCGGGCGCCCGGCGGCGGGACGAGCTTCGTGGTGGTCGGCGGTGCCGTGGTCCCGGCGTTCATCGTGGTCGGCCTGGTCTGGTTCACGCTGGACCGGGGGCGCGCCGTGGCCGGGGCGGCCGACGGCGAGGCCGTGTCGATCGTGGTGATCGGCCACCAGTACTGGTGGGAGGTCCGCTACCCGGAGGCCGGCGTGGTCACGGCCAACGAGATCCACGTCCCCGTGGGTCGGCCCGTCCGGATCGCTCTCGAGTCCCGCGACGTGATCCACAGCTTCTGGGCCCCGAGCCTCGCGGGGAAGCTCGACCTCGTGCCGGGCAGGGTGAACGAGCTGTGGCTCCAGGCGGATACGCCCGGCGAGTACCGCGGCCAGTGCGCGGAGTTCTGCGGCACCCAGCACGCGAAGATGGCGTTCCTGCTCATCGCCCGGCCGCCGCGGGAGTTCGCCGCCTGGCTGGAGCGGCAGCGCCTTCCCGCCGCCGTGCCCCGGCAGCCCCTGCTGGAGCAGGGGCTGCGGACGTTCTTCGAGGCCGAATGCGTGAGCTGCCACGCGGTCCGCGGCGTCAACGAGATCCCCGAGACGCTGGGCGCGCCCGGGCCCGACCTGACGCACTTTGGCAGCCGCCGCACGATCGCGGCGGCCACGGTGCCGAACGAACCCGAGGGGCTCGCCCGCTGGATCTTCGCGCCGGACGAGATCAAGCGGGGCAGCCGGATGCCGGCGAGCCGCCTCGAGCCGGAGCGCCTGTCCGCCCTCGTCGCCTACCTGGAGTCGCTGAAGTGAAGTCCCCGACGGCCGCGTCACCGGCCGCGATCGAGCTGCTCGACCGGGTCTGGTCCCGGCCGCCCGGGTTGTTCGGAGCGATCGCGGCCGTCAACCACCGCGCCATCGGGATCCGCTACCTGGTCACGGCGACGGTGTTCTTCATCCTGGCCGGCGTGCTGGCGCTCGCGATGCGCGTCCAGCTCGCGCGGGCGGAACTCGATGCACTCTCTCCCGAGCTGTACAACCAGTTCTTCACGGTCCACGGCACGGCGATGATGTTCCTCTTCGCCGTGCCGATCCTGGAGGGGTTCGGGATCTACCTGGTGCCGCTCATGATCGGCGCGCGGGACATGGCCTTCCCGCGGCTCA
>JABAOG010000388.1_pt1 | contig 19435 bp, 20 predicted proteins | sample 7062131 | NCBI WGS metagenome assembly JABAOG01 (sample SAMN14538629, study PRJNA623070) | marine sediment metagenome | biome: marine biome [ENVO:00000428]; feature: marine pelagic biome [ENVO:01000023]; material: deep marine sediment [ENVO:00002113] | place: India: Arabian Sea | collected...
GCCATCGAGCGTTGCTCGGGCCACGATGGCACCTACGCCGTGAAGAAGAAGTTCCACGACATCGCCATGAAGCTGGTGCGTCCGGTGGCGAAGCGCGTCTCCGACGCGAAGCCCGACCACTACACGAGTGACTGCGTCCTGGCGGCGAGCCACATCGAGCACGGGCTCGGCGACGGCTCGAAGGCCGAGCCGCCGTTCAAGCTGCTGCGCAGGGCATACGGGATCTGACGTCCATGAAACCGCTGACACGTGCCGATCTGTACAGCCTCGAGGACTACGCCGAGGTGCGCGCGCGCTTTCGTGCCGAGATCCTCGAACACAAGAAGAACCGGCAGGTCACCATCGGCTCTCATGCGACGCTGTATTTCGAGGACCGGCTGACGATCCAGTACCAGGTGCAGGAGATGCTGCGCATCGAGCGCATCTTCGAGGCCGACGGCATCGAGGAGGAGCTGAGCGCCTACAATCCGCTCATTCCGGACGGCAGCAATCTCAAGGCGACCTTCATGCTCGAGTACCCGGATGTGCAGGAGCGCCGCAGAGCGCTCGCCGAGCTCACGGGGATCGAGGAGCGCGTGTGGATTCGCATCGGCGATGGGGAGCCCGTATGGGCGGTTGCCGACGAGGATCTCGACCGTGCCACCGAGGAGAAAACCTCCGCGGTGCATTTTCTGCGCTTCGAGCTCGACGAGGCGTCGTGTCGAGCGATCAAAGCCGGCGCAGCGATCGCCATCGGCATCGACCATCCGCGCTACCAATTCGGCTGCGATCCGCTCGCCGAGCCGCTGCGGGCTGCGCTGGCGGCGGACATTGATTGATAAACAAGATTAAAANNCGGGTCTTCGGGATACGTCACGTCGCCGGCAATGCGGGTTACACTTGGTCGCCGATGCATGACCCGCGACGTCTGCCGTTGATTCACTCTTTCAAACCGCGCTGCTGGCTTGCGTCGCTGGCTGTGGCGCTGCTGGTCACGGCCGCTGCACACGCGACCGATGACAGTGCCGACAATCCCAACAAGCCCGACGACCTGACGCCCGCTGAAATCCGTGAGCCCTCCGAGGAGCCCGCGCCCTGGCAGGAAAGTCAGATCCCGCTGCCGGACTTTCCGAGCGCTCGGGATCTCATCCCGTTTCGCGCCTACACGGGGGATCCCGACTACCGCTATTACATCGACGTCAACTCCGTATCATTGGGCGCCGATGAGGTGCTGCGCTACACGGTCATCATCCAACCCCCCACGGGCACGAGCAACATCATCTACGAGGGCATCCGTTGCGCGACAATGGAGGTCAAGATGTTCGCCTTCGGCACCAGAGACGGACGATTTGCACGCATGGCAGAGCCGCGTTGGACGTATTTCTACACCCCCGGTGCCATGGGCTATCGTAAGTCCCTGGTGGAAATCTACGTGTGTGACGAGAACGGTTGGGCGGTCGACGGCGACACCGTTCTCGAGCGACTGGTGATGCACGACCCGCGGCGACCCCGGATCGTTCCCAAGGTACCCCCTTCCAGTAACTAGCCGGCAATGAATCAAGGCTACGACGCTTCCGACATCGAAGTATTGACGGGCCTCGAGCCGGTGCGGAAACGCCCCGGCATGTACACCGATACGGCGCGTCCCAACCATCTCGCGCTCGAGGTCATCGACAACGGTGTCGACGAGGCCATCGCGGGTTTCGCGACCAGGCTCGATGTCACGCTGCACAAGGACGGCAGCTTGAGCGTCAGTGACGACGGCCGCGGCATGCCGGTCGACGTGCATCCGGAGGAGCGCATCCCCGGGGTCGAGCTGATCCTCACGCGGCTGCACGCGGGCGGCAAATTCTCCGACAAGAACTACCAGTTCTCCGGCGGGCTGCACGGTGTCGGCGTGTCGGTGGTGAACGCGCTCTCCAAGAATCTCGAGGTTTGGATCCGGCGCGGCGGACAGGAATACAACATGGCCTTCGCCGGCGGCGAGAAAAAGAGCGATCTCGAGGTGGTGGGGAGCGTCGGCAAGCGCAACACCGGCACCTCGATCCGTTTCTGGCCGGATCCGCGCTATTTTGATTCGCCCAAGTTTTCCGTGCCGAGGCTCAAGCACGCGCTGCGCGCGAAGGCGGTGCTGTGCCCGGGCCTGGCGGTGCGCTTCGAGGACGAGTCGAGCGGCGAGCGCGAGGAGTGGTTCTACGAGGACGGTCTCGCCGATTATCTGCTCGATGCGCTGGAGGGCCTTGCGCGCGTCCCCGAGGAGCCGTTTCTCGGCAGCTTCGAGGGCAACGCCGAGGCCGCCGACTGGGCTGCCGTATGGCTGCCGGAGGGCGGCGAGGGGCCGCAGGAGAGCTACGTCAACCTGATTCCCACCTCGCAGGGCGGCACGCACGTCAACGGTTTTCGCACCGGGCTGCTGGAGGCGCTGCGCGAGTACTGCGAGTTTCGCAATCTCCTGCCGCGGGGGGTGAAGCTCGCCCCGGACGACGTTTGGGAGCGCCTGAGCTACGTGCTCTCCGTGAAGGTCACCGACCCTCAGTTCACCGGCCAGACCAAGGATCGGCTCTCGTCCCGGGAATGCGCGGCGTTCGTCTCCGGCGTCACCAAGGACGCCTTCAGCCTGTGGCTCAACCAGCATCCGGAGTCCGGCGACCGCATCGCCGAGCTCGCCATCCGCAATGCGCAGCAGCGCCTGCGCAGCCGCAAGAAGGTGGTGCGCAAGAAAGTCGTGAGCGGCCCGGCGCTGCCGGGAAAGCTCTCCGACTGCTCCTCCCAGGACGCGGCGCGTACGGAGCTTTTCCTGGTCGAGGGCGATTCGGCGGGCGGCTCGGCCAAGCAGGCCCGGGACCGCGAGTTCCAGGCCATCATGCCGCTGCGCGGCAAGATCCTGAACACCTGGGAGGTGGAGCCGGCCGAGGTGCTCGGCTCCCAGGAGGTGCACGACATCTCGGTGGCCATCGGCGTCGATCCGGGCAGCGACAATCTCGAGGGGCTGCGCTACGGCAAGATCTGCATCCTCGCCGATGCCGACTCCGACGGCGCGCACATCGGTGCGCTGCTGTGCGCGCTGTTCATGCGCCACTTCACGGCGCTGGTGGAGCACGGGCACGTCTACGTCGCCATGCCGCCGCTCTACCGCATCGACGTCGGCAAGGAGGTTTTCTATGCCCTCGACGACGACGAGAAAAAGGGCACGCTCGACCGTATCGCTGCGGAGAAGCGCAAGGGGCGGGTCAGCGTGCAGCGTTTCAAGGGCCTCGGTGAGATGAACCCGCTGCAGCTGCGCGAGACCACCATAGACCCGGCCACACGGCGGCTCGTTCAGCTCACCACCGAGGCCGGTGACGGCACCCACCAGATCATGGACATGCTGCTCGCCAAGAAGCGCGCCACCGATCGCAAGTCTTGGCTGGAGAGCAAAGGCGACCTTGCCGAAGTTTGAGAGTGATCCCATGAGTGAGCAAATTTTCGAAGAAGTCGAACGCATTCCTCTCAAGGACTACACGGAGAAGGCGTACCTGGACTATTCCATGTACGTCATTCTCGATCGGGCGCTGCCGCACATCGGCGACGGTCTGAAGCCGGTGCAGCGGCGCATCGTCTACGCCATGTCGGAGCTCGGCCTCAACGCCGGCGCCAAGTACAAGAAGTCGGCGCGCACCGTGGGCGACGTGCTCGGCAAGTTCCATCCCCACGGCGACACCGCCTGCTACGAGGCCATGGTGCTGATGGCGCAGCCGTTCTCGTTCCGCTACCCGCTGATCGACGGGCAGGGCAACTGGGGTTCGCCGGACGACCCGAAATCCTTCGCCGCCATGCGTTACACCGAAGCACGGCTCACGGGCTTCGCGCAGGTGCTGCTCGCCGAGCTCGGTGAGGGCACCGTGGACTGGGTGCCGAACTTCGACGGCACGCTCGATGAGCCCGCCATGCTGCCGGCGCGTCTGCCCCACGTGCTGCTCAACGGTGCCGCCGGAATCGCCGTCGGCATGGCGACCGACGTGCCGCCGCACAATCTGCGCGAGGTGGCCGCCGCCTGTGTGCGCCTGCTCGAGGATCCGAAGGCGACGCATGCGGACGTCTGCAAGCACATCAAGGGCCCTGATTTCCCGACAGACGCGGAGATCATTACCCCTCTCAAGGACATCAGGGCGATGTACAAGGCGGGTCACGGCTCACTGCGCATGCGTGCCTGCTACGAGTGCGAGGACGGCAATATCGTCGTCACCGCGCTGCCCTATCAGGTGAGCGGCGCGCGAGTGCTCGAGCAGATCGCCGCGCAGATGATGGCGAAGAAGCTTCCGCTCATCGAAGATCTGCGAGACGAGTCCGACCACGAGAATCCCACGCGGCTGGTGATCGTGCCGCGCTCNNCGCACCTGTTCGCGACCACCGACCTCGAGCGCAGCTACCGCGTCAACATGAACGTCATCGGCGTCAACGGCAGGCCGCAGCTGAAAAATCTGCGCGATCTGCTCGTCGAATGGCTGTCGTTCCGCACCGATACGGTGCGCAGGCGCCTCGAGCATCGTCTCGAGAAGGTGCAGGCGCGTCTGCACGTGCTCGAGGGTTACCTGGTCGCGTTTCTCAACATCGACGAAGTGATTGCCATCATTCGCAACGAGGACGAGCCGAAAGCGGTGCTGATGAAGCGTTTCGGGTTGAGCGACGTGCAAGCCAACGCGATCCTCGACCTGAGGCTGCGTCATCTTGCCAAGCTCGAAGAGATGCGCATCCGGGGCGAGCAGGACGAGCTCGCCGAGGAGCGCGAGTCGCTANNAGTCGCTCGAGAAGACCCTCAAGGATCGACGCCGTCTGAAAAGACTCATTCGCGACGAGATCATCGCCGATGCCGAGAAGTACGGCGATGAGCGCCGCTCACCCATCAAAGAGCGCGAGGCCGCGCTGGCCATCGACCAGACCGCCATGGTGCCCTCGGAGGCGATCACGGTGGTGCTCTCCGAGCGCGGCTGGGTGCGTGCGGCCAAGGGGCACGATATCGATCCGCTCTCGCTCGGCTACAAGTCGGGCGACGCGTTCAAGGCGGCCGACTGGGGCCGCAGCAACCAGTCGGCCGTGTTCCTGGACTCGACCGGCCGCGCCTACACGTTGCCGGCGCACACACTGCCCTCGGCGCGCGGTCAGGGCGAGCCGCTCTCGGGCCGCGTGAAGCCGCCGTCCGGCGCGGTCTTCGCGGGCGTCATGATCGGCGATCCGGACGATCGCTACCTGCTTGCCTCGGATGCAGGCTACGGCTTCGTCGCACGGCTCGGCGATCTGTACGCGAAGAACAAGGCCGGCAAGGCGGTGCTCACGCGGCCGAACAACGCCGGGGTGCTGCCGCCTCAGGCCGTGGGCGACAATGACGACGGCTGGGTGGCGGCCGTGACCTCGGCCGGGTATCTGCTGGTCACCGAGCTCGGCGAGCTGCCCCTGCTCGGGCGCGGTAAAGGGCTCAAGATCGTCGGCATCCCACCGGCGCGGCTCAAGGCGCGCGAGGAGTACGTGGTTGCCATGGCGGTGGTGCCCGACGGCGGGCAGCTGACGGTGCATGCGGGCAAGCGGCACGTGACCCTCAAAGCCGCCGATCTCGAGCACTATCGGGTCGGGCGGGGCCGGCGCGGCCGTAAGCTGCCGCGCGGTCTGCAGCGGGTCGAGCGGCTGGTGGCGGGCGACTGACAAAAAAAAAGCCGAGACCACCGGCCTCGGCCCAATGAACGGATTAGGGAGGAGGAGGGGGGTAAATCCGTTCAGGGGGTATATCGGCGGCCGCCCCGAGAACTTTAGCAGGCCCCCGGTTGGAATGATGCGTCACTTTAGATTAATGCCTTAATCTACTGATTTTAGAGAATTATTATGGCAAGCTACAGCACCAACGAATTCAAGAGCGGCCTCAAGATCATGATCGACAACGATCCCTGCTCGATCATCGAGAACGAGTTCGTCAAGCCCGGCAAGGGCCAGGCCTTCAACCGGGTCAAGCTGCGCAACCTGAAGACCGGCCGGGTCATCGAGCGCACCTTCAAGTCCGGCGAGTCGGTGGAAGCCGCCGACGTGGTGGAGATGTCCCTCCAATATCTCTACAACGACGGCTCGGAATGGCATTTCATGGACGAGGCGAGCTTCGAGCAGTACACGGCGAGCGGGGAGACGGTCGGCGACGCCGCCAACTGGCTGAAAGAGCAGGACGTGTGCACGGTCACACTCTGGAACGGTGCGCCGATACTCGTGGTGCCGCCGAATTTCGTGAACCTCAAGGTTACCGAGACCGATCCGGGGCTGCGCGGCGATACCGCGAGCGGTGCGACAAAGCCGGCGACGGTGGAGACCGGCGCCACTATCAAGGTGCCGTTGTTCGTCGAGGAGGGCGAGCTCATCAAGATCGACACGCGCACCGGCGAGTACGTGTCGCGCGTGAAGGAGTGAGCGCGGCGGACAGCAGCGAGGATCGCGACGACTGGCGTCCCACCGCCAGCCTGCAGGCGTTGCGCCTGCGCGCGCAGCTGCTGCGAGTCATCCGGGAGTTCTTCGCCGAGCGCGACGTGCTGGAAGTGGAGACGCCGGTGATGGCGGCTGCCGGGGCGAGCGACGCCAATATCAGCAGTCTTTCGACCACCTGTCACGTGCTCGCCGCCGCGCGACGACTGTATCTGCAGACCTCGCCGGAGTTTGCCATGAAGCGCCTGCTCGCCGCAGGCAGCGGTCCCATCTACCAGATATGCAGGGCCTTTCGCGATGGCGAGAGCGGGCGGCTGCACAATCCCGAGTTCACTCTGCTCGAGTGGTACCGGCCGGGCTTCGATCACCACGCGCTCATGGACGAGATGGACGCCTTGCTCGATCGGCTGCTCGCGCCGGCGCCGGTGCGTCGTCTGAGCTATCGCGAGGCCTTTATCGAGCACGCCGCAACGGATCCCTTCGAGCTCGACACGCAGGCGCTGGCCGCACTGGCGGCACGCGCGGGCTTGAACGACGCGCTCGGCGGGCGCTTCGACCGGGATGCGTTGCTCGAGTTCCTGTTCAGCCACCTGGTGCAGCCGCGCCTGGGCACCGGACGTGTCCATGTATACGACTACCCGGCGAGCCAGGCGGCGCTTGCCAAGGTGCGCGCGGGCGAGCCGGCGGTGGCGGAGCGCTTCGAAGTGTTCGTGGGCGGTATCGAGATCGCCAACGGCTATCACGAGCTCAACGAAGCCGCGGAGCAGCGCCGGCGCTTCGGCGAGGACGCGGGCACGCGCCGGCGTCGCGATCTCGAGCCGATGCCGCCGGACGAGCGACTGCTTGCCGCCCTCGAGCACGGCCTGCCCGACTGTGCCGGCGTCGCCGTCGGGCTCGATCGCCTGTTCATGATCGCTGCCGGCGAGACGCGTCTCGATGCGGTCATGGCGTTTCCCGTGACCCGCGCTTAGCGCTCGCCTCGCCCCGTTCAGCCGGGCCGGCTCGGTGCCAGAATGGTGTCGGCGGGGGGCATTTCGGTGTCCGGCTCGGGATAGTCGCGGGTGTAATGCAGTCCACGGCTCTCGCCTCTCGAGAGCGCCGATTCGATGATCAGATTGCCGACCACGGCGAGATTCCTGAGCTCGATGAGGTCGTTTGTGACGCGGAAATTGCCGTAGTACTCGTCAATCTCGGCGAGCAGGAGCTCGGCACGGCGCCGGGCCCGCTCCAGGCGCTTGTTGGTGCGCACGATGCCGACGTAGTCCCACATGAAGCGGCGCAGCTCGTCCCAGTTGTGGGAGACCACGACCTCCTCGTCGGAGTCGGTCACGCGGCTCTCGTCCCACTCGGCGAGGATCGGTGGTATGGGCAGGTCACCGATATGCGCGCGTACGTGCTCGCTCGCCGACTGCGCGAATACCAGGCATTCGAGCAGCGAGTTGCTGGCCAGGCGATTGGCGCCGTGCAGCCCCGTGAAGGCGCTCTCGCCGATGGCGTAGAGGCCGTTGATGTCGGTGCGCCCGTGCATGTCGGTGCTGACGCCACCGCAAACGTAGTGCGCGGCCGGCACCACCGGTACCGGCTCGCGCGCGAGATCGAATCCGAGCTCCAGGCAGCGGGCGTGCACGTTCGGGAAACGTGACCGGATGAAGGCTTCCGACTGGTGGGAGATGTCGAGGTACACGCAATCGATGCCGAGGCGCTTCATCTCGTGGTCGATGGCCCGCGCCACGATGTCGCGGGGCGCGAGCTCGCCACGCGCGTCGAAGTCTTTCATGAAGGCCGTGCCGTCGGGAAGACGCAGCCGCGCACCTTCGCCCCGCAGGGCCTCGGTGACCAGGAAGGACTTGGCCGCGGGGTGGTAGAGGCAGGTCGGGTGGAACTGGATGAACTCCATGTTCGCGACCCGGCAGCCGGCGCGCCAGGCCATGGCGATGCCGTCGCCGGTNNTGGCGAGCACCACGGCGCGCGCGCGGAATACCCGTACTTGTAACCTGGTGCGGTCGAAGACGTAAGCGCCGAGGCAGCGGTCGTCGCCAAGCCCGTGCTTGCGCGCGGTGATCAAATCCACCGCCAGATGGGACTCCAGCATGCGTATGCGCGGGTGCGCGCGCGCGCGGGTGACCAGGGCCTCGCAGATCGCGCGCCCGGTGGCGTCGGCGACGTGCACCACGCGCCGATGGCTGTGGCCACCCTCCTTGGTCAGGTCGAAGGGCGACTCCTCGCGCGCATCGTCGACGCGCGTGAAACGCACGCCGAGCCCGCATAGCCAGTCCACACAGGCCGGCGCACGTTCGACCACGAAGCGCACGGTGGAGGGATGACACAGTCCGGCGCCGGCNNATGCCACCCTGGGCGTAGTAGGAATTGCTCTCCGGAAAGAAGCCCTTGTTGAGCACCGTGACGTCCATGTCGTCGGCGAGCTTGAGAGCAAGAGCGAGGCCGGCGAGGCCGCCGCCGATGACGAGTACGTCGCTGGTGTGCTGCTCGGACATGCGGGCCTCGACTCCGGCCCATGCTGGCGACGGGTCCGGGTTGTGGCGATAATGCGCCCCTCGAATACCGCCGGGGGCGCTGGAACCTGAACCAGTCCACAAAAATGGTGACGCCGACCGGTACGATCGCGAACTATATCCGGAGACCCTGGTCTACGACACTAGGCAGGGAACGCCGGACTCGGAAAAGGGGACGGCCCGAATGGCCGAGGATGCTCCTGATCGGGTGCTCGTGGAGCGGGTGCAGCGAGGTGACAAGGCGGCCTTTGACCTTCTTGTCCTGAAGTATCAGCACAAGCTGGTCAAGCTGATTTCCCGCTATGTACGGGACCATTCCGAGGCGCTCGATGTTGCCCAGGAGTCTTTTCTCAAGGCCTATCGGGCGATACCGAAGTTCCGTGGAGACAGTGCGTTCTACACATGGCTGTACCGCATCGCGATAAACACTGCCAAGAACTATCTGGTGGCCCAGTCGCGCCGGCTGCCGGAGAGCACGGTCGACTCCTCCGACGCGGAGCAGTTCGATGGCGAGTCCGAGCTAAAGGATTACGCGACTCCCGAACGGCTGCTCATGCGAGCCGAGATCGAGCAAACCATCATCGGCGCTATCGAAGATTTACCCCAGGATCTGAAAACCGCGATCACCTTGAGGGAGCTCGAGGGTCTAAGCTACGAGGAGATCGCCGAGGTCATGGACTGTCCTGTCGGCACGGTTCGTTCGCGAATCTTCAGAGCCCGGGAAGCGATCAACAAACGCCTGGAGCCACTGCTCGGCTGAGCCGGGGGAGTGGATTTGTTTAGGTGAACAAACCATGAGCGACAAATCTAAGGAGAACCTGTCAGCGCTGATGGACGGCGAGCTGCAGCCGCAATCGGCTCGCGAAACCATCGATGGGTTGCTCGACAACCAAGCGCTGCGCGTCAGCTGGTCGCGTTACCACCTGGTTCGCGACGTGCTGCGCCACAAGATCTATCCGGATGCCGGCGACGAGCTGCGCGAGCGGATGCGAGGCGTGCTTGCCGACGAGCCGGTACACTTTCCGCGCATACTGCGGGAGGTGCCGCGATGGCGGACCGCGCTCAGACCGCTCGCGGGCGTTGCCCTGGCGGCCTCGGTGGCGGCCGTCGCGGTGCTTGGGGTGCGCAGCATGGGACCGCCGGAGACAACGCCCGAGCTCGCGGCGGTGCCGGCTGAACGAGTCGCCGCGGGTGGGCCGGCGTCCCCAGGGCGCTCAGCGGCGGCAATACCCGCCTCGGCGCCACTCGTTCAGGGGCAGTCGCCGCCGGCCGCTCTTCAACGCCTGCAGTGGAGCACCAGCGAGCCGGCGGTGGCCCAGCGTCTCAACGGTTATTTCCTCAATCACAGCGAATACTTGGGTGGTGCGATGAAGGGCATGCATCCCTACGCCAGAATCGTCGGCTATGACTCCACCGGTCAGCGCTGAGCCTGTCCCTCACCGCGCGGGCGACGGGCTGCTTGGCGATGGCGTGGCGCCGCGTGCGTGGCTTGCGGCGCTGAGCGGGCTGGTGTGCGCTGTGTTCAGCACCACCGGGCTCGGCAGCGAGCCGAGCAACCTGCCGCAACGCCATCTCGATCGCATGGCGAAGGCGGCGCAAACGCTGAACTACGACGGCACCTTCGTGTATCGCAACGGCGCCACCATCCAGTCCATGCGCATCATTCACCGATTCGGATCGGACGGCGAGCGTGAACGTCTGGTCGCGCTGAGCGGTGCTGCCCGCGAGGTGCTGCGGGACCGCGAGCGAGTGACCTGCATCCTTCCCGACAGTCACTCCGTGGTGGTGGCCAAGAGCCGGCCGCGCACGTTCCCTCACTCGAAGCTGTTCGAATCCGATCGCCGCTTCCAGCGCTACTACGCCATGAGCGTTCAGAAAGGCGAACGCATCGCGGGGCGGCACACCGAGCTCGTGGCGGTGGCGCCCCTCGACCGGTTCCGCTACGGCTATCGGCTTTGGATGGATCGCGATACCGGGCTGCTGCTCAAGTCAGAGCTCATCGACGAGCACGATGCCATCGTCGAGCAGATCGTGTACACAAACATCGAGCTGCCGGCGACGATCTCCGATGAGCTGCTCGAGCCGGAGATATCCGGTGCGGGGTACACCTGGTACCGGGACGAGGCGCCCGCGCCGAGTTCGAGCCCGCAATCGCCGGGTGCGTCGCAGTGGTCTCCGGAATGGCTGCCGGACGGTTTCGAGTTGCACGATCATGCGCATAATCCCATCGTGGAGGGTCGTGAGCCCGTAGAGCACATGGTGTTCTCCGACGGCCTCGCGTCGCTCTCGGTGTTCATCGAGCGCCTCGACTCGACCGCGCGGCCGCTCGACGGCCCGTCGAGCATGGGCGCGCTGAACGCCTACGGCAGCATGGTGAAAGGCTTCCAGGTGACGGTGGTCGGAGAGGTGCCGGGCGCCACCGTGGAGCGCGTGGCCCTGTCCATCATGCGCCCGTGAGTGCGCCGGCGCCTGCGCGCGGCGCGGCGACCGCCGGCGCCAGGAAGCCTGTTATAATGTTTCGCTTACGGCTGGCGGCTGGCGCGGCATGGCCGCCCGGAGCCGCCGCAAAGACGCCCCAGAGCGGAGGTTTGATGAAGAAGTTGAATGAAGCGCTGCGCACCATCGGCACCGTGGTGGTGCTGCTCGGACTCGCGTCGGCGAGCGCCGCTGCGTCGCGCAACCTGCCGGATTTCACCGAGCTGGTGGCCGAGCACCGAACGGCGGTGGTCAACATCAGCACGACCCAGAAGCAGACATCCGGTGCGCGGCCGCAGCTTCCCAAGGGATTCGAGATCCCGGACCTGCCCAAGGACAGCCCTTTCAACGAGTTCTTCCGGCGCTTCTTCGGTGAGGGCGAGATCGAGGAGTTCGACACCCAGTCCCTCGGCTCCGGTTTCATCATCTCATCCGACGGCTACATCATCTCCAACAATCACGTGGTGAAGAATGCCGACGAGGTCGTCGTGCGTCTGAGCGACCGTCGCGAGTTCAAAGCGAAGGTCATCGGCACCGACGATCGCAGCGACATCGCCCTGCTCAAGATCGATGCCGAGAATCTGCCGACCGTGCGTCTCGGCGTCGGCTACGACCTCAAGGTCGGTGAATGGGTGCTCGCGATCGGCTCGCCGTTCGGCTTCGACCACTCGGTCACCGCCGGCATCGTCAGCGCCAAGGGGCGCAGCCTGCCGCGCGAGAACTACGTGCCGTTCATCCAGACCGACGTGGCCATCAATCCCGGCAACTCGGGCGGTCCGCTGTTCAACCTCGACGGCGAGGTGGTCGGCGTCAACTCGCAGATATTCAGCCGCACCGGCGGATTCATGGGCTTGTCCTTCGCCATTCCCATCGACGTTGCAATGGATGTGGCCGAGCAGCTCCAGGAGAAGGGGCGGGTATCGCGCGGCTGGCTGGGCGTGCTGATCCAGGATGTCACCCGCGAGCTCGCCGAGTCGTTCGGCATGGAGAAGCCCGGCGGCGCACTCATCGCCAAGGTGCTCCCCGAGAGCCCGGCCGAGAGCGCCGGTTTCCAGGTTGGCGACGTCGTGCTCTCGTTCAACGAGCAGGCGGTGAATCGTTCCTCGGATCTGCCTCCCATCGTCGGGCGCACGCGTGTCGGCACGCGGGTGCCGGTCGAGGTGCTGCGTAACGGCAAGGCCGAGACGCTCTACGTGGTGACCGCCGAGCTGCCCGAGGAGCAACAGGTGGCGGAGGCAACCCGCAAGGAGCCCGAGACCGCCGAGGACAACAAGCTCGGGCTCGCAGTCACGGACCTCACCGACGAACAACGCAAAAAGATGGAGGTCAAGGATCACGGTGTTCTGGTGAGCGAGGTCGGCGACGGGCCGGCGCGCAGCGCCGGCATCCGCGAGGGTGACGTCGTGCTGATGTTGAACGGTGTCAAGGTCGAGAGCAGCGCTCAGTTCAAACGCCTCGCCTCCGAGCTCCCCGCTGGCAAGGCCGTTTCGATCCTGGTGCAACGGCAGGGCAATCCCATTTTTCTGGCCCTGAAGACCGAGGACTGAGCAGCCGAGCGTGCAGGCGGGGCCGGGGCGCCCCGGCGCCAGTGTCCGCCCTGCGCCCGGGCGGGCCCGTCACTGCGAGCTCCACTCCCGTATAGTCTGCGACCGCAGTCGATGGATCACATACGAAATTTCTCCATCATCGCCCACATCGATCACGGCAAGTCGACGCTCGCCGACCGTTTCATCCAGATTTGCGGCGGGCTGAGCGATCGCGAGATGGCCGACCAGGTGCTCGATTCGATGGATCTGGAGCGCGAGCGCGGCATCACCATCAAGGCCCAGAGCGTGAGCCTCAACTACCGCGCGCGCGACGGAAGGCAGTACCAGCTGAATTTCATCGATACGCCGGGGCACGTGGACTTCTCCTACGAGGTGTCCCGCTCGCTGGCGGCCTGCGAGGGCGCGCTGCTGGTGGTCGATGCCGCCCAGGGCGTCGAGGCGCAGAGCGTCGCCAACTGCTACACGGCCATCGACCAGGGGCTCGAGGTGCTGCCGGTGCTCAACAAGATCGACCTGCCGAGCGCCGACCCGGAGCGGGTGATGCACGAGATCGAGGACATCATCGGCATCGAGGCCCACGATGCGCTGCTGGTCAGCGCCAAGACCGGCGAGGGCGTCGCGGATCTGCTCGAAGCCCTGGTTGCGCGCATCCCGCCGCCGCGCGGCGATGCCGACGGCCCGCTGCAGGCGCTGATCATCGACTCCTGGTTCGACAACTATCTCGGGGTGGTGTCGCTCGTGCGGGTCGTTGCGGGCCGGCTGGAGCTTGGCGCCAAGGTCCGCGTCATGTCCACCGGCCGCACACACCAGATCGACAAGCTGGGCATTTTCACGCCGAAGCCGCAGGACAAGAACGCGCTCGGCGCCGGAGAGGTCGGATTCGTCGTCGCCGGTATCAAGGACATCGAGGGCGCCCCCGTAGGCGACACGTTGACGCTGGAGAGGCGTCCGGCGGCGCGGCCATTGCCGGGGTTCAAGGAAGTGCGGCCCCAGGTGTACGCCGGAATGTTCCCAACCGATTCCAACGACTTCGAGGCCTTTCGCGAGGCTCTTGCGAAGCTGCGTCTGAACGACGCCTCGCTGCACTACGAGCCCGAGACGTCCGGGGCGCTCGGGTTCGGCTTTCGCTGCGGATTTCTCGGCATGCTGCACATGGAGATCGTTCGTCCAGGAGCGGCTGGAACGCGAGTACGGCCTCGATCTCATCACGAGCGCGCCGACGGTAGTCTACGAGGTCGTGACCAACGCCGGCGAGACGCTTCATGTGGACAATCCGGCCAAGCTCCCGCCCAGCAACGAGATTGCCGAGACCCGCGAGCCCATCGTACAGGCCGATATCCTGGTCCCGGACGCTTATCTGGGCAACATCATCAGCCTGTGTGTCGAGCGGCGCGGCGTGCAGACGCGCCTCCACTACACGGGCCGCCAGGTAAGCCTCGGCTACGAGATTCCCATGAGCGAGGTGGTCATGGATTTCTTCGATCGGCTGAAATCCCTGAGCCGCGGCTTTGCATCACTCGACTACCATTTCGTACGCTATCAAAAGTCGGACCTGGTAAAGCTCGATATACTAATCAACGGGGAGCGTGTGGATGCGCTGTCCGTGATCGTGCATGCGAGCCAGGCGCGGACCCGGGGTCGCGAGCTCACCGAGAAGCTGAAGGAGCTGATTCCGCGCCAGATGTTCGAGATCGCGATACAGGCAGCCATCGGTTCTCAGATCATTTCCAGGCATACGGTGAAGGCATTGCGCAAGAACGTAACGGCAAAGTGCTACGGGGGGGACGTGACCCGCAAGCGGAAGCTGCTCGAGAAGAAGGCAGGAAAGAAACGCATGAAGCAGCTCGGCAGCGTGGAAATTCCCCAGGAAGCCTTCCTCGCCGTGCTGCACGTGGGTAAGAACCGGTGAGGCTCGATTTCCCCACGATTATGGTGCTGCTGGTGCTGGCCAGCGGCTTCATCTGGGCCCTCGACGCGCTGGTCCTCGCGCGCCGCCGTCGCCGCGCCGTGCCCGAAGTAGGCGAGGAGGGCGAGGGCGATGCGGCCCGGGAGCCCGCGCCGGCGCCGAAAATCGTCGAGTACGCGCGCTCTTTCTTTCCGGTATTTCTCATCGTTTTGCTGCTGCGCTCGTTCCTCGTCGAGCCGTTCCGCATCCCCTCGGGCTCGATGATGCCGACCCTGCTGGTGGGCGATTTCATCCTGGTCAACAAGTTCGCCTACGGGATCCGGCTGCCGGTCTCGGACCGCAAGATCATCGAGATTTCCAAGCCCGAGCGCGGCGATGTGGTGGTTTTCCGCTTCCCGGAGGACCCCTCGACCCCCTTCATCAAGCGTGTGGTCGGCCTGCCAGGAGACCGGATCGCCTACTACAATAAGGTCCTATACATCAATGGACAGCAGGCGGATCAGCGCCTTATCGGAACCTNNGCTCGGGGGCCAGCATGACCGGAGCCACCCTCAAGCAGGAGACGCTGGTAGACAAAATTCACCCGATTCTCATCCAGGCGGGTTACCCCTCCATCGACGGAAAGACGGTCGTTCCGGAGGGGCACTACTTCGTGCTCGGTGACAATCGGGACAACAGCCGCGACAGTCGCTACTGGGGAACGGTTGCCGATGAACTTCTGATTGGTAAGGCTTTTACCATTTGGATGAACTGGGATTTCGGCAACGGTATCGACTGGGAGCGCATCGGCATGGGTATTGATTGATGCGATCGACTGAGGAGGCGGGGATCGTGTTTACAGGAGAAATTCGGCGATGAGTTTCAGAAAACGTCAACGAGGCCTCAGCTTCCTGGGATTGGTGGCCCTGGTAGCGATACTGGGATTTGCATCGGTCATCGGCCTGAAGCTGATCCCCATCTACATGGACAGCTGGAAGATCGACAAGATCATGAATACCGTGATAAGCGATCCGGACGTAGACCAGCAAAGTCGCAACGACGTCGTCCAATCGATGTTGAAGCGTTTGGACATCGATGCTGTCGACGCTGTGAACTACAGCAATTACAAAGAATCGATGAGGGTCACCAAAGAAAAGAACAAAACGCAAATCCACATCTTTTATCGGGTGGAGACGCCGCTCATCGGCAACCTGTACCTGGTGGCCGAGTTCGACAAGAACGTAAACAGCTAATACCGAGAGGCCCGACCGGCTGTGCTGTTCGGGTATTGATAGCGCGCATTGTCTTTCTCCGAATCCCGCTGCCGTGCGCCAACGAGCCCCTCCCGCCGCGGGAGGGGCGGCCTCTTCGATACCCTTTGCCGCGTCATTCGCCGGTGTGGCTCGCGTGAGTGACGCGGAGCAGCGCCTGCAGCGACGGCTCGGATACGAGTTCGAAGATTCTGCGCTGCTTGATCGGGCCTTGACGCATCGCAGCGTTGGGGCTCACAACAACGAGCGGTTGGAGTTTCTCGGTGATGCGATCCTCGGCTTCGTGGTTGCCGAGCTGCTCTACCAGGCGGAGCCAGACGCACACGAGGGTCGTCTGACACGTTTGCGCGCACATCTGGTGCGTCGCGAGACGCTGGCAGCCATCGCGCGCGAGCTTCAGGTGGGCGAAATTCTGCGTCTTGGTCCAGGTGAGCTGAAAAGCGGCGGGCGTGGCCGTGATTCCATTCTTGCCGATGCCTTCGAGGCGGTCATCGGCGCGATTTACCTGGACTCGGGCATGGCGGCGTGCCGTGACGTGCTCACGGGTTTATACGCGCAGCGGCTTGCCGAGGCGGCGCGCGAAGTCGGCCTGAAGGACGCCAAAACGCGCCTTCAGGAAACGCTGCAGGGACGGGGCCGCCCGCTTCCCCGCTATACGGTGATCAAACGCGAGGGCGCGGCTCACGATCAGAGCTTTACCGTCGAGTGCCAGGTGGAGGGCATGGCGCACGCGGTCACGGGCAGCGGCCCGAGCCGGCGCAAGGCGGAGCAGGAAGCAGCCAGAAGGGCGCTGGAGGAATTGGACGGCAATGCCTGAACGGTGCAGGCTATGCCCATGAGCGACGCCGAGGCCGAAACCATCACCCATCGCTGCGGCTACGTGGCCATCATCGGTCGGCCCAACGTCGGCAAGTCGACCCTGGTCAATCACCTGGTCGGCCACAAATTCAGCATTACCTCGCGAAAGGCGCAGACCACCCGACATCGGCTGCTCGGCATCAAGAGCAGCCCCGGCGCGCAGATAATCTATGTCGACACACCGGGGCTGCACGCGCGCGCGGGACGTGCCCTCAATCGTTACATGAATCGGGCCGCGACGGGCGCGCTCGTCGGTGTCGACGTCATTCTGTTTCTCGTCGAGGCGGATCGTTGGACGGATGGCGACGAGCACGTGCTTGCCAGGCTTGCCCAGGCCGAGGCGCCCATCATCGCGGTCGTCAACAAGATCGACCGGATCGCCGACAAGCAGACGCTGCTACCGTTTATCGACACACTCGCCGAGCGCCGCGAGTTCATGGAAGTGGTGCCCATTTCCGCCCTGCACGGAACCAACTGCGAGCGTCTCGAGGAGCTCATCATCAGAGCATTACCGGTGCGCGAGGCGCTCTACGACGAGGAGCAATTCACCGATCGAAGCGAGCGCTTTCTGGCGGCCGAGCTGGTGCGCGAGAAGCTCACCGACCGCCTGGGTCAGGAGCTCCCCTACAGGCTCAGCGTGGAAACCGAAGCCTTCGAGCGCGAGAACGACTTGCTCAAGATCGGCGTGGTCATCTGGGTCGAGCGCAGCAGTCAGAAGGGTATCGTCATCGGGCGCCAGGGGAGGGTGCTCAAGGCCGTCGGCAGCGACGCGCGCCGGGACATGCAGGCACTGTTCGGGCAGAAGGTTTTCCTGGAGCTTTGGGTGAAGGTCAAAGAGGGGTGGTCCAACGACGAGCAGGCGCTGCAGCGCCTCGGCTACGTGGACTGAGCGGTACAGCGACGTGAAGCGAATCGATCTCGAGCCGTGCTTTGTGCTCCATCATCGCCCGTACCGGGAAACCAGCCTCATCGTCGAGGTATTCGGCCGTGATTCCGGGAGACTCGGCGTCATCGCCAAAGGCGCGCGCCGGCCGCGCTCGGACCTGCGCGGTCTTCTGCAGCCGTTTCGCCCGCTTCTGCTCTCATGGTCGGGTAGCGGTGAGCTCGGTCTGCTCACCGCTGCCGAGCCTGACGGGTACATGCGCGCTTTCGCTGGCCGCGCGCTTTTCAGCGGCTTTTACATGAATGAGCTGCTCATGCGGCTGCTGCACCGTTTCGACCCGCATCCGGAGCTGTTCGATCACTACCGCGCCGCCATCGCGTCGTTCGGCGCCGGCGCGCGCACCGAGGCGGTGCTGCGGGTCTTCGAGAAGCAGATGTTGGAGTCCATCGGATACGGCTTGGTGCTCGACCGCGACATCGATTCCGGCGAGCCCATCCGGGGCGGGGCCGCCTATTGCTATGTTGCCGATCGGGGACCGGTGTTCGTGCAGAATGGCGACCGCCAGGGTTTGCGCGTGACGGGCGAGACGCTGCTGGCGCTCGCGCGCGAGCGGCTCGACGACGAGCGCGTTCTCGACGAAGCCAAGCAGCTGATGCGCGCCGTGCTGCGCGGTCATCTCGGCGACAAGCCGCTCGCGACCCGCAGACTGTTCCGTCCGGGCAGTCCCGTGCAGGACGCGCGCTGAGACGAGGGCATTCCCGTGATCTTCGGCGTCGGCATCGATCTGGTCAGAATTTCCCGCATGCAGGCGGCTATCGAAAGGCACGGCCGACGCTTTGCCGAACGCATTCTGAGCGACCTCGAGCTGGCAGCGTTCGATGCCAGCCGGCGCCGAGCTGCATTCCTCGCCAAGCACTTTGCGGCCAAGGAGGCGCTGCTCAAGGCCCTCGGCACCGGCCTGCGCATGGGCATTCAATGGAATCACATGGAGGTGCGCAAAGACGCGCTCGGTAAGCCCTTTCTCGTGTGCAGCGGCCGTGTTCAGGAGCTTTTCGACGAGCGTGGCATTACCGAGAGCTTTCTGAGCATCTCCGACGAGGACGAGTACGCGGCGGCTTTCGTCACCCTGGTGCGCGACGAGCCGTAAGCGCGCGCGGCTCTGCGCGAGCGCCTCGCCTTCAGGGGCGCCCGCCCTGGGAGCCGCTCTCGCTGCTGCTCTCGTGAGCGCTGCGCTCGCCCGTCGAGCCCGCCTCCTCCCGCGGCTCGGCGGGCTTTGCCGCAGGTGCCGGGGGAGGCTCGGCCGGGGGGCCGAACGAGACGGGCGGCGCCGGAACATGCTCTGCCGCGGCCCCGGCGGCTGCTGCCGGGGGCTTCTCGGGCTCGGAAGGCGGGCTTTGCGGAACCTGGGCAAGCGCCGCCGCCGGAGCCACCGCGCGCGGGTTCTCCGCCGTCGCGCCGGGCGCATGGGTCGGGGTTTCTCGCGAGTCTTGCTCGGATGTCTGCTGCGCCGGCTGCGCCTGGCTTTCGTCGGCGCCGGATTTGGCCTCGGTGCGTTTCTCGGGCGAGCCGCCGCGGCCACGCCCGCGGCC
>JABAOG010008326.1_pt1 | contig 19433 bp, 18 predicted proteins | sample 7062131 | NCBI WGS metagenome assembly JABAOG01 (sample SAMN14538629, study PRJNA623070) | marine sediment metagenome | biome: marine biome [ENVO:00000428]; feature: marine pelagic biome [ENVO:01000023]; material: deep marine sediment [ENVO:00002113] | place: India: Arabian Sea | collected...
GAGGACTTCGACCAGCGGATCATCGATTGGCTGGTGCAGGGTTTCAAGGAAGAGCACGACATCGACCTCCGGCAGGACCGGATGGCGCTGCAGCGCCTCAAGGACGCCGCCGAGAAGGCCAAGTGCGAGCTGAGCGCGGTGATGGAGACCGAGGTGAACCTGCCCTTCATCANNNAGGAGCTGACCCAGGACCTCGTCGATCGCACGGTGCAGATCTGCGAGATGACCCTCGACGAGGCCGGCCTCGAGAAGGACGAAGTCGAAGACGTCGTCCTCGTCGGTGGCATGACCCGCATGCCCAAGGTGCAGGCGGCGGTGAGCGAGTTCTTCGAGCGCGAGCCCTGCAAGGGCGTCCACCCGGACGAGGTCGTCGGTCTCGGCGCGTCCATCCAGGGCGCGGCCCTCATCGACGACTCGCGCGAGATGGACATGGTCCTGCTCGACGTCACGCCGCACACCCTCGGCATCATGGTCGTCGGCGGGTACTTCGAGGAGCTGATCCCGCAGAACACCACCGTGCCCACCTCGCGCGGCAAGCCCTTCACGACGGTCCGGGACAACCAGACCGCGGTGAAGATCCTCGTGCTCCAGGGCGAGTCGCGGAAGGCCGACGAGAACGAGCTCCTCGGCGAGTTCATCCTCACCGGGCTCCGCCGCGCGCCGGCGGGCGAGGTCGAGGTCGAGGTGACCTTCGACATCGACGCCAACGGCATCGTCTCGGTCCACGCCAAGGACATGGCGACCGGCAAGGAGCAGTCGATCACCGTCACCGCGACCAGCGGCCTCACCCAGGACGAGATCGATCAGATGATGCAGGAGGCCTCCGAGTACGCCGTGGCACGCCGCGGCGACGAGGAGACCGAAGGCGTCAAGCAGCAGGCGGAGACCCTCATCGCCGAGATCGAGAAGCTCTTCCCGGAGGTCGAGGCCGTCGTGGCCGGCAGCGACTTCGGTCGCGACGCCATCGACAAGGCGCGGGCGGTCGTCGAGCGCGCGCAGATGCTCATGGAGCGCAACGACGCGGCCGGCCTCAAGGAGCAGATCGACGCCCTCACCCGCACGCAGCGGATGTTCAAGGGCGTCGTCGGAAAGTCGGCCTAGTCGATGGGCGGCGACTCCGAGCCGCCCGATGGCCGGCGGCGACGCCGGCGCTCCAGCGCCGACAACGTCCCGCTCCCGGCGAGCTCCGGGCGCATCACCACCGAGCTGGTGGGGCCGCCCCTTCGTCTGCCGGACGAGAGCGCCGACTCGATGAGCATCGACCTCTCGCAGGAGGAGGCGCCGAGCCGCGACTCGGACACCGATATCCTGCTCGGTCCCGCGCTCGATGACCCGGACGGCGAAGGGGAACCCCGCTCCAGCATCGATCTCGGCTCGGTGGAGACCCAGGAGACGAAGGAAGGCGCGCTCGGGCTCGTGGCTCGGTCGCGATCCACGAGCTCCGGCCTCGACCTGATCTCGGAGATGCGGGAGCGCTTCGAGCTGGACGACTACACCGGCGCGATGCGAGCGGCGGAGCTGGTGCTCGGCCGGACCCCCGACCACCAAGAAGCGCAACGGATCTCCGGGGCGAGCCGGCACCGGCTCGAGCAGCACTACCTGACCCGCCTGGGAGCCCTGCAGTCGGTGCCCCGGGTGGTGGTGAAGCCCGCGGAGGTCCGCTGGCTGGGCCTGGACCACCGCGCCGGCTTCCTCCTGAGCCAGATCGACGGTGCGATGAGCGTCGACGAGCTCTTGGTGGTCTCCGGCATGCCGCGGCTCGAGACGCTCAAGACCCTCGTGGACCTGCTCCAGTCCGAAGCGATTCGGATCGACTGACTCCGCTCGGCGCCGTTGACGGGCTGCCCCGGCTGAGCCAGGCTGCCGCGCGATGACCGACACGCCGAAGAAGATCGTGCTCGCCTACTCCGGCGGGCTCGACACCTCCGTCATCCTGACCTGGCTCAAGGAGACCTACGCGGGCTGCAAGGTGATCGCCTTCTGCGCCGACGTCGGCCAGGGCGAGGAGCTCGACGGGCTCGACGAGAAGGCTCGCGCCACCGGTGCCGAGAAGTGCGTGGTGGCCGACGTCCGCGAGGAGTTCGTCCGCGACTTCGTCTTCCCGATGTTCCGGGCCAACGCCGTCTACGAGGGCTCCTACCTGCTCGGCACGTCGATCGCCCGGCCGGTGATCGCCAAGGCCATGATGGAGGTCGCCCACGCAGAGGGCGCCGACGCCATCGCCCACGGCGCGACCGGCAAGGGCAACGNNAGGGCAACGACCAGGTGCGCTTCGAGCTGAGCGCGATGGCCATCGATCCGAAGGTGCAGGTCATCGCCCCGTGGCGCGAGTGGGATCTGAAGTCCCGCTCCGACTGCATCGAGTTCTGCAAGGAGCGGAACATCCCGGTCGAGGCGACCGCGGAGAAGCCCTACTCGATGGACGCCAACCTCTTCCACATCAGCTACGAGGGCGGCATCCTCGAGGATCCCTGGGCGGCGCCCCCGGAGGAGATCTTCCGCTGGACCAAGAGCGCGGCGGACGCCCCCGACGAGCCGCAGGAAGTCGTCATCAGCTACGAGAACGGGAACCCGGTCGCCGTGGACGGCGATCGGATGACCCCCTTCCAGCTCCTCGAGCGGCTCAACCAGATCGGCGCCGAGCACGGCGTCGGCCGCGTCGACATCGTCGAGAACCGCTTCGTCGGCATGAAGTCGCGCGGCGTCTACGAGACGCCGGGCGGCACCATCCTGCAGCTCGCCCACCGCGCGGTGGAGTCCCTCACCCTCGACCGCGAGGTGATGCGCATCCGCGACGGGCTGATCACCGAGTACGCCTCGCTGGTCTACCGCGGCTTCTGGTTCGCGCCGGAGCGGGAGGCGCTGCAGGCGCTCGTCGACGAGTCCCAGAAGGACGTCTGGGGCGAGGCGCGCATCCGGCTCTACAAGGGCAGCGCACAGGTCGTCGGTCGCCGCTCGGACCGGTCCCTCTACGACCCCGAGGTCGCGACCTTCGAGGCGGACGAGGTCTACGACCAGGCCGACGCCACCGGCTTCATCCGGCTCAACGCCCTACGGTTGCGGCTTCGAGCGGCGCGCGATGCCTCCAAGTAGGGACCGATCGCCACTGGCGGGTCTTCCTTGCGGGCCACTGGAGCCAGGTCTAACCTCGATCTCGATGCAGGTGGGGGCGTCCCGAGCTTCCACCGTGTCGGCGAAGGACTGAGGAAAGGCCTTGGACGAACCAGGTAGTATCGGGCTCGGCGTCGGAGTGGGCCTCGGCCTCTTCTTCGCGGTGCTCTACTCTGCCACCAACGCCGGCCTCTCGGCCCTGGGCGACGCGCGGATCCGCGCGCTCGCCGACGACGAGAGCGGCGCCTTGGGCAAGGAGGCGCGTCGCTGCGTCGACCTCGGCCGACGGGTGCGGACCCGCCTCCTGGTGGGTCGGGTGCTCTCCGTCGGAGCCGCGGCCGGCTGCGCGGCCCTCCTCGGCGTCCGCGCGCACGCGTGGTGGGCGCTCGCCGCGGCGGTGAGCGTCGGACTGGCCTACGCCACGCTCTCCGAGATCTTCAACGCCGTCACCCGGCGGCGCGCCTCGGTCGCGGCGTTGCGCATGCTCCGCGTCGTGCGGCCACTGGAGTGGCTGGTCTGGCCGGTGGCGGCTCCGATCGCCGCCCTCGGTCGGGGCACCGCCAAGCTCATCCCGACGGCTCCCTCGGAGATGGAGGTCGGTCACCGCACCGTCGAGAAGCTCATCGAGAAGAGCGAGCAGAAGGGGGAGCTCGGTCAGGACCAGGCCAAGCTGCTCCGGAGCGTCCTCGAGTTCCGGGCCACCGTGGCGCGCGAGGTGATGGTGCCCCGCACGCAGGTGGTGGCCTTCGAGGTGGACACGCCCCTCGAGGAGGTGCTGCTGGCCATCGAGGAGAACGGCCACAGCCGCTACCCGGTCTACCGCAAGTCGATGGACCAGGTGGAAGGCATCCTCTACGCGAAGGACGTCTTCGGAGCCCTCCGGCAGGGGCTCGCGCAGCAGACGCTGGGCGACCTGGCGCGCACCCCGGTCTTCTTCGCGCCGGAGACCCAGAAGGTCAGCGTCCTGCTCCAGGAGATGCAGTCCCGGCGCATCCACCTCGCGGTCGTCGTGGACGAGTTCGGCGGGACGGCGGGCATCGTGACCCTCGAGGACATCCTCGAGGAGATCGTCGGTGAGATCGAGGACGAGCACGACGACGACGAGGCGCCCGTGCGGCAGGAGGGCCCCGGCCACTTCGTCGCCGACGCGACCATCAGCATCTACGACCTCGAGGACTACCTCGGCGAGCCGCTCGCCGACGCCGCCGACGGCGACTACGACTCCCTCGGCGGGCTCTTGGTCCACCTGGCGGGGCGGGTCCCCATCGTCGGAACCGAGGTCACCGTCGGCGACTACGAGCTGCGGGTGCTCGTCAGCGACGAGCGGCACGTCGAGCGGGTCGAGATCACTCGGCGCACCCCGGCTCCCGAGGAGCCCGAGGCGTCGGATGCGTCGACCTCGGACGCGCCCTCCGCCCAGGCTTCCTGAGCCGCCCGCGACGCTGGTCTCGACGCCAGCGCTTCTTTCGGGCTAGCGTTCGCTGGTGACCACCTATCGTGAAGACGGCTTGAAGCTGAAGGACCTCGACGACGACGAAGCCCTCGCGCTCGGCGGATTGATCCGGATCCTCATCCGCCTGGACGGCTCGTTCTCCGAGGACGAAGAGGAGCACCTGAACGCGGTCGCCGACGAGGTCGGCGACCGGGACGGCCTCTGGAAGATCATCTCGCGCTCCGCGCAGGAGCTCGAGGACGACGAGGCGATCCGCCGCAAGGCCCTCGGCGTGGATCGGCCCAACGCCCGCGAGCTCATCCGCTACGTGCTCCAGAGCATCGCGGTCGCGGACTCGATCACCATCGGCGAGCAGAAGCTCCTCGACTGGCTCGACGAGGAAGCCTGGACCGACTGAGCGCCGGATGAGACGCATCGTCCCGGCCCGTTGACGAGCTGTCGAAGGGCTCGATTGCGTCCAACCACGCCGCGGGAACCGGCGCCGCGGAGGGGCGCGCTGGACGTCGGCGGGGGCTGGCGGGCGAGCTCCGGAGCACACCTACACCGATGACGGCACCCTCGAACGAGCGACCGCCTCTCTTCTTCATCCACGGCCTGTTCATGACGGGCGAGTCCTGGGCGCCGATGCGGGCGCACTTCGAGGGGCTCGGCTACCGCTGCGTGACGCCGAGCTGGCCCTTCCGGGAGGGGTCGCCGGCGGCGCTCCGCGCGGAGCCCGACCCGCGTCTGTCCACCCTGACGCTCCCCGCCGTGATCGAGGCGATGCGCGCCGAGATCGCGGCGCTGGACGAGCCGCCGATCATCGTGGCGCACTCGATGGGCGGGCTGGTCGCCCTGCATCTGGCCCAGGAGCCGATCGCGAGGCGGGTCGTGGCGATCGCCCCGGCGCCTCCCCGTGGCGTGATGAGCTTCGCGTTCTCGCACATCCGCTCGACCATCCGGCTCCTTTGGCCGACGAGCACACCGGTCGTCCCCAGCTTCCGCTGGTTTCGCTACGCCCTGGCGAACACGGGCGACGACGCGGCGGCGCGCACGCGCTTCGAGCGCTGCGCCGTTCCGGACTCGCGACTCGTCGGCCGGGCACCGCTCTCCCGATCGGCGGCGATCGACTTCGCCGGCTCCGCCGTTCCCATCCACTTCATCTCGATGACCGCCGACCACATCATCCCCTCGTCGCTGGTGACGAAGGTCGTGCGCCGTTTCATCGCCGCGGGCGCGGACGTGAGCCACGAGGTCCTCGAGGGGGCGTCGCACCTCGCGGTCTGCGACGACCACTGGCCGGCGCTCGCAGCGCTCGTCGAGCCTCACCTGAGCGATCGCGCGTAGCCGATCAGGGGAGCAGGCGCCGCATGAGGCGGTGGGTCTCTCCGGCCTCGATCTCCACGGTCACCTCGTGCATCACGCCATCGACGGTGCGAAGGCCGATGTGGTGAGTGCCCGGTGAGAGTCGCAGCGCCCGCACGGGGGTGTTTTGGCCGGTGTCTTCGCCATCCACGAAGACTCGAGTCCAGGGGATGGTGTTCACGACCAGGAATCCGGGCTCGGGCTCGGCTTCGGCTTCGGCCTCGGGTTGGGGCTCGACCACCGGTTCGGGCTCGGGGTGGGGCACGGCCGCGGCTTCGACCTCGGGCTCGGGTTGGGGCTCGGTCTCGGCTTCGGCTTCGGCTTCGGCTTCGGCCTCGGCCTCGGCCTCGGCTTCGGCCTCGGCTTCGGTCTCGGTCTCGGTCTCGGTCTCGGTCTCGGTCTCGGTCTCGGTCTCGGTCTCGGCCTCGGGCTCGGCCTCGGATGCCGGGAGCATCTCCACGATGTCTTCGGGCAGGGGCTCCGGTGGCGGTGCGTCTTCGGGTGAGAAGCGCCAGAGCAGGAGACCACCGACGACGACGGCGGTCGCGAGCGTGGCCGGCCCGATCCATCGGGTGGGCGGGGGCTGCACCTCGGCTCGAATCCGCGAGGGCAGCTCCACCCGCATCGCCGGAGGTACCGGCGGCGGGCCATCCAGCGAGCGGACGAGCTCCGCTGCGGCGCTCGGTGCGGACGGATCGTCCGCCCAGCGGATGGGATCGTCGGCGCTCATGAGCTCTCCTCCGCGGCCAGCGCCCGCGTCAGCTCCCGGCGGGCGGCGTGCAGCCGGGAGTGCACCGTGCCGAGCGGCACGTCGAGGAGCTGCGCGATCTCTCGGCCGCTGAGCCCCTCCACCTCGAACATCACGAAGACCGCCCGCTTCTCCAGATCGAGCTCGGCCAAGAGCCGGTGACCCCGCTCCCGCCGTCGCCGCTCGTCGAGGGCGACTTCCGGGTCGCCATCCGCCACCCGCTCGGGCAGCCTTCCGTCGAGGCGCTCGGCTCCGCGGAAGGCACGGCGGCGGTAGTTGCGCACGAGCCCCACGCAGATCCCCCAGAGCCAGCCGCGAAGGGGCCGACCGTCGTACTCCGCCCGGCGCCGATGGACGACCACGAAGACCTCCTGCGTCAGGTCGGGCAGATCGGCGGCGCGCACACCCAGCCGATGGAGGCTCGCCCACACGAACGGGAGGTGCGCGGCGTAGACCTCGGCGAGATCGAGCTCCGTCCCGGTGGCCGGGTCGAGCTCCGCTTCGACGGTGCGGGGCATCTACCTTGGTATTGTCGCCTGCGTCGCCGATCTTCACGAGGCTGTCGTCCCAGGCCCGATCGGGGCCCTTTCCACCGCCGTCACCGATGCTTGCCCGTGAGGCGGCTCATGGTCGACGCGGGGCGGACGAAGAGAGGCGCCGGCGTCAGCGGCGGCGCCGGAAGACGAGCGTCACCGCCAGCAGGAGCCAGCCGGCGTTCGGCCCGGCGCCGGTCGTGCGGCAGCCGCAGCCGTCGTCGCTCGTGCCGTCGCCGGTGCCTCCGTCACGCGTGGTGATCCCACCGTCGTCGGCCATGGGCGAGCCACCGTCGCTCGTCGGGGCGCCGCCGTCCTCATCGACCGGTGGCTCGTCGGCCGCCGGCTTGAAGCCTTCGCCGATGGTCCAGCCGCCTTCGGTCGCCGCGGCGTAGGCGCCGATGTCGGCGACGCCCATCCGGTCGGTCCCCGCGAAGTCCACCGCGGTCACGTGGCCGGCGTCCCCGGCGCCGGGCAGCGCGCTGCCATCCGCGAGCCGCACGTCCTGGGGGAGGGCGCCGCTGAAGCTCGCGCTCACGAAGTCGTCACCGATGGTCCCTGTGGTGAGGGTGCCGACCGTCGCCGAGCCCTGGCCGCCGTTGCCCGTCGCCGTGATGCGGCCGGTGTCGCCGTTGACGAAGAGGGCGCGGCTCATCGAGTAGAGGGCGTTGTTCGCCACCGTCACCGGGCCGCTCGGGTTGCGCACGGCCAGGGCGTCCCCGTCGTTGATCAGCGTGTTGTGCACGATGGTCAGCGCGTCCGGGCCGTTCTCCTGGTGCGGCTGGCTCGCGAGCGCCGCCCCCGCGGCGCCGAGGACGATGTTGTTCCGGATCAGCGCGTTCGCCTCCCACTGGATGCCGTTGTCGCCGCAGGCCCACATCACGTTGCCCTCGACCACGTTCTGCGCGCCGTTGCCGGCGGTGCTGTAGCCCAGGATGCAGGGGTAGTTGGTGTCGTGGATGACGTTGTCGCGGATGGTCGTCCCGTAGCTGCCGTCCTTCAGCTCGATGCCATCGCCCTGGCTCACGTCGCCGGCGTCGGTGTGGTGCACGTAGTTGCCCTCGATGAGGCTATCGCCGAGGCGGCAGCCGTCGTCGTTGCAGCCGAGGTACATCCCCTCGCCGGTGCCGCCGGTGTCGTGGATGTGGTTTCGCAGGATCGCGATGCGCAGGTAGTCCTGGCCGCCGTCGTTCATCCGCAGGGCGACGTCGGCGGTGTCGTAGATCTCGCAGCCCTCGATGGTCACGTCGGCGGCGGACTCGAAGCGGAGCCCGGCCGAGCCGCCGCTGAAGGTCAGCCCGCGGATGACCACGTGCTCGACCGAGAGATCCCAGATGTTCTGGCTGGCGTCGCCCCGCCGGAAGTGGGGCGTCGCCCCGTCGGCCGCGCGGATCACGATGGGCTCCGCTTCCGTGCCACTGATCGCCAGCCCGAAGCGTCCTTCGAGGGTGTACATCCCGTCCGCCAGGATGGCCTCGTCGCCCGGCTCGAGGCCGTTGAGGATCGTCTCCACGTCGTCGCCGGGCCCGAGCTCGATTTGGGCGAGGGCCGTCGACGAGCCGAGCGTCAGCAGCGTCGCGAGTAGAAGCGAGGCGGGCGTGCGGGCATCGGTCATGGGGCCCAGCCTTTCATCCGGCGGCCGGCGAGGGAAGGTTCCCGATGGACCGAGGTGCTTCGGCGAGAGTCCGGGAAACTCGGGCTCGAGCCCGCGGGGTCAGTCGCCCTTGACCGGCTCGAGGACGGACTCGAGCTCACCCTNNGCCGACGAACTCGCCCTTCACGTAGAGCTGGGGGATCGTCGGCCAGTTGGTGAACTCCTTGATGCCCTGGCGGATCGCCGGGTCCTTGAGGACGTCCACGTCCTGAAAGTCGGTGATGCCGGACCGCTTGAGCACCTCGACCACCGTCGCGGAGAAGCCGCAGCGCGGGAAGAGGCGGGTGCCCTTCATGAAGAGCACCACCGGGTTGGAGTCCACGATCTGCTGGATCCGCTCGCGCGTGCTGTCGTCCACGTTCAGCTCTCCTGCTTCCAGGTGTCGGGGGTGAAGGTCTTGAAGGTCAGGGCGTGAATCGGCCCATCCATCAGCTCCCCGAGCGCGGCGAAGACCATCCGCTGACACGCCACCCGGTTCTTCCCTTCGAAGGCCGTGGCGACGACGACCGCCTCGTAGTGGTCCTTGGTGCCGGTCAGATCGGTGACCTCGACGTGCTCGACGCCTTCCACCCCTTCCCGGATCCGCTCTTCGACGACGCTGGGTTCGACCATGACGAATGGATTGCGCCCCAGCCCGCTCGGAGTCAAGTCCGCACCGGCCCGCGAGTCCGATCGCAGTGGACGGCCGGCCGCCCGGCAGTCTTGTTCTTCGGGGCGTCCGGGGGCAGCTTTGGCGCCATGAGCTCGCTCGCCCGATCCCGCCATCGGCTCTTGCGCCGGCTCCTCGAACGCCCCGACCTGCCGCGCCGCATCCGCGCGCTCCCGGCTCCCCGCCTCGCGGCGTTGGTCGAAGAGCTCGGCCTCGAGGACTCGGCGCCCGTTCTCGCCTGCGCCTCCGGCCCCCAGCTCGCCGAGCTGCTGGACCACGATGTCTTCGACGGGTCGGATGCCATCGATCCGGGCCGCTTCGTGGTCTGGCTGGAGGTCCTGCTCGAGGTCGGCGAAGGCTTCGCGGCCGAGCGGGTCGCGGCGCTCCCGGAGGACCTCCTGCGTGGGGTCCTCGCCCAGATGGTGCAGGTCTTCGACCTCGATGCCCTGGCCCTCTCCGTCGCGGACGACCCTTCCCTCGGCCCGGCAAACGACCGGCTGGAGGCGGCGCTCACCGAGGAGCTCCTCGGTCATCTGTTGGTGGTCCGTCGACGAGCGGGGTGGGACACGTTCTGGCGGGTGTTGCTCGACCTGAGCGAGCGGCACGCGGACCTGGTCGAGCGGCTGCTCGGGCCGTTGGCGGATCGGTCGATGGCGCGCGCACGGAGCGAAGGGCTCGACTCGGTGTTGAGCGCGGCGGAGGAGGCCGCCGAGGACGCCGCCGCCGAGCGTGAGGAGCGCATCACGGCGCTGGGCTACGTGTCCGCTTCGGACGCGCGCGCCTTCCTCGCGCTCGCCGAGACGGGGGAGGGCGACCCGGACCGGCGCGACGCCGTGACCGCTGCCTGGTTCCGGCGCCTCGCGCCGCTGCCGTCCGTCGACGAGCCCGCGCCCACCGCCGACTTCGCCTGGCTGGACGAGTCGGTGCCGGCGCTCACCGCGGGCGACGAGAGCGGGCCCGCCGCTCGTTTCCGCGCGGCGCTCACGGCGCTGGCCGCCAGCGATCCGTCGGTTCACGACCAGCGCGTGGAGGAGCTCGCCTACCTGGCGAACGTGTGCGCCGTCGTCGCGGAGGCCGAGACCCGCCAGCGGCGCTACGTCGAGGGCCTCGAGCGCGCCGTGGAGGTGTGTGGCGTCGGCCTCGCGCGCACGTCCCGAGCCCCTGCCGCCGACGTGGCTCTGCTTCGCGAGCGCTCGCTCGACCTGCTCTTCCGCGACGGCGCTCGCTCCCGCTGAGCGGGAGCGGTGCACGAACACCGTGCGGGTGGAATCGGTGGCGGACTTCGCCGGAGTCGCTACACGCTGGGCGTGACCCAGCGATTCTCTCTCGCCATCCTCCTCTTCCTCGCGGCCTGCGGCGGTTCGACCGACGGCGCGACCACGCCACCGCTCGAGCCGGAACCGGAGCCGTGGACGATGCTCCGGGAGTGGGGCGATCTCGAGGGCGCCCGAGCGGTCTTCGACGAGTGGCGCGCCGGCGAACGCTCGGCCGAGGGCACGGTGGGGCTCATGACCGTCGCGACGGTCGAGGGGGACATGGATGCGCTCCGGACGCTCACCGAGTCGCTGGACGTGGATGCGCTCACGCCGCCCGACCTGACGCGCGCCGCGATCGCCGCCGCCGACCTGCGACCCATGCCGCCCGTGGCCCTCGCGCTCGGGCAGCGCGCGTGCGCCATCGCGGATACGGATCCGGAGGACGAGAACGTTCGCTTCCAGGCGCGCGAGGCCTGCGCGGGCGCTCGGCTCGCAGCGGCGGCCGGCGGTCTCGACGAGTGCATCGCGGGCTGCGACGACACCCACGAGCTGCCCCTCCTGCTCGCCGGGAGCTCACCCGTGGTGCGCGCATCGATCAACGGCTCCGAGCCCACGCCCTTCATCGTCGACAGCGGCGCGTCGGGGACGCTCATCACTCGGGACTTCGCCGAGGCGCACGGCATCGAGCCGGTGGAGGGGACGACCTACGCGGTGGGCTCCCCCGGCGGTCTGCTCGAGGTGTCGATGACCCACGTGGCGATGACGGTCGGCGACCTGCGTTTCGAAAAGGTCCCGGCGATCATCCTCGACCTGCCCATCGAGTTCGTCGGCGGCATCATCAGCCCGCAGGCCACGTGGCGCGGTCACGTCACCGAGCTCGACTTTCGGGCGATGACGCTCCGCGTGAAGCCCGACGCCGGGGACACCACGGGCATGGCCGAGCTGCCGTTGCGTCTCACCGAGCGCACGCCCTACGTCCGCGCCGCCGTGGGCGGTCGGCGCGAGGTGCCGCTGGTGCTCGACACCGGCGCGACCCGGACCACCCTCTTCACCTCCTGGGAAGCCCTCGATGGCGATGCGATCGAGCGCGGCCCGGAGACTCGCCTCGCCGGGGCCGGGGGCGGCGGAGCCCGGGCGTGGGTGATCCCCGCGGCCCTCGACGCGCGGGCCGGAGAGCTCGCCTGGCGCGCTCTCCAGCCGATGGTCGCCGAGCGCGGCGACCGAGAGACGGTCCATGGTCAGGTCCGCATCCGCGGGCTGCTGGGCATGGACCTCATGATGGGCCGTCGGCTCCAGCTCGATCTGCCCGGGCGGGCGATCCGCGTGTCCGACGCGCAGCAGCTCGGCGAGTGGCCCGATGGCGCGACGGCGACCTATCGCATTCGCGCGTCCGAATGGGACGAGGACATCGTGCTCACCGAGCGGGTGATCGAGCGCCGGGGTCTCCCCTCGGGAACCGAGGCCTTGATGATCGAGGTGAGCTACGAGGGCGCCGAGACCGGTCGTTTCCGCTACGTGATGCCCGATCTCTGGCCGACGCGGGGCACCTGGCTGATCTCGCGGCCGGCGGCGATGATGTGGGACGTGGCAGAGGATGGAACGCTCACCCCCGTGCCCCAGCGGGAGCGACAGCAGCGTTGGGTGCCGGTCTTCGTGCCCTTCCAGACGCGGCCCGCGGGGAATCCGGAGATCCGCTTCGTCCCGGTGGAACGCGAAGGGCAGGAGCCGCTCTCCTGCACCGAGATCGCCATGCCGGCGGCCACCCGGGCCGGTCCCGGAGCCACCCTCGAGGTGGTGGAGTGCCCGACGGAGCCCTGGCGCACCCGTCGGCTCACCGTCCGCGGAGCGGACGGCGAGGTGATCTACGAGTTCGTCGTGACCAACGGCGCGCCCGAAGCGGACACCGAGCCCGACGCGGACGCCGAGCCCGACGTCGAAGGCTCCGCCGAGGAGTGAGGTCGCCGACCGAAGCGCGTCAGGGGATCAGCAGCGCCGGGTCCTCCACCGCGGCCGCGGTGCACTCCGCGGGGGCCGTGACCGGGTTGCAGCGGCTCGGGCTACCGCCGGGCATCTCGACGTGGAGCGCCACGTCCTCGCGCGGCTCGGGGACGTCGGTGCTGATGATGTGGGCGCCGGTGGCCAGCACCGAGTCGAGCTCCGCCTGCAGCTCGCTCTCGGTCTGCTCCAGGGCGTCCGGCATGCTCACCGCGCGCGAGCGGACGATGAAGCCCGCCTCCACCGCGGCGAGCGCGTCGCTGCCGCCACCGTTGATGATCCGGACGGCGGCCCAGGGGTCGTCCGCGCGCGCGTCGGCGAAGATCACTCGGCCCTCGAGCCCTTCGCCCTCGTTCGCGTAGCGGACACAGACCGAGCGGCCGCAGTTGAAGAAGAAGAGGACCTTCCCTCGGACCTCGCCCAGCGTCGGCCAGCCTCCGGTGGTGACCTGCTCGCGCAAGGTGGCCGCGTCCCCCTGCACCGCGTCGGGCAGGACGAGCAGCTCGTCGCCGAAGACCATCCGGATCTCCGCGTCGAGCTGGTCCATGCGCCAGTCGCCCTCGGCGCCGTCGGGGAAGGCCGCGCCCTTCGGCTCGATCTGCACGAAGATCGGGTGATGGCCCGGGTGGGCGTCGGACCAGGTGCGAATGGTCGCCAGGCAGTCGAGGAAGAGATCGCAAGTGGTCTCCTCGTCGATGGTCGGGATGTGGAGCACCTGCCAGCGCAGTCGCCGCTCGTCCCAGTAGACGTCGAGCTCGAAGGCCCGGACGCCCTGGGACTCGAGCTGCTGGTCGAGCGGCTCGTTGTCGTAGCTCCAGTCGGGGATCACCGGGTCCGGCTCCCGGTGGTAGCTGTTGTGGGTCCCCTCCATCTGGATGTGGTTCAGCCGCAGCGAGTCGTCCTGGTCGTGCGCCGGCGGATCCCCCGCTCGCGTGAAGTCCGCGTCGAAGGGATCGGGCTGCGCGTCGACCGGCGCCGGCGGCCCCGCGTCGCTCGGACCGCCGTCCGTTCCGCCGTCCACGGCCGAGTCGTCATCGCCGCAGGCCGCCATCGCCAAGACACCCACCAGACACAATCGCCACATGGGCGGAGCATACCGGAGTCGGCGGGGCTCAGCTCTCGCGACCCCGCGACGGATGGGGGATCGCTTGCAGCAGCTGGGCGTAGACCCCCGGATGGTTCTGCAGCTGGTGGTGCAAGACGCCACCGTAGTGCCGAGTGTCGATGGGGAAGTGGGCCTCGCGGGGGCCGCCCGCGCTGGCGCCGCGGACGAGCAGGTCGCCGATCCATGCGCCGAGGGGGTGGTCCGGATCCTCGGTGACCGTCGCCGACACGAAGTAGTGAAGCGCTCCGGGGAGGAGCTCGGCGTCGCTCATCGCGCGGGGGTCCTCGGCCATCCAGTGCTCGTCGAGCAGCGCGCCGTAGCGCAGGTCGTGGATGCCGGCGCTGCGGCGCCCGAGGATCGCGCCGATGACCTTCGTGGCCGGGTGGTCGACGGCTTCGAGGATCCCCGTGACCGAGTGACCGAGCTGGGCGAGCGGCGCACCCTGGTGCGGGCTGCCCAGATAGAACGCGCGACGCACGCGGCTGGTCCACTCGTGACCGGCCTCGAGGCCGTAGTGCGCGGCGCTCCGGAGCACGAGGCCGCCCATGCTGTGACCGATGAGCGTCAGGTCTTCGATGGGGACCGGGTAGGCGTGGACGAAACGCTCGAGCGCGACCGCCAGGTCCCGACCGTTCAGCGAGACGCGGCGGCCGGTGTTGTAGCGGAGGTGCACCGGCGTGAAGCCCCGCTCCGCCTCCAGGAGCGGGCCGAAGTGGACGGCGGGATCGCCGTGGTAGCCCTCGGCCTCGAGGCACCAGGACCACTCGGTGGTTCCGAGACCGTGCACGAAGAGGGCGACCTTCGGAGTCGCGTCGGGCAAGTGCTCTTCCCAGAGCGAAGGTTCGAGCGCGAGGTAGCGGTCGGTGGCGCGGAAGACCATGCCCATGTCGAGCGCGTTGTCCTGGGCCTGGAGGTGGTCGCCGACCGCGGCGTTGAGCAGGCCGATGGCCGCGTCGGCCAGCCAGTCGCCCTCGGTCACGATGTTCGATCGCAATGGGATGGCTTCTACCGTGCCGCTTGGCGCCTCCTCCGGGAGCAGGACCTCGAGCGCGCCGTCGGTCAGCAGCTCGACGGTGCGGTTGACCGCGCGAATGGTCCAGAGCACCGAACGGGTCGAGAGCCGCCGGACCCCGTCGACGAAGCGGACCGGCTCGTCGAGCGGCTCGATGCGCTGCGCCACCCGCCGCACCCCCCGACTCGCCGACTCGTGGCCGACATCCACCAGCCGGGTGGTCGCGTCGACGGCGTCGTGGACCAGGGCCTTGAGCGCGCGGAGCTTCGCGAGGGCGCTTCGCTTTCCCTCGTCGTCCGCGGGCATGCGCCATCCTAGCAAGGACCGATGGGCGCTCCACACGGACGCCCGAAGACCCCCCCAACTAGTGTATTCTCGGGCCATGGCCGACGACGACGAGGGACAGAACCGCCCGTCCCGAGCTCCCCGCAGGCACCGGCGCTCGAGTCCACGCATCGCCGCTACGTTCCGCGTCCGATACTCGTCCCTCGACGAGCTCGTCGTGGCGTACAGCGAGGACGTGAGCCGGGGCGGGATGTACCTGGTGACGGAGAAGTTCCTGCCGGTCGGCGCCGTGGCGCGCGTGAACGTCACGCTCCCCGATGGCGACCCGGATCTGCACGTCATCGCGCGGGTCGCCTACGTGATCGACGCGGCTCGGGCCAAGGAGCTCGGGCGCAAGCCCGGCATGGGCATGCAGTTCCTCGACATCGAAGGACAGCCCTTCGCCGAGCAGATCGCCGCCTTCATCGAGAAGGAGACCGGCGGCGAGCCCCAGCGGGAGAGCGCCCCGCCGGCGATCGAGCGCTCCACGATCCTGGTGGTCGACGACGTGGCGGCTCACCGCAACGCGGCGGCCGGGGCCCTCGAGCGCGCCGGCCACGAGGTGCTCACCGCCGACAGCGGCGTGAGCGCGCTCGGTCAGGCGTTGAAGCACGAGCCGGACCTGATCCTCAGCGACGTCGAGATGCCGGCCCTGGACGGCTGGCAGCTCGTCCGGCTGCTTCGCGCGCGCCCGAGCCTGGCGGACAAGCCCATCATCTTCCTCACCTCGCTCTCCAGCGATCAGGAGCGGCTCCGCGGCTATCGGCTCGGCGTCGACGACTACATCGCCAAGCCCTTCGTGGAGGCCGAGCTCGTCGCGCGCATCGAGCGGGTGCTGGGCCACGCGAAGGATCACCCGCACAGCGTGCAGGGGAACAAGGCGCTGCGCGGCGCCCTCGAGCAGGTCTCGCTCGCGAGCCTCCTCTCGTTCCTGGATCTCGAGCGCCGCACCGGCCGGCTCCTGCTGGTGCACGACGAGGGCATGGCGACGATCTGGCTCCGCGAGGGGCGCGTGCTCCGGGTGTCGGTCTCCGGCCGGCTCAACACGGCGGAGCCCCTCGAGCGCATGATGCACATCCTCGATTGGAACCGCGGCCGCTTCGAGCTCGCGGACGACGATGGCGTCGCCGATCAGGACGAGGTCGGCCTGCCCACGTCCCAGCTTCTCCTCGAGCACGCTCGTCGTCGCGACGAGAACGACGCCGTGACGAACGAGGATTGAGCGCGGCGCTCAGCCGATGCGGATGGCCTTCAGCCGTGCGTTCACGTCCCGAGCCAGGGTGAGCTCCTGGTCCCGGGGGAGGGCGGTGGTCGCGCTGAAGAGGGCGAAGGCGGCCAGCTCGTGCAGCGCCTGGTGGAGTGCCTCGAGCGGGTGCTCGTTGTCGACGTCCTGCAGCGCAGCGACGACTCGCTCCGGGTCGATGGAGCCGAGCTCGTCGACGCCTTCGCCGAAGTAGGGGCCATAGCCCGAGCCCTGGATCCACGCATCGAGCGTCATCCGGGTCTGGTCCAGGCCGCCGTAGGTGGCGACGGCCATGAAGATGTCCTGGAGGACGTCGTTGAACTTCTCGACCAGGGCGCGGACCGCGTCGGGATCGACGTTGATCGGCGTCTTCAGGTCCACCTGCTTCTGCTGCATCAGGTGGTAGACCGCCTTGGTCGCCGCGAACTCGCCGAGGCCGGTGAGCCGCGCGATGTCGTCGATCGTTCGCCGCCCATCACAGAGCTCGAGGACCTTCGTGGCGCTCGCGTCGAGCTTCTTGGGCGCGGGCGCGTCAGCGCGGGGCGCCGGACAGAGCTCGGCGTGCGGGATCTTGTCCCGGAAGAGCGCCATCTCGTCGATGCGCTGCACGCCCTCCATCAGCAGGCTCTGCACCGGCAGGTGCACGGTCGTGCCCTCGTCGTCGCTGGCGCCATCGCCCATCACGAAGACGTAGGACCCTTCGTCGACGATGAGCGCGTTGAAGAAGACGTCCGTCGCCTGCTTCTGCAGGTAGGTGTAGAGCTCGCCGGCGTCGACGTAGCCACCCTTCACGCAGAGCTCACCGAAGCGAGAGCTCGGGCCGACCTGCTCGGCGATCTCCCGCACTTGATCCCGGGTGAGCACTCCGGCTCGGAAGAGCACCTCCCCCAGCCGGTCGTCGGGCGAGTTGCTGCGAGCGCCGCGGAGCGCCCCCTGGTCGAAGCGCATCGCCCGGTGGTGCTCGCCGATGACGTGGAGCTCGCCGCGCCACGCGGCGGAGGCGATCATGTTCCCGATCTCCATGATCGTCATCCGGGTGAGGATCTCCCCGGCCATGGCGACCTTCGGACCGTCCTTCTCGAGCATGAAGACGAGCCCGGGGAGGACCGCCGCCAGCTCGAAGTCACCGGCGCGCCGGCCGAGACGTCGCTTCGCGTCTTCGTCGGCGAGCAGGTTCCCTTCTCGGTCGATGACGATTCGGGGACGGGAGCTCACGGGCGAGAGAGTATGGCATTCGAGGGGCGGTCGCAGGAAGATCTCCTCGACGGGAGGGCCCCACGGCGCTTTTCATCGCCCGGCCGAAGCGATACAAGCCGCCCATGGCCAAGGTTGCATTCGTCTTCCCCGGACAGGGGAGCCAGAAGGTGGGCATGGGCAAGGAGGTCTTCGAGGAGACCGCCGCCGGCCGGGAGGCGTTCGAGAGCGTCGATGCGGCGCTCGAGATGAGCCTCTCGACCCNNAGGAGGACCTGAAGCTCACCTCGAACACCCAGCCCGCGATCCTGACCACCTCGATCGCGCTGTTTCGCGCCCTCGGCGAGACCCCGGACGTGGCCGCGGGCCACTCGCTCGGGGAGTACAGCGCCCACGTGGCCGCGGGGACCTTCGGGCTGGCGGCCGCCGCGAAGGTCTGCCGCCAGCGCGGCCTCTTCATGCAGGAGGCGGTCCCGGTGGGCGAGGGGGGCATGGCCGCCGTGATGAAGGCCGAGCCCGAGCTCGTGCAGCGGATCTGCGAGGAGACCGAGGGCGTCGTCGAGCCGGCGAACTACAACTCGCCCGGCCAGATCGTCATCGCCGGGGCCAAGAGCTCGGTGGACGCGGCCGCCGCGGCCCTCAAGGAGGCCGGCGCCCGTGCGGTGCCCCTGAAGGTCTCCGCGCCCTTCCACTCCTCGCTGATGAAGCCGGCCCAAGACCGGCTCGCCCCGGTGCTGGCGGAGCTCGACGTGGCCGATCCGGCCTTCCCGGTCTACGCCAACGTCGACGCCGCCCCCGTCACCGCGGGGGACGCGGCCATCGACGCGCTGGTCCGGCAGGTCAGCGGCGCCGTGCGCTGGGACGAGAGCGTCCGGGCGATGATCGCGGACGGCGTGGGCCTCTTCGTGGAGATCGGGCACGGCACCGTGCTCACCAACCTGCTCAAGCGGATCGACAAGAGCGTCGCCCGCTGCTCGGTCCAGAGCCCGGCGGACTTCGCGGCCGCCCGCGAAGCCATCGCCGCCGCCCGCGCCGACTGAGCCGCGAGCGCTGAGCAAGAACCGGACAGGTCTGCGTTTTCCTTCGGTTTTCGCCCCGCGCTCGCCTGTGATGCGCCAATCGCATGCGCTCGATTGACGCACGGTGGATATCGGCTACATACGCGCCGCCCCGTGGTGGCCGATCCGGCCACCCCTCCATTTTCGTACGGGAAGAGAGAACTTTCGATGATGAACGAGCTCATCTACGCCGCCCCGGCGGCAGGTGTCCTGGCGCTGCTCTACGCCGTTTGGAAGGCCGCCTGGGTCCGCAAGCAGGACGCCGGCGACGACACGATGAAGGAGATCGCCGCGCGCATTCAGGAAGGCGCGATGGCTTTCCTGAAGGCCGAGTACAAGGTGCTGGCCGGCTTCGTGCTGATCGTGGCCGGCCTCTTGGCCTGGGCGAACTACGGCGCGGAAGGGCGCAGCCCGCTGATCGCGGTGAGCTTCGTGGTCGGCGCCATCTTCTCCGGCGTCGCCGGCTACGCCGGCATGCGCGTGGCCACCAACGCCAACGTCCGCACCACCGCGGCGGCCCGCGACGGCCTGCCGGCGGCGCTGAACGTCGCGTTCAGCGGCGGAGCCGTGATGGGCATGACCGTGGTCGGCCTGGCGATCATCGGCCTCGGTGGCCTCTACCTCGCCTACACCATGGGCATCTTCGACATGGCCGCCGGCGATCAGGCGGCCCAGTTCGTGACCCTCAGCACCGTCGTCCGCGTGCTGACCGGCTTCTCGATGGGCGCCAGCTCGATCGCGCTCTTCGCGCGCGT
>JABAOG010002525.1_pt1 | contig 19430 bp, 17 predicted proteins | sample 7062131 | NCBI WGS metagenome assembly JABAOG01 (sample SAMN14538629, study PRJNA623070) | marine sediment metagenome | biome: marine biome [ENVO:00000428]; feature: marine pelagic biome [ENVO:01000023]; material: deep marine sediment [ENVO:00002113] | place: India: Arabian Sea | collected...
CCGTAGACGGCTAAATTGCGGGCCATGGCCTCTTCGTCCAAGACCATGCCGTCCAAGACCTTTAGCGTTCGCAGCAGCAGTTCATCGACCGCCAGGAAGCCTTCAGCCTGGAAAAGGCGGCGGTTGGCGGAGTCGTCGAGGCTGCGCTCCAGGATGGCCTGGCTGGCGTTGTCCCAGGCCACGGCGGGCAGACCGGCGACATAGCGGGCCAGGGAGCAGATATTTTCAGTGTTGATGGGGTTGCGTTTGAAGGGCATGGCGGAGGAGCCAACCTGCTTTTTGCCGAAAGGTTCAGCCCATTCGCCAAAGGGGGGCGATTGCAGCACACGAAAATCGAGGGCGAATTTGTGAAGGGAGGCAGCAATTCCGGCCAGGACGTTCTGGATACGTAAGTCTTGCTGGCGGGTGTAGGTCTGGGTGGCGATGGGGAAATAAGGCAAATCTAGGTAGGCCATGGCGACCGTTTCCATTGCTTCGGCCGTCATGCCGGATCCCTGGAGCAGTTCCCGGTAGCCGGCCTGGGTGCCGACCGCGCCTTTTAAACCTTTACCTTTGAGGTTGACAATCAGGTTTTGTAAATCGTGGAGGTCGTTGAGCAAGTCCTGGGCGTAGACGGCGAACCGATAGCCGAGGGTGGTTGGTTCAGCCGGTTGTATGTGAGTGTGGGCCATGACGGGAATGTCGGCCGTCCGGTCGATTCGCTCAGCAAAACAGGCCAGTAAATCTTTGAGGCGCATTTCCAACAACCGGGCTGCCTCCCGAATCCGGAGGACATCGACGTTGTCGGTAATGTCAGCACTGGTCGCCCCCCAATGAATGATGCCGCCGCCAACGGGACATTGTTCGGCGTAGGTCCGAATCTCGGCCATGACATCATGGCGGGTCTCTTTTTCAATCTCCAAAGCCCTTTCGATATTGACGTTGTCCACCTGGTTTTGGAGGTCGGCGAGTTGTTCGGCCGAAACCAGTCCGGCCTGATGTTGGGCCGTTGCCAGGGCCAGCCAGACCTGGCGCATTAATTGTCGCTTGTGGATTTCTGACCAGAGACGGCGCATTTCCTGGCTTCCATAGCGCCAGGTGAATGGGGAAATAAAGGTTGCGTGATCAAAGGACATCTCAACCTCCCTTATTTGGGGCTAAATGAAGACACAGCCGAACCACTCCCCTGGGTATTATTTTTACTGATAATTGAATTCAGACGACTCCCCCGACCAGCTAATCGCTGGCTGCCGCCTGTTTACCAGAGCGCTCCCGCTTCATGTTGCGTCGAAACTGACGTTGCAAGGCCCTGGTTTCTTCAAATAATCGATTGCGTTCTGCCTCGATACGAGCCAGAATCATGTCATTCTTCCGCTTCTGTTCTTCTGTTAATTTTACTTTTCGTTTGGCCATTCTTTTAAGAAAACTCCATTCTTTCCTTTTTGTGGCTAGAAATAGACTTTTACCGCCAAAAATTACGAAATAATTCGGTAGGACTATTATACCATATTCTTTTTGAAAAGTAGGATTTTTTTGAAAATCGCAGGAAATTCGTCTAAATTGGATCGCAGATGACGCAGATTTGGCAGATTTTCGCAGATTTATATATAGAAAAACAACCAAAACCTGTATGATCCGCGTTATCTGCGATCCTTTTCGTTGCTTTAGCGAGGAACTTGATAGTTGGGCGCTTCTTTGGTGATAAGGACGCCATGGGGGTGGCTTTCCAATAATCCGGCATTGGTAATGCGGTGGAATTGGGCTTTTTGCCGCAAATCTGCCAACGTTGAGGCCCCAACATACCCCATACCAGAACGCAAACCACCCATCATTTGGTAAATGACATCGCCCAACTTGCCTTTATAGGGAACCTGGCCCTCAATCCCTTCGGGGACCAGTTTATTGCGCTCGTTTCTGCGGGTGCGCACGCCGCTGCTGTAACGGTCGGCGCCGTGGCCTTGCATTGCGCCCAGGCTGCCCATGCCGCGATAGACCTTGTAGCGCTTGCCTTCATAGAGGATGATGTCACCCGGGCTTTCTTCCAAACCAGCCAGCATGGAACCGAGCATGACACAGTCTGCCCCGGCTGCCAGGGCTTTGACGATATCGCCACTGTATTTGATACCACCATCGGCAATNNGCCGAACATTCAACAATCGCCGTAATTTGAGGCACACCAGCCCCGGAGATAACGCGGGTGGTACAGATGGAACCGGCCCCGATGCCGATCTTAACAGCATCTGCCCCGGCCGAAATTAAATCCCGGGTACCCTGGGCGGTGGCGATGTTGCCAGCAATGACCGGCAGCTTTGGATATCGTCGTTTGGCTTCGGCCAGGGTGTCCATGACCAGGCGGCTATGCCCATGAGCGGTGTCTATAACAATGACATCTATCCCGGCTTTGACCAGGGCTTCTAATCGGGCCAACCCCGCTTCACCAACACCAATGGCGGCGGCGGCTAATAATCGGCCGCCTTCATCTGTTACCGCATCGGGAAAATCCAGTTTCTTGACAATATCTTTGACGGTAATCAACCCTTTCAAAAAGCCGTCCTCGTCTACCAGGGGCAGCTTTTCAATGCGATGGGCATGCAACATCTCTTNNATGGGTGTGCAACATCTCTTTGGCTTCTTCCAGAGTTGTGGAAACGGGCGCAGTCACCAGGTTGGTGCTGGTCATAAAGTCGCTGACCAGTTGGGCGCCTGGGGTGACAAAGCGGGTGTCACGATTGGTGAGAATGCCGACCAGACGGCCGTCCTCATCGGTAATGGGCACGCCGGAGATATGGTAGCGGCTCATTAATGATTCGGCGTCGGCGAGAGTGGCGTTGGGACGCAGGGTGATCGGGTCTACGATCATGCCGGCTTCGGATCGTTTAACTTTATCGACCTCTTCCCGCTGGTCTTCAATTGACAGGTTGCGNNGTGTCCATTGCGGCCGAAAGAACGGGGATATTCAAAAACAAATCGCCGGCGAGACGGGTTCGCAAATCCACCTCGGCCGGCAATACGTCGGACAAACCAGGCGCTAACAGCACATCATCGAAGGTGAGCGCCAGTTTATTAAATTTTTCTTCAATCATTTTTGCCTCACTTTGATAATAAATAGCCACGAATGACACAAATTTTGCACGAATTATAGGCTNNTTTACACGAATTATAGGCTAAAATTCGTGGCATTCGTGTCATTCGTGGCTAACTATATCGAATACTTAACTTTGTTTTGTTATTCTGTCTCTGCCTCGGCCGTCCGCTGAGGTTTCGGTTTGCGAACACGGCGACGTCGGCGACGTTGGGCAGCAGCACTCTCCGGCAGCTTGTCAAATCTATCCAGGACTAATATAAGGCCGGCAACGGCAAAGCCGAGGGAAATGATCATCGAGTAGGTGATTGGTCCATCGCCAAATGTTGGCTGGTCGGGCCGGAACCACTCAACGATAAAACGGCCGAGGCCCCACCAGATCATAAATGCCCCAAACAGTGTTCCTTTTTTCCAAGTATCTCTAAATCGATTGTTTAGATAGACCAGGACGATGAAGCCGATGAATAATAGGATCGATTCATATAAAAAGGTCGGGTGAAAGCGAGTTTCCGGCGGGTAGGTCGACAGATCACCATAGGGGGAAATTCGATTGCCGGCGTCAATCAATATACCCCAGGGCAGATCGGTTGGTGGGCCGTATAATTCCTGGTTGATAAAATTTCCCCAACGGCCGATAGCCTGGGCAATGAGCAGGGCAGGTCCAGCAACATCGGCATAGTTCCAGAAATCTAATTTCCGCCAGCGCAGATACCAGGCCGCAACAAGGGCGGCCCCGGCAAAACCACCGAGGATATTTGCCCCGCCAGCCCGAATGTTGATCACATCCCATAAGTTTTGGTAGCTGGCCCCATTACCGGCGATTATATCTTGTACAACATACCAGCCACGAGCAAAGGCATAGCCGGCAATAACGACAATGAGCAAACCGTTATACAGTTCGTCTGAATCGCCGCCACGGCGTTCTATCTCTCGCCCGGCCCACCAGGCGCCTACGGCGATGCCGAGGGTGACGATAATGCCATACCAAAAAATATCAAATCCATCGCCAATTGGAATGGTAAAGGCTACCGGATCAATGTCTAAAAAATCTAACATATGACTTAATTCTCTTCCTCCGTTTCAGTTGTCAGTGAACGGTTAGCAGTAAACGGTAAACAGTTAGCTACTCTTTTACTGTAAACTGGATACTGTTTACGGTTCACTAATTGTTACTCAATATACCCCAGGCCGCGCAGACGCTGCAATAAATGTTCATCCACTTCAACATCCAGGTTTAGACCAGCGGCGAGGTTTTCACGCTGGGCTTCGGTCAGGCGGACCAGCCGGTTTATTTCCTGGCTTAAGACGGCCGTTTCGGCCAGCTGCTGTGTCATTCTATTTTCCATTTCAAGGGGGTCTTTGTCCAGATCAAAAAGTTCATCCGGCCATTCGGAAACATGTATGAGTTTTTTCTCATCTTTAACGACCGCCCGCCGCATGGCCAGACAGCGATACATGTCCAAAAGTTCCGGCTGCCGGTGTTCGATGGCCTTCACAAAATTTTGGGGTGGGAAGATTTCGGAAAAGGCAGTCCGCTGTTCCGGGTCACGGCCGAGTATATTCTCCATTAAAGTCAGGCCGTGAATTTCGGCCGGATCCAGGTTCTTCACCCCTTCCGGCAGCATCCCAACCGCATCCAGTAGGGTATGGTAAATCCGCCGGGTGCTGACCGGAGCCGTTACCCGGCTGCCAGCCGAAATGCGTCGCGGCCAATTCATAATCAGGGGCACATGAACCAGTTCCTGGTAAGCGACAAAGGCATGGCCGAAGCAACCGTGTTCGCCTAGGCCGTCGCCATGATCGGCTACAATGACGGTCAAGGTGTTATCGGCGTTGGCCCGCTGTTGGATGGCCTCAAAAACCGGTCCCAGGTAATTGTCCTGATAAGCGACTTCGGCGTCGTACATATCGTTGAGGACCCGACTTTCCAACTCGCCCAGCGGTTCGGCAAGGGGCGCGCCCCAGCGGTAGGCTTCTTTGTTCCAGCGGCGCATGATGTCGCGGGCTTCTTTGTTGGTGCGCATGTAAGGAACGACTTGATCGACAAATTCCCCCGGGGGCCAGAAGGGTAGATGGGTTTCCATCAGGTTCAAAAAGAGGAATAAGGGTTTATCGGTTTTGCTCTTTTCCCGATTGGTCAAAAAACGGTTGATATCGTGGGCGGATCGTTCATTCTGGCCTTTGAAATTGGCCATCTTGGACCACAGGGGGGTCAACCAAGCATTCAATGAGACGCGAAAGGCCAGATCGGAACGGCCGAAAAAATTCTGAATGGGGTATGAAATGCGTCTTAAAAATTGGGTGTATTTTTCGACCACAAAATTGAACGGCCAGGGGAATCGGCTTGAATGTTGGGGGAGACTTGGAAAGGCGCCGCCATAGTTGTAAAAGGTCTGGAAACCTCGTTTGAAACCGTTGTTTAGAATGCCGACAAGGGGATTGTTACAAAAGCCGATGGTCTGGTATCCGGCTTTTTGTAAGACTTCAGCCAGGTGCGGCCGATCTGGCCCTAGGCTCCGATTAGACTGCGTCACCTGGTGGGCCGTCGGATAGAGACCGGTAAACATGGAAGCATGGCTGGGAATGGTCCATTGGGCTGGAGAAATCGCATTTTTGAAAAGGGCGCTCTGGCCGGTGAAGCGATCCAGGTTGGGGGTGATAGATTGACCAGTTTCTCTAGCTTTGTACCCATAGCTGCCAATTCGGTCTGCTCTTTGGGTATCTAATACAATGAAGATAATGTCTGGTTGTTTATTCGTCATTACAAATCAAAATTCTCAAGAACAGATTTTTATTACTTCAAACTAAACGGCATCTTTGCCGATCCAAAATAGAGAATAGTACTACCTCCCGGCCCATTGTCAACCGGAACCAAAAAGGCAGGAACATGAACGACCGGCGGGCCAGGCGCTTCGGCAAGGTCTGCTTCTTCTAATAACAGGGTATATCCCCCGGCCCCGCCAAAAAATTCGCCTACAACAATGGTGTAGTCGCCCGGTTCTAAGGCCAGATCATTAATGACCTCGCCGTCGCCCTCCAGCCCATCATCAACAATGGCTATAATTTCAAAATCGGCATCAACAACTGCCAAAACCACATCCATTTCCGGATCAGATTCCAGCGTTATATTTACCGCGGTTGCAGTATCAACGGAAAAAGTCCAGGCATGGAGTTCATCAGATTGCAGTTCGCCGCTTACCTCCTCACCAAAGGGGATTTCACCCTGAGGTGTGGCGTCAAAATCATCAGTCGGGTCTTGGGGTGATCCAACGTCAACAGTTAAGGTGTAATCGCCGCCATCATCAAAATATTCACGGACGACGATAGTATAATCGCCGTCGTCCGGGATTTCTATACCGGCAATTATTTCTTCCTCACCCGCAAAAGATGAGTCAACGCTGGCCATTAACTCGCCCTCCGGATCATAAAGTTCCAGGATACCGTCCATGCCCTCACCACCGTCCAGGATGATGTCAACTGTCTCTGGGCCGTCGCTGAATGTCCAGGAATGGGACTCGCCTTCGGCAAGACTGCCTGAAACAGTTTCGCCCAAGCTTATTGATCCCTGTGATACTGATTCAGTATCCTCATCAGTGCCGCCATCACCGGTGCTATCCCCAGTCGTATCTGATGGGGTTGTTTCGGGGGCGCCGCTGGTAACCAGTTCAAACTCAACTTCTTCGTCGGAGACGTTCGAAGGACAAATCGCCAGCGGGCCAGCCAACAAACAGTCTGCCAGGGCATAATCCGCATCTAAGGGTATCAGGTTTATCAAGCGGTCGGTGGCGTTCTCAAGACCGTCGCTGCTGGCGGCCAGTACGATCACTTGAGTATTGCCATCGCTTTCATTCAGTAAAATGAGGGTGTTGCCGGACATCTGAAGATTGCCTAACTCCGACTCAATCCGACGCACCAACTCCTGTTCCGTATCGACTTCTTCTTCAGCCTGGTCGCCGCTATCCTCTTCAATCTCCGGGTCAATTACTAAGATCACCCCGGCCGCCTGTAACATGGCTTCTACATCGGCCGCCTGGTTATAAAGACCCAGGTACAATACATCCTGATCCCCGTCTGGCTCTGCTACCAGGCTTAAATCTTTATTTGTCCGGCGGAAGGCATCTTGAAGGGCAATTATTTCATCAAAGGCATCGGGGCCTAATTCCGGCCCGCCGGAGAAAGCCAATTGAATTTCATCACCGAAAAAGTAGGGGAAATCGGCCAGCACATATTCCCGATCGTCCTGAATAACCAGGAAATCAGCGAGTTGGGCAATGAAACGGCCGTTATCAAAAACAGTGTAATAAGGCTCNNATCGGCGCTAGTAACGCCCAAGGCCAAACCACCCGGCCGATCCGTGGCTGACGACCAGGTGTTGTTGTCAGCAGCTAAAAGCACTTCCCCCTGGGAACCTACCTGAAGGGAGTGACTGCCATAGAAAGCAAGCTGCATCATACCATCCAGGATACGATTCTCTCCAAAACCTTCCTGCCGCAAGATAATATTCCGATAGTTGCCCTCGCTCTCGGCCGTGTTATATAGATAATCGCCCTGGTATACAATATCAAAGGCATTGGCCAGGCTGTTTAAAGGAATGTCGTCATTGTCAATGGTGTAGGTAATTGACACAGCATCTTCCTCAAAGCCAACCAGGAACCGGGTCGGATCACCTACCATTAACACTCGACCACCTCGCTCCACGAAATCTGTGACAATCCTTACCTCTTCGCGGGAAAATGTCTCCAGGGGAGCAATGATGACATAGGCATTGACCGGCCTTAAAGCTCCGGCCAGGTCGCCGCCGGTGAAGGGAACCATTTCAAATCCCCGGGCTGAAAGACGATTATCCAGAAATCCAATTTCGGACAGGTTGAAGTCGTTTTGGTGGGCCTGGTCTAACAAAATCAGGCCGCTGCCAACTTCAGGATCATCGACAAATTCGGCCGAGGCAGGCGTCGGCACCATTTCAGGTATTCCGGCGGGATCATAATCGGGCATCGCCGCCCGTTCAGGAAGCCTGAGGTTATGAAAGCTAAAATAACGGACAGCCAGCGGCACAATTAACAGCGCCAGGAATATGATTAGTAAGATTGCTCGGCGTATGAAACTACCCATAATCGTCCTCATTGGTTAAAGGCTCAACCGTTTTTANNGAGCTTCAAGGGTGCGTTTTCTTATCAAATGTTATTTGTGAACGCACCCTAAGGCAAACGGCCGGGTTCAATATAACGATAGTAGAGACCTGTTGGTAAATTGGTGGGAGACGCCCACAGGACCCAGGGATCTACCGCCGGGGGCCGATAAGCAGAAGCTGATTGACCGGCCAGTAGTTCCGGATAAGCCAGGGGCAGTAGTTCAACAACCTCGTAATTGGAGACACCGGCCAGTTCGGCCGCTCTTTCAATCGCCTCGTCGGTGGATAAAATACCATCTATCAAACCCATTTCCTGGGCTTGCATGGCTGTATAAATCTCCGCCCGTGATAAAAAGGCTAGGTCTGCTTGGAGCCGATCCCCCCGACCAGCCTCAACCGCCTGTNNTCCGGCCTCAACCGCCTGTAAGAACGCAAATTTTGCCATCTCAATCTGGCGGGTCATACCGTCTCGGGTGCCGCCAAATGCTTTATAAGGACCGGTTGTGATGATAAAGTCGTCAATATAGACCTGACCTGGGAGCTGGGCGATGACGCCGATACTGCCCACATAGGAGGTTGGTTTGGCATAAATTTCATCGGCTGCGGCGGCCATGAAGTAAGCGCCGCTGGCCGCTAACAGGTCAACTGTGGCGACAACCGGTTTTACTTCTCTGGTCTCTAAAACGCTTAAATAGAGTTCTTCGCTGTAAGCGGCCGAACCGCCTGGGCTGTTTATAACCAGGACGACGGCTTCAATCGAGCCGTCATTCCGGGCATAATTTAGCTGCCGGTTCACTTCTTCGGCCGATTCAGCGAATATCTCATAATTTAACCGGATAATACCCACTTTTGGTTGGGGTATGAGTCGAGAGCCTAGAAAAAGACTCAACGCCAGCGGAAAAACAAAAACCACAAGAAACGTTAAAATTAAACGCAGTGGTGATCTCCCGGGCTGACCTCCCAAATTGTTATCATCCATGCAAAGCTCCTATAAGGTTGGATTTTTTGCTAAATACAAGTGCAACATATCACCATTATCCTTTAATTACCTAGTAGCATAACATGGGGGCTATAAACCTGCCACTATTATTAAAGAAGGACCATACCTCTCCAGCCTACTTGTTTTAACTGAAAGGCAAATCAGGTGTAAGGCCAGCACGCATAAGCGGCTGACAGATGCAAGTGGATTGCGCTTATGCTAAAATCCTCCCAATGCGTATCACCCATCTTTCACTGACCAATTTTCGCAATTATGGTCGTCTCGAACTAACACTGCCTCCTGGCCCAACATTACTGCACGGTGAAAATGCTCAGGGAAAAACGAACCTTTTAGAGGCCATTTACTACCTGGCCACCGCCCGCTCTTCCCATGCTGACCAGGATCAACAGCTCATCAACTGGCAAGCAATGCAGCCGGAGGAACCGATTGTGGTCGGCCGTCTGACAGCCCAAATTGACACCAATGAAGGCCAGCGGCAGATTGAAATGCGACTTATTCGAGAGCAGCGTCGAGGCAACGGCTCTTTTCGCCGAGAAGCGTTGGTCAATCGCCGAAAAGTACGACTCATGGATTTGTTGGGAAACCTGCGGATCGTTTTATTTTTGCCCCAGGATGTTCAAATCATTACCGGGTCGCCCTCAAAACGTCGCCGTTATCTCGATATTACCCTCTGCCAGACAGATCCTGTTTACTGCCGGACGCTCTCTGCATATAATAAGGTACTGGAACAAAGAAATGCGCTGCTCCGCCAAATAGCCGAACAAGGACGCGGGCGGGATGTATTGCCAATCTATACCGAAAAACTGGTTCATTTGGGCAGCCAGATATTTGCCAGACGGTCAGCCTTTGTGGCTCAATTAGCCGAAGAAGCCCAGCGTATTCATTATGAGGAGTTGACCCAGGGCCGGGAAGTCATACGATTAAGCTATTTACCAAGATTGACGGTGAACAGTTTCAGCCGGGGTGACGAAGCCGCCATTCAAGAAGCATCTGAGATAGCTGATTGGCTAACTGGACAAAATGATGTAAAAAAAGTAGCGTCGCGCTTCCATCAACTTTTGGATGAAATGAAAAAGTCTGAGATGGCGAGCGGCACCACGCGCGTTGGCCCTCACCGGGATGATTGGCGCTTTTGGGTAGACGGCCGAGATTTAAGCAGCTTTGGTTCACGAGGCCAGCAAAGAACGGCTTTATTGGCCTTAAAAATGGCTGAGATTAATTGGATGGCCAATGAAACCGGGGAAACGCCCATCCTGCTGCTGGATGAAGTTGTGGCCGAATTGGATGAACACCGGCGGGGGCTGCTGCTGGAGGTTGTTCAAAAAGCAACTCAGTCTATATTGACAGCTACCGATCCCAGCATGTTTACAGCTGCTTTCTTAGAACAGGCCACGACAATGACGGTGGAAAACGGCCGGATCACGAAGGATGACGCGGCCGTTTTGGAGGAATTGCATACATGACCTCTGAATCGCAAAACTCTGAACCGGCCAGGATACTTATTGTCGACGACAGTGCTGATAACCGGCTGTTACTTTCCTCCCAGCTTCGAATGCATGGTTATGAAATCTTGCAAGCGGAAGATGGCACCACAGGTATCGAATTAGCGGAACAAGCGCTTCCAGATCTAATCCTCTTGGATGTCATGATGCCGAAAATAAGCGGCTTTGAAGTTTGCAGCCATCTTAAAAACCAGCCCAAAACAAGTCACATCCCAATTGTCATAGTGACTGCCCTGCGTGATGTGCAATATCGCATCCAGGGTATTGAAGCCGGCGCCGATGAATTTCTTTCTCGACCCCATCACCGAGAAGAACTGATTGTTCGGGTGCGAGCCTTAGTCCAACTAAAACGCGCCCGGGACAAACTTGAGGAAGAACGCAATCGAATTCAACTACTTTATGAGGTTAGTCGAGCGACAACAACGCAACTGAACTTGCCTCAAATGATGGTTGAAATCATCACTCAAACATGCGCGGCGGTTGCCGGGACAAAGGGGACAATTTTTCTCCTGGATGAAGGCGGAGAAGTAACGCATCGGATTATCTTTCGGGAAGGACAAACGGCCCAGGTTCGGACCACCGTCAGCGAAGCCGTTCTGAGTAAGGGGTTGGTCGGCTGGCTCATTCGTCATAACCAGGGTCTTTTGATAGAAGATGTTGAACAAGATGAGCGGTGGATTGCACTACCCGATGATGAGCCGACTGGATCGGTGATCGGCATTCCGCTTTCCCGGGCTGACAGAATTGTGGGTGTGATGCTGTTAACGCATCCCCAGGTTGGATATTTGAAGCCGGAACACCTGGCGCTGGTTGAAACAATTGGCGCCCAAACAACGGCCGCTATTGAAAACGCCTATCTGTTTACCGAAATTGATGAACAACGCAGCAAGCTGCATACGATATTGGCCCAGTCGACTGATGCCATCATCACAACGGATGAGATGATGCAGATCTCAATTTTGAATCATGCTGCTGAACGCTTCTTCAATTTAACTGCTCGGGACGTCGTTGAAAAATCTATTCGAGATATTCCCGAGTTGACCCTTCTCTTGCCGTTGTTTGATAAAGCTGCCAGTCAACCAATAACAGAAGAGTTAAATTCCAAGGGAGATAAATTCCTTTTTGTCAGCGTGACACCTATTCGGGGGGTGGGGTTTGTGGCCGTTATGCAAGATATCACTGATTTAAAAAAGGCTGAAGCCATTCGATTGGAACAGGAACGACGGGAAAAGCAGCAGGTCAAGGAAACTTTTTCTCGTTATATGGGGCCGCGATTAGTGGAGCACGTTCTTTCAAAGGAACCGGGTTTGTTTGGACGGCGGGAGCGTCGCAAGGCGGTGGTTTTGTTTGCCGACTTACGCGATTCCACGCCGCTCATTATCCAGGCCGAAGCGAACGCTGCTATCGATATATTGAACGAATTCTTTACGGAGATGACGAAAATTGTCTATGAATTTGAAGGGACCATCTTTGATTTGGTCGGGGATGAAATGATGGTTGGGTTTAATGTTCCTTTCGACCAGCATGACGCGCCGGGCAGAGCGTTAAGGACAGCCGTTGCCATGCAAAAGCGCTTTGAGGAACTCCGGCAACAATGGTATAGAAATTCCGGCATCGAGGTAGGTCTGGGTATCGGTATCGATCAGGGGGAAGTGGTTGTTGGCAATGTGGGGGCGGAAACGAGAATGAACTTTGCTATGGTTGGCGAGGCGATTAACACCGGCCACCGGCTGGTTGAAATTGCCGAAGACGGTCAGCTAATTATTACCGAATCGATCTACCTGGCAATACAAGAAAATCAAGCCGATATGATGCAGGCGCTTCAGTTTGAATCAATGGGGCTGATTTCTTTGAAGGGGAAAAGGAACCCACAACTCCTATACCGGAGCCAGGTGCCTAGAGATCCTTTGCTGAAATAGGATCAATTGTTCTTTAATTTTTGAGCCAATTCCTCTGGTGTTTCGGCCGTTATGGTTCGGTAGCGTACGCCGGGGTAATGTTCTGCAAAAAAATCTCGCAACACATCCGGCCCACCCCACAAATTTGGATTGACTGCCAGCACAATTCGACTGTCTAAATCTCCGATCCCGGCGTCGTCGGCGCTGCCCCCAACCGTGTAACGATGGGAATCCCAGGTTGCATCAATCACTGCCCGGGACCAATCTTTGTTAGCGCCAGGGGGTAACAAAACATACAATCGTTCGTATTGAATGCGCGGCTTGCCACGTTCGGCCGGCAAAGGGGTTGGGGTGGGCTGCGAATCGATCAGGGTCAAGCGGGCATCGGCCCAATAAGCGTCATTATGTTTGAATGGATACTTTGTTCTGGCGCGCGTAAAAAGGGTGATGGTACCGTTAACGGCCGTTGCTTCAACCGCCGGGACTTGTGAAAAGGAATTGTAAATATGCGCCCCACTGCCCCAAACCACATTGTTAGCAAAAGGATCAAGGCCACCTTTGGGATCAATCCCAACATAAAAGGTGAAATTTCCCAACCCGGCTTCATTCCCATCTTCGGGAAGAGAGCCTTCCAGACTGAAGAAAGGATCAAAGCCTGCCCCCTCTGACCAGCGCGGGTTGTCAGGATTGGGAAAATCTTCGGCTCGATCTTCATCTTTGTGATTAGACCAGGCATGGGCCCAAATTGTGAACCGGACCTTCGCCCCAGGAGAGACGTTAACCTGTTGGATCAGTCCGGCATCCTGGCGGCGGAAAAAGGTGAAAATAACCAGTCCCTTATCGCCGGTCCGCATTCGGTTTGGTTCCAGGTTGCGAGCATCACGGACTTCAGGTTGGGCCCACTCCCCTTCTTCATGACGAAACCAAACCAGCCAGCCAGGCGGGGTGAAAATGTTACCGACTTCTATAATTTCTGGCTGACTTCCCTCTACAATTCGCAAGGATTGGTGGGAACTTTCTTCGGACCAATCTGCTTCAAAGCCACCGTTTCGCAACAAGTTGCTCATAAATAACTCCTCATGTAAATCGATTTGGCAAATCGATACGCGTTTTATCAAGCTTGTGACGAGCTTAGCCGAATCATCGCGCTACAATCTCATCATGGTGGTGGTTCATCAAACCGTGAAGACTCATCAGTCAATAAAAAATATTTTTCGAAAACTGAACTNNACAACCAGGGTCGTTTCCTCAATTCCTAGATTTGATTATAACAAGCACCCAAAAACATGCTAGGAATCTGGTATTGGTCATAACTGCCCAAAGGCTTCAATTACCCATGAATTAAAACATTTATGACACCTCTAGCGGTCTCAAACACTCAGGAAGGGGGCCATTTGCCCCTGCCAGATGCTGATCATACAATCTGCCTAGATGCCTAGAATACTTTTTGGGACAGTTTGCCTCTTCATTTTCCTAACGTCTGGCTGCCAGGCGCTGACCACAGAATCAGAATTACCGACACAGGCTGCTGCCGCGGCGACACCTGAACTAATCGTGGTTACGGAGCCGCCCGGCACTGTACCACCGACCTGGACAACCTTGCCTGGTTCTGCTCTGGTCTCGCCAACGGCCGACCGCCTTGCCAGTCGCACCCCTCAATCTACCCACACACCCTGGCCGANNCCGACGGTTACCCAAACCCCGACCGAGACGCCAACCAGTACAACCACCCCGACTGAAACACCTACTCCAACCAATACGCCAGTCGAAACCGGTCTTAATCTACTGCCCAACCCTTCTTTTGAAGAGGGCTGGTACCACATTAATGGTATCCCTGAACTTCAAGTACCCAATCAATGGACGCTAGAATGGGCAACCGGCGATAATCCGCTTGACCCAGATCCCTGGAATGATTTTGTCCGTCCGGAAAGCCGGGTGCTGGACTTTGACTTTTTACCCCCCAGCGAGCATGAACTCTTTATCTGGGATGGCAGCCACACCGTTAAAGTCTTCAAGGGCGAAGGGGCGCTATATTTCTGGCTGACGACGTTTGTTTATTTGCAGCCCGGGACGTATGTTTTTGAGATTAACATTTTTCCGGACCTCATTGTTGGTTACACGGCGGCCGGAGGCAAGATTTACGCTGATGATCCGTTGTCTGGCGAAATACAGTTCCTGGTTGATGTTCCGGCGACAACCTGGATTTATCCTCACATCGGGCGGCGCAGCACGTATGGACATACATTTACGATTGAAAACGGCCGCCTGGTCAAAATCGGTCTAGCGGTCCGTGGCCGCTGGGCCATTGAGAATAATGGCTGGTTTATGGACGATTGGTCCCTGACTCAACTTCCGGAAAGCAATTAGATTCTAAGCACTGATGACGTTCATTCTCGCTTCCGGCTCCCCACGACGTCAAGAACTCATCCAGCTTTTGGGTGTTCCCTGGCATGTTATGGTCGCTAATGTCGATGAGTCTAGTGTCGATCATCCTGATCCGGCCGTTAACGTCGTCCAGACGGCTCAGTTGAAAGCCGAAGCCATTTCGCCGTCGGCGCCGCCGGACGCGGTGGTCATTGCGGCCGATACTATTGTCGTACTCGATAACCAGGTGTTGGAAAAGCCCGCCGGGGAGGTAGAAGCCCGAAAAATGTTGAAAAAGCTACGCGGCCGAAACCACCAGGTGCTGTCCGGCCTGGCCATTAACAACAATGCCAACGGTCAGGCCACGACGGATCTGGCCCAGATAAATGTGCCGATGCGCCAATACAGTGATGAGGAAATTGAAGCCTACATCGCCACCGGAGATCCTCTGGACAAAGCCGGCTCCTATGCCATCCAACATGCCGGATTCCACCCGGTTGAAAACTTTAACGGCTGCTTTGCCGGGGTTGTTGGCCTGCCCCTGTGCCACCTCGTTCGCTCGCTCCGGAGAATTGGTATTTTCATTCAAAATGACATTGCGGCCAGCTGCCAGATCTATCACAGTTACAATTGTCCCGTATTTGAAACGATATTGGACTAATAGCCCCCTGTTATTTTATTGACAAGCGTGTTATTATGTTAATACTAGCGCGACATAATAAATTCAGGCAAAATAGAGCGTGTTAGTATGTTCAGGAGGTTTTGGTATGAACCAACATCTAAAACAAGCAATCGCCGCGGCCCGCGCCGGAAAGAATCCACAGGCAAAGGTGTTACTCGCTCGCGTCATAAAAGATGAACCGGACAATGCAAATGCCTGGTTTTTGCTTAGCACTCTGGCAGATACAGATGAACAAAAAATTCAGCATCTTCAGAAAGTTTTGGAGCTACAACCAAATCACCCCACCGCTGCTGATCAGTTAGCGGAACTGGTTCCACCGTCGCCAGAACCAGTTGAGGAATCTTCCCCTGACCTCATGTCGGATACGATGGAATATTTTCCTGAGTTTGATGAGGAGGAGGCTCCCGATATCTTCCCATTGCCAGAGGTTGATGAACCAGCCGCTGAAGCGATTGACGTTCCCGATGATCCAGATGAAGCTATGGCCTGGCTTGAACAATTAGCGGCTGATCAGGGCGCCTCGCTGGATGAACTGCCAACGATAACTGGCGACGAAGAACCAGCAGCCACCATAGAATCTTTAGAAGAGGATCTCTCCTGGCTTGAGGCCGAGGAAACAGGCTTAGAAGAGGCTGAGTCCCTGGAAACGATGCCAACCCTTATCGATGAAAAAGAAACAGAGGCCGGGGAAGAAGTTGGAGAAGCGGACGAAGAACCGGCTAAAACGATGACTGTTTCCGAAGACTTAGATTTTGTCAGCCAATCGGAGGGCGGCTCCATCCCAGCCTGGTTGGTTGGGGATGAAGACTATATTTCGGCCGATACCGTTGTTTCCGAAACGCCTGTGGAAGAAAAGGCCGAACAGCCGGAACCTGAAACCCTGCCTGACTGGCTAAACGATGAGTCGCTTGAAGATTGGGTGGGCGAGGAAGGCGAAAAATCCGGCCAGGTTGTCTGGAAAGCGGGTGAAGAGGATGAGGAGAAGAAGCCAACCCCACCACCCCCAGCCGAGAAGAAAGCGGCCGAAGCAGCGGCGGCGAAGCAGACGGCCGCTTCGAGCGATAATAACAATTTCCTTCTGGCGCTCCTCGGCATCATCGCGGCCATATTGATTTTCGCCATCCTGTATTTACTTATCTATCAACCCCTACCATAATTGATTGGTTGGCAAAGTATCAACGTAGGCGTTCAGACTTTTGTTTTTTTTGCAAATTGTAGACTTGGGTTGAAAGATACCGAAAAATCAAAAGTCTATAGAGGGACTGAACGGATACGGTTTAGTCAAAGATGTAATTATGAAATTCTCGGGGCGTAAGTGACTTCCCGCCAGAGCCGATCAAGTACTACCAGGGCGCTAATATTTTGATAAAACATCCCTTCAGCGTTAAGATGAATCCCATCGGTGTCAAGACCGCGTTCGTCTATTGTGTTGGCGACCAGGTCAAAATCCCACAATGGAATCTGAAATTCAGTCGCCAAACGACGCACAATTTCATTGTTGATATTACTGCCTTCATTGCGGTCTGCTTTTGTCCCCAGAATTGGGATTACCCTATTTTCGATAGTATATTCCAAAATTCGACGCATCTGTGATTCATAATAATCCGGTACACCGACATCATTTGAGCCGAGGCGAATAATTAGAAGGGAGGGGTTATTGTTTCGTAGTTCACAGGGTAGCGGTCCTTCATTTGGCAAACATTGATGCTTGTCGGCCCAAACGGGATCGAAGGCTGTCCAGGAGTGGAGGCCAGCTCGAAGGCTGATACTTTCCCGCCCAAAAGAACCGGAGAAATGTTGGATTACCCCTTCTAAATAGCCATAGGCTCCCAAATCATAACCCCCTCTATCATAGGCTTGGAAAAAAGGCGGGCCAACGACACTGTCGCCCAGAATAGAAAAGGCTCTTGGATTTCGGCCCATTTGTCGGCCCTGGTTAAATATTTCTCGGCCGTTTGCCAACACCTCTGTAGACATCAGGGCTATGTCGGTTCTTGATATACCGTTGATAGTCGTAGGTGCATTTGCTGGTGGCTCTGGTAACGGGGGCGTTGGGGTAGGGGTTGATTCTAAGGCCGCGGCAAGCGTCGGTGTTGGGATGAGTATTATGGAGTCTTGAGTAGAACCAATTCCTCGTTGCGGTTCTGCTGGCACTGGCGTGGCTGTCGGAATAGGGGTGACGGTGACCGGTACTTTAAGTTGTTGTCCAACCTGGAGCAGTTCCGGGTCGGTTATATTGTTCATCTCGATCAGAATGCTGGGCGTGATTCCGTATTGGAGGCCGATATCAAATAAAGTTTCCTCTGAAGCGACTGAGTGGATTATGAATTCTGATGTGGCAGTGGCAGCTATTGAAGGTGTAATTGATAAGAGCGCAGGTACGTCTGTCAATTGTCTGGTTTGGTCTTGTCCAATTTCCTGAGCGACACCATTTCCTGAATTAAATATTTCGATTGACACATATAGTATTGCTACCACTAGCACAACGGCCAGCGTAACCAGGATAGTCAAAAAGTGTCGCTGCATCTCTAATCAAGCTTTCTTCGCCATTGATTCTCCAAAGCCTAGTAAGGCTTTTACTCGTTCATCATCAGGGGCTTCGGCATAAACACGGAGAACCGGTTCGGTGCCAGACGGCCGGATCAACAGCCAACTGCCATCTTCCAAATAATACTTCACCCCATCAACCGTATCCAGCTTTTCAATTTGAACGCCATCAATGGCCGCTGGAGCAGCGTCAACCAACATTTTGACCATATCGTTTTTGGCAACCGGCCGGACGAGGGCCATGTCGGTGCGGGCATATTGGGCGGGGCCGTACTTTTCCAGTAAATCCTCGATCAGTTCGTGAAGCGGCGCTTTGGCATCGGCCATCACTTCCAGAATCAACAGTCCCATCAAGATGCCGTCGCCTTCCGGGATGTGGCCTTTAATGGTGATTCCGCCTGATTCTTCGCCGCCCATGACGACATTGTTTTGCAGTATCTCATCGGCGATGTGGTTGAAGCCGACTGGCGTTTCGACAACTTGCAATCCAAATTCGGCCGCAATGCGATCAATCATGCGGGTGGTGGAGACGGTGCGGACAACACGGCCACGCCAGCCCCGTTTTTCCAAGAGGTAGTGCAAGACCAGGGCAAAGATACGATGGGGGTCCACAAAATTACCTTGTTTGTCCACCGCACCAATACGGTCAGCGTCGCCGTCGGTGGCCAGACCAACATCCCAGTGGCCGGATTGTATGGTGGACATCAGCAGCCCCAGATGGCGGGCAATGGGTTCGGGGTGGATGCCACCGAAGCCGGGGTTCATCTCGTGGCGAATATTGTGGACCCGGCTTCGGCCACGGGCCAATACTTCACCGATAACGCCCCTACCGGAGCCAAACATGCCGTCGGCCACGACCCGCAGTTCGCCGGACGAAATGGTGTCCAGGTTTATCAGGGTGCTCAGGTGTTCGTAATAGGCCCAGGCCGGGTCAAACTTGATGACTTTACCAGCCTTAATCGCCTCTTCGAGAGGCATTAGATTTGGTCCATGGCCGGAAGCCAGGTTGCTTTCCAGGAAATATTCAACCCGTTGATTTTGTTGTTTGTTGGCGCTGCCGCCAAAGCTGCCCTTGAGTTTGATGCCGTTATAACGGGGGGCATTGTGGCTGGCGGTTATCATGATGCCGGCGGTTGTTTTCTTGTTGACGACGGCATAGCTGACAGCCGGGGTGGGGGTATCGGCTCTTGCCAGCCAGGTATGGATGTGGTTGGCGGCCATGACCCGGGCAACTTCGGCCGCATA
>JABAOG010004805.1_pt2 | contig 19365 bp, 20 predicted proteins | sample 7062131 | NCBI WGS metagenome assembly JABAOG01 (sample SAMN14538629, study PRJNA623070) | marine sediment metagenome | biome: marine biome [ENVO:00000428]; feature: marine pelagic biome [ENVO:01000023]; material: deep marine sediment [ENVO:00002113] | place: India: Arabian Sea | collected...
CGGGTCTTGCCGACGCCCATCTCTCCCATGACGTGCACCTGCACGAGCCGACCGAGCGCGGCGCGGCGGAACTCGTCGAGCTTCTCCAGCTCCTCGACGCGACCGACGAAGGGACGCTGGATCGAGGAGATCGGTCGGAAGGAGGTTCGCGGCGCGCGGCTGCTCGACGGCTTCGCCGGCTGACCGGAGCCGAGCCGGTTGCCGCAGTTGCCGCAGAAGCGCATCTCCGCCGGGTTCTGCGTGCCGCAGCTCTCGCAGCTGACCGTCGCCAGGATCCCGGAGGTCGTGGCGCGCATCATCTCGAGGGCCTCGCGGATCGCGTCCCGCATCACCGAGGCGTCGGCGAAGCGGTGGTTCCGATCCTTCTGGAGCGCCCGGATGCAGATCTCGGCGAGCGAATCGGGGATCCCCCGGTGGGGAGCGACCTCCCGTGGATCGGGGACGGGGTCGTTGATGTGCCGGAGCACGACCTTCGTCGGCGTCTCGTCGTCGAAGGGGAGCTGGTCGGTGAGCAGCTCGAAGAGCACCACACCGAGGGCGTAGACGTCACCGCGTCCGTCGACCTGCTCTCCGCGCGCCTGCTCGGGCGGCATGTAGTCGGGGGTGCCGCAGACCAGCCCCGGTCGGGTGATCGAGGTCGAGTTGTTGCCGACGATGGTCGCGAGACCGAAGTCGACGACCTTGACCAGGTCGTCGCCGGAGTGGAGCCGCCGGAGGATGATGTTCTCCGGCTTCATGTCCCGGTGAACGATGTCGAGCGCGTGCGCTTCGTCGAGCGCCTCGAGGACGCCGATCAGCAGCTCGCAGATCCGTGGGAAGGGCAGTGGCCCCTCCTCGTGCATGACGAGGGCGAGGTCCTTGCCCTTCAGGAACTCCATCGCGAGATAGAGGATCCCGTCGTCGGTGCGACCGAAGTCGATGATGCAGACGCTGTTCGGGTGGTTCAGCCGGCTGGCGGCGCGAGCCTCGCTGTAGAAGCGAGCGACCGTCTGCTCGTCGCTGAGCAGGTGCGGGTGGATGACCTTGATCGCGACGGTGCGGCCCAGCGTGCTCTGCTCCGAGCGGTACACGCGACCCATGCCACCGACGCCCACCAGCTCCTGAACGAGGTAGTTCCCCCCGATGGTCCGACCCACCAAGGGGTCGTTGGCGCTCGACGAGCTATCGATGGCGGCTCCGCACGAGCGGCAGAACTTGTCACCGTCAGTGGCAACGGCGCCACACTGATGGCAGAGTCGCACGCGCGGAGTCTACCATGACCCGACCCTCGTTGAACCCCATGCTCCCGTCCCCCGCATCGACGGAAAGCCGGGCGCTCCCAACCGGCAGCGAGCGAGCGCGAGTCCTCGTTCTAGGGATCAACCTCTGGCTCGTCGCCGCCGCGATTCCCGCGGCGATCGGCCGCCAGTGGGTCGCCGCGGCGGCGTCACTGATCATCCTCGTGGCTTTGGGTGCGGGGGCGCTGACGCTGGGCAGGACGACCCCCTCCGAGGGGAAGAAGCGTTTGGTGGCGACCATCGCGCTCCTGGGACTGGTCCCCGCCACCACCCTCGGAGCGGTCCTCTTCCTCGAGCGAAGCGTGGCGGGCGACAGTCACCCTCCCCTGGCCTTGGCCCTCGCGAGCGCGTCGCTCCTGGCCTACCTCGCGGTCACGGCGTCCGTCCTCGCCCGGCCCGCGGAGCGCTCGGACGTCCGCCACCGCGACATGAAGGCCCTGAGCGAGGACCCCGAGGGGTTCGCGCGGCGATGGCGACGGCGGCTGGTGCTCACCATCGCCGGCGCCGGGGCCCTCACGCTCGCCCTGGTAGCGCCATTCGCGGGCGGGGACGCGGCCCTCTTCCGCGCCTGGGGCGACGCCGCCGACGCCGCGGGGACCCTCGCCGCCGCGGTCGGAGGGGCGCTCGGCGTACTGGTCCTCGCCGCCTTCATCGGCCCGGGCCTCCGTCGGCAACGGCCCCCGCCCGTCCGCCGGCAGCGGTGGCGGGTGGCGATGTTCACCCTCGTGGCGGTCTCCGGCGCAGTGGTCCACACCCTCCTCCAGCGAGGATGATAGGGTCCCGCCGGTGCGTCGCTCGATCTGCCTCGCCGCCCTCCTCTGTGCCGTCGGCTGCGCCGGCGGCGGCAACTACGAGGGTGGGGTCTACCAGGACGACGAGGCCCGCTTTCGGATGGCCGACCCGGGCGACGGCTGGGAATCGCTCGCCGTGGAGGACGCGAACGACCTCGCCTGGGCCCGCGATGGCGCCGTGATCCAGGTGAACTCGAGCTGCGACCCGTCGCTGGACATCCCGCTGCCGGCGCTCACGAACCACTTGATGATCGGCTTCACCGAGCGGGACTTGGTGAGCCAGGAGCTCGTCCCGATGGCCGGTCGAGAAGCGTTGCGGACCCACGTCCGCGCCAAGCTCGACGGAGTGCCGCGAGAGATGGTTCTCGTGGTCCTCAAGAAGAACGAGTGCGTGTACGACTTCGCCGCCGTCACGCCTCCCGGTCCGAGCTTCGAACGCGCTCGCTCGGAGCTCGACGCGATGCTGGCGAGCTTCGAGACCCGATGAGCGCCGGCACACGGGCCCGACGAGCGATCGAGCAGGTGGGCAGCGTCGCCGTCCTCGGCATCCGCTCGATCAAGACCCTCACCAGCACCCGCTTCGAGGGGCGGGAGTTCGTCTACCAGCTCGAGCAGCTGGGTGTCCGAAGCATGGCCATCGCCTCCGCGACGGCGGTCTTCGTCGGCATCGTCATGACGATCCAGTTCGGCGTGTTCATGGAGAAGTACGGCGCGAAGGAGGCGCTCGGTCGGGTGATCGGCATCAGCGAGGCGCGCGAGCTGGCCCCGGCGCTGACCTCGCTGGTCGTCGGGAGCCGCATCGCGGCGGGCATGGCCGCCGAGATCGGCTCCATGGCCGTCACCGAGCAGATCGACGCCATCCGAGCGCTCGGGGCCGATCCGGTCCGCAAGCTCGTCGTCCCGCGGGTGGTGGCCAGCGTGGTGATCATGCCGCTCATCGCATGCATCGCGCTGGTGCTCGGCATGTTGGCCGCGATGATCGTGGGCGCGACCTCCTACGGCCTGGCCGCCTCGACCTTTCTCAGCGCCGCCCTCGATGCGGTCAGCCTCCAGGACTACCTGAGCGGGCTCAGCAAGACGCCGGTCTTCGGCTTCCTGGTGGCGATCCTGGGCTGCCACTTCGGGATGACGACCCACGGCGGCACCGAGGGGGTCGGCAGCAGCACGACGAAATCGGTGGTCGTCGTGAGCATCACCATCCTGGTCGCCGACGCGCTCCTCACCCAGATCTTCGTGGCCCTCTGAAGCGCCGACGGTCGGTCGTGAGCTCACAGATGACACCCCCGCGCGCTCTGCTACGGTACGCACTTCGCTCCGGCGCAGCGCCAGCCCTTCCTTCTCCGATGCCTCTCTTCGTCGCCCCCGCCCATCGCCCCGGAGCCTCGCCGTGAGCGAGGCCGTCGCGGGGCAGCCGGTGCTCGATGCGCTTCGGTCGCAAGGTCAGCTGACCGACGATCAGTACGACCGCGCCGTGGCGGAGGCCCGGGCACGCAGCGTCCGGGCCGAAGAAGCGATCCTCGCCACCGACGGCATGGACGAGACCATGCTGATGAAATGGCTGGCGGCCCACTACAAGACGCAATTCGTCAGCAGCGAAAAGCTCGCCCGCGCGAACGTGGACCGGGCGCTCTTGCGCATGGTCCCGCGCCAGCTCGCGCAGCGGGCGACGGTCTGTCCGATCCTCTTCAAGGGCGGGAGCGGAACGCTGGCCGTCGTGGCCGCCGAGCCGAGCAAGGCGCTCGAAGAGCAGCTGCGGGTGGCGGCCGCCGCCAAGCACGTGAAGCTGCTCGTCGCGCGACCGGCCGCCATCCGGGCCGCGATCGCCAAGCACTACGACGGCGACAGCCGCGCCTTCGTTCCGCTCGTCGGGGAGCGAGCGCTGCGCAGGAAGAAGAAGTCCGGCACTCGGGCGCCCGTCACCGGCGCCTTCCCGGCGCACGAGAGCGAGTCGATTCCCCTCGAGGGCTTCGACTCGATCGACGACTTCGGCTTCGCTGGTGTCGCACCGCCGAAGGCACCGACGCCACGGGCGATGCCCGAGGTGAAGCCGCCGCCCGGTCCGCCACCGCCGGCGCCGGATCAATCGCCGCTGGTGATCAGCGCCCCCGACATCGTCGCCGGCCTCGCTGCGGGCAGCGAGCGGAGCGAGCCGCGGCCGGCGTCGTCGGAGCCCCCGCAGTCGCTCGCCGCCGAGCGCGCCGCCTACCTCGACATGCTCCACGTGATGGTCACGCTCCTCGAGCGCGATCGCGGCGAGCTGAAGGACCACAGCCTCGAGGTGGCGCGACTCACTCGCGATCTCTGCGACCGCCTCGGGCTGCGTGGAGAGACGCGCCACGGCATCGTCATCGCCGCCTACCTGCACGACATCGGCAAGTCCGGCAGCTACCACCTCACCGCGCTCAACGTCTCCCGCTACGAAGGGCACCGCCAGCAGGCGGAGCGCAGCTACGGCACGCCCGCGCGGCTCTTCGAGGGAGCCACCGTACCCAAGGTCACCCTTCAGACCCTCGACCACCTCTACGAGCGGTGGGACGGGCAGGGCTTCCCCAGCCGACTCGCCGGGACGGACATCCCCCTCGGTGCGCGCATCGTGGCGATCGTGGAGACCTTCGCCGACCTGACCGGCCACGCGAAGAACCCCTACCGCCGCGCGCTCGACCCGGCGGAGGCGATCAACGCCATGCAGGGCTTCGCCGAGTCGCTCTTCGATCCCTCGCTGGTGCGGCTGCTCCGCGAGCTGGCCATCGGCGACCTCGAGCGCAAGCTCTTGGCCGAGCGGCGCACCGTCCTCCTGGTCGATCCGAACCCCGACGAGACCACCGTCCTCGACATTCGCCTCTCCTCCGCCGGCTACGACGTGCGCGTCGCCCGCGACGCCGCGGAGGCGCTCCAACGCGTGGACGAGGAGTCGGTCGACGCGATCGTCTCCGAAGTGGAGCTGCCGGGGGACACGAGCGGCTTCCAGCTGATGGAGAAGCTCGAGGCCGCCGGCGACCAGCGCCCGATCCTCTTCCTCACGTCCCGGGGCGACCGCGAGAGCGTGAACCGAGGCTTCTCGCTCGGCGCCGCCGACTACCTGGTGAAGCCGGCCTCACCCGAGGTCGTGGTCGCCAAGGTCCGGCAGCTGCTGAGCTCGGGCGCCGGCCGGGGCATCCGAGGGAGCCTCTCGGAGATGGCCCTGCCCGACGTGGTGCAGGTGCTGGGCAACGGCCGGAAGTCCGGAAAGCTGATGGTCCGCGGCAAGGGCAAGGGGGGCGAAATCCACTTCCGCGAGGGCCAGGTCTGGGACGCCATCCACGGCGTCGAGCGTGGCGAGGAGGCCTTCTACGCGCTGATGCGGGTGCGCGACGGAGAGTTCTCCCTCGACCCGACCCAGCTCCCGAGCGCGCGGCTGATCGAGGCGCCGACCGAGACGCTGCTCCTCGAAGCGATGCGCCGCATCGACGAGAGCTGATCCTCGATTACCCTCGATCCCCGATGCTCGGCCTTCGGCAGCTGACCCTCCTGGGCGCCCTGCTCGCTGCGCTGGCGCCCGCGCCCCGGTCGCACGCGCAGTCGGACTTCTGGGCGGAGGTGCGCCGGCCGGGCACCCGCGCCTATCGCGAGGAGGTGCAGCGGGCGCGCCGCGCGCTCCGGGCGCGACGCTTCAACCGCGCGGCGCAGCTCGCCGAGAGCGCGAGTCAGCGGCTGCCGGAGCTGCCGGGCGCCTACGTGGTGCTGGGTCTCGCCCGGGGTGAGCTCGGGGCCATCGACGAGGGAGCCGCCGCGCTCGAGCGAGCGCTCGACATCGACCCGTCCAGCCTGGACGACCCGCTGGACGGCGGCCAGGGCGCCGACCTGCTCGCCCGCGCCGGCAACCACCGGCGGGCGAGCGTGCTCCTCGGGCGGCTCCTCGGCCGGATGAGCGAGGGACCGAACCGGCAGAACCTCTACGTGCTCTACGGCGACGTGCTCTCGGTCCTCGGCCCCGAGCGGCTGGCCGACGCGGAGCGGGCCTATCGCGAAGCGCTGCGCGCGGTGGCCCACGACCCGCGCGCAGCGATCGGGCTGGCGCTGGTGCTCCATCGGCAGAGCGGCGACGAGAGCGAATGGCGGCAGCTCGCCGAGCTGGTCGCCACCCGCGGGCGCATGGACGAGCTGCTGCGCTCGCTGCCCATCCCCGACTCGGAGCGCGCCGCCCGCAAGGCGGTCGCCCTCCTCGCCATCGGCGACCGCGCCGGAGCCCGCTCCGCGTGGGACCACGCCCGGGAAGGCGTCTGGGCCGACCACGCCCGCCGCGCGTCGGAGGCGCTCCGATGAGAAGGGCGCTGGTGCTCGTCCTGCTGCTCGCGGCCAGCGCCCCCGCGTTCGCCAGCGACGGCGAAGGGGACCGCGGCCGGCCGGTGGACCAGACCTCCGACTTCTGGCGCGAGCTGCGCCAACCCGGCCATCGCCGCGCGCAGCAGCTGCTCGCCCAGGGGATCCGCATGCTCCAGGTGGCGAGCCAGGAGAGCCGCCCCTTCCGCAAGGCCGCGCTCATCGGCAACGCCCTGGCCCGCTTCACCCTCGCCCGCTCCCACGTCCCCGACGATCCGGAGCTGCTCTTCTTCCACGCCCGCGCCCTGGCGCTCTACGAGAAGCCGGTGCCGGGCAGCCGGCGCACGGAGCGCCGCGACGCCGACGCGATCGCGCTCTACGAGCGGCTCCGCGAGGTAGCGCCCGACCACCGGGTGGAAGAGGTCGGCTTCGAGCTGGGGATCCTCTACACCCGTGTGCGCGACTACGAGAAGGCGATCGCCGCCTACGAGCGCTCCGTGACCCACGCGCTCTCGGACGATCAGACGCCGATCAGCTACTCGAACATGGCCGAGGTCCGCATGATGAGCGGCGATCTGCAGGGGGCGGTCGCCGACTACGAACGGGCCGTCGCCCTCTCCCGCTCCGGTGGCCCGCTCCACGGACGCTCCCTCTCGCTCGCGCTCTTCGGGCTGGCGGTGGCGATGGACCGGCTCGGCGAGCACGGCGGCGCGATCGAGAAGGCCGGGGACGCGGTGAGCGCCGGTGGCGGCTCCATCGGCGTGCTGCGCAGCGACGGGGTCTTCTACGAGCCCGCCGCGGAGATCCATTGGTACGAGGCGCTCGGCCACCTGGCGATGGCCGAGGGAGCCGAGCCGAACGACCGCCCCCGGCACCTGCGTCGCGCGCTGCAGAGCTGGCGGAGCTACGTGCGCCTGGCCACCGACGACGACCCCTGGAAGGAGCTGGCGGAGCGCCGGCTCGAGGAGACGCGGGAGGCGCTGGAGGCCGCGGAGGGCGAGTGAGCATGGCAGGGGGATCGGACGGGGGACGGAACCTTTGCGGCGCTCGCGCGTCGAGAGGGGCGATGCGTGGATGGATCGTGTTGCTCACCCTGGCGCTGGCCTGCGGGGATCCGGGAGGGGCCCAGCCGTCGAAAATGATCGAGCTCGACCTGGACCAGACGGATCCGGGCGCCGACGAGCCACGGCTGCCGGGCAGCGGCGGATCGCTCCACCCTTCCCTCGCCCGCTTCACGGGGGACACCGCGGCGCTGGCGAGCATCGAAACCTGCGCGCCCTGCCACCAGGACGTGGTGGAGACCTGGTCGCAGAGCGCCCACGCCCGCTCGTCCTTCGACAACCCCTGGTACCGGGTGTCGATCGACGTCTTCCGCGAGGAGCGCGGCCGGGAGGAGAGCCGCTTCTGCGGCGGCTGCCACGACCCGGCCCTCCTCTCGACCGGCGCCATGGACACCGAGGTCGCTCCAGAGGACCCCCGCGCCCACGCGGGCATCACGTGCCTGGTGTGTCACTCGACGGTGCGCACCAGCGCCGACGGCAACGGCAGCGTGGTGGTCGACATCACCGACCCGCTCCTGCCCGACCCGGCGAGCGAGACCCAGATCGCTGCCCACGTCGAGCGCATGCGGCCGGAGCCGCTCGGTGGGCCGGGGCTCTGCGCGACCTGCCACCGCTCCTTCGTCGGCGAGGCGATCGGCTCGATGCACCACGTGAACGGCATCGAGGACATCGGCGCCTGGCGTGCGAGCGCCTTCGCCGGCGCCCACGCGCGACGGATCGACGAGCCGGTCGAAGAGGCGACCTGCCGCGGGTGCCACATGCCGCTGGTGGACGCCCCCCTCGGCGACATGGCCGCCACCGACGGGCAGATCCGCGCGCACTCGGTGCGCGGCGCCCACACCGCCCTCGACGACCACCCGGCGACCCGCGAGATGCTCGGACGGGCGGCGACCATCGACGTGCCGCGAGCCGAGACCGACGAGGGCTGGGAGTCGATCGAGGACTTCGCCGCGCGAGCCTCGCTCGAGGGCTCGATCGCCTTCGACGTCGTCGTACGCAACGTGGGTGCGGCCCACCGTTTCCCAGGCGGCACCCGCGATCTGCAGGACACCTGGATCGAGCTGACCATCCGCGACGGCGACGGGCGAATCGTGGCCGAGGCCGGCACTGACTACGCCGAGGCGGAGGATCGGAGCGCCTTCGTCCTCCGCGCCACGATCCTCGACCCCGAGGGTCGGCCGGAGCGACTGCATCGCGTCGATCGCTTCCGCGCGCCGGGCTACGACCGCACCGTCGCGCCGCGCGACGCGATGGTCGCCCGCTACGAGGCGGAGCTGCCGGAGGCGGTCCGGGGGCCCTTCGCCATCCGCGCGCGGCTGCGCCACCGCCGGCACGGCCGCGACTTCCAGCGCCTGGCCTGCGAGGCGAGCCGCACCGCCCGCGGTCGCGCCTTCGATCGGATGACCGAGGCGCTCGGCCGCGAGCCGATCGACGCCTGCACGCCGGAGCCGATCACCGACGTGGCCGAGTGGGTCGTCGGCGAGAGCGAGCGCTCGCGCTGGCGCCGCATGCACGACCTGGCGCTCGCCCTGGCCCACTCGGTGCAGGAACGGCTGGACGAGGCGCGACCGGTGCTGGACGACGCGCGCGCGGCGACCACCGTCCCCTTCGAGCGCGCGATGATCGACCTGATCGGTGCCCGCGTCGCGGCGCGGCAGGGACGCCTCGACGAAGCGCTGGCGCTGGCCGACGCCGCCGCGGAGGGCGCGCCGGAGTACGGCCCCGCCATCGCCCGCGTGCGGGGCGAAGCCTACGCGCAGGTCTGGCAATGGGACGCCGCCGCGGAAGCCTTCGCGGAGGTCGCCGAGGGCGCTCCCGGCGACGTCGCCAGCTGGCGCGATCTCGCGCGCGCCCGGGGCAGCGCCGGCGACGACCGGGGCGCCTTCGAGGCCGCCCGCCGGGGATTGGCGATCAACCCGCGGCACGCGGATCTGCTCCGCAGCCAGCACCTGGCGATGGTCGGCCTCGACGCCGGCACGCCGGCAGTGCGCGAGGCCTTCCTGAAGCACCGCACGGTCGACGAAGCCCCCAGCCTCCTCCGCCGCTGCCAGCGATCGATCGAGGGCTGCGACCGCGATCGCCAGCCGGTCCCCACCATCGAGATGCGCGCGCCCTGAGCGGGCGAGGGTCCAGCCGTGTACGATCGCGGCCATGACCCGACGCTGGCAGATCAACGACTTCGGCCTGGACCATCTGGCGCTCTCCGAGGGCGCGCCGAGCGAGCCGGGGCGCGGCCAGATTCAGGTGCGGATCCGCGCCTGCAGCCTCAACTACCGTGATCTGCTGGTGGTGCGTGGCGAGTACGACCCGCGCTACGAGCTACCCTTCGTGCCCCTCTCGGACGGCGCCGGCGAGGTCGTCGCCGTCGGCCGCGACGTCGAGCAGTGGAAGGTCGGCGACCGGGTCATCGGCTGCTTCGCGCCCCGGTGGCAGGGCGGCGAGCCGGACAAGGCGATGCTCCGCGCCGCGCGGGGCGCCCCGCCCCTCGGCGGCATGCTGCGCGAGACGGTCATCGGCGACGCCGACGGCTGGGTGGCCACCCCCGCGCACCTGAGCGACGAGGAGGCGGCCACCCTCCCCTGCTCCACGCTCACGGCCTGGAATGCGCTCGAGGGGGTCCGTGCCGGTGAGACGGTGCTGGTGCAGGGGACCGGCGGCGTGTCCATCGCCGCTCTGCAGCTCGCGCAGCTGAAGGGCGCCCGGGTGATCGTGACCTCGTCGGACGCGGCGAAGCGGGAGCGGGCCACCGAGCTCGGCGCCTGGCAGGTCCTCGACTACGTCGCCGAGCCGAAGTGGGGAAAGAAGGTCGCCACCGCCTACGGCGGCGCCCACCGCATCGTCGAGGTCGGCGGCGCGGAGACGATCAACGAGTCGCTGCGCGCCATCCGGGTCGGTGGCGAGATCGGCATCATCGGGGTCCTCTCGGGCGTGAAGGCGCAGATCGCGCTGACCAAGGTGCTGATGAACGGCGTCTCCCTGCGCGGGATCATGGTCGGGAGCCGCGAGCTCTTCACGCAGATGAACCGAGCCATCGAGGCGCACGAGCTGCGACCGGTCGTCGACCGCGTCTTCGACTTCGACGAGGCGCCGGAGGCCTTCGCCTACCTCACCCGCGGCGCCCACTTCGGCAAGGTCTGCATCCGGCTCGGCTGAGCGGATCGGACTGGCTTTTGGTACGGTCCGGGAACGAGCCATGGCCAAGAACCGAAGCAAGAGCGGCAGCAAGAAGAAGCGGAAGAAGAAGTACCGCGGACCCGGCACCACCAAGGCGGAGTCGGACGCCGAGCCGGCCGGCGGCGTGATGCAGGGCATGGTCGGCGGCTTCCGCCGCGCCGTCGGCGTCGAGAAGCCCAAGAAGCCCGGCGCGGGCAGCAAGCTCTGGACCGCCCTGCTGATCATCGCCCTCGCCGCGGTCGTCTACTGGCGCTTCTTCCGCGGCGGCTGACGACTCACAGCCGCTGGCTGCGGGCGCGGAGCAGGTGGTCGGCGAGCACCAGCGCGACCATCGCCTCGGCCATCGGCACGAAGCGCGGCAGGAGGCAGGGGTCGTGGCGGCCGAAGGTCTGCACCGTCGTCGCCTCGCCGCCCTTGGTGATGGTGCGCTGCGGCTGGGGCAGGCTCGAGGTGGGCTTCACCGCGGCGCGCAGCACGATGGGCATGCCGGTGCTGATGCCGCCGAGCATGCCGCCATGGCGATTGCTCTCGGTGACCACCTGCTCGCCTTCGGTGGTGAAGACGTCGTTGTGCTCGCTGCCGCGCATGGTGGCGCAGCCGAAGCCGGAGCCATACTCCACGCCGAGGACGGCCGGTAGACTGAAGAGCGCCTTCGCCAGATCCGCCTTGAGCTTGTCGAAGACGGGCTCGCCGAGCCCCGCGGGGACCCCGCGGGCGACGATCTCGGCGACGCCGCCGATGGAGTCCTGCTGCTTTCGCATCGCGCCGATGAGCTCGACCATCTTCACGGCGGCCTCCGGGTCGGGGCAGCGCACGATGTTGGGCTCGCCGTCCGGCAAGGTCTCCACCTGCTCGAGGGTGACGCCCTCGGGGATCGACGCCTCGATGTCGCCGACCTGGACCACGTAGCCGACGACCTCCGCGCCGCAGAGGTGCGCGAGCAGCTTCTTGGCGATGGCGCCGGCGGCCACCCGGGCCACCGTCTCCCGGGCGCTGCTGCGGCCACCGCCGCGGTAGTCGCGGGCGCCGTACTTCGCGTCGAAGGAGTAGTCGGCGTGCCCCGGTCGGTAGACCTCGGCGATGGCCGAGTAGTCCTTGCTCTTCTGGTCCTCGTTGCGGACCAGGATCGCGATCGGCGTGCCGGTGGTCTTGCCCTCGAAGACGCCGGAGAGGATCTCCGGCGCGTCCGGCTCCTTGCGCTGGGTGACGATCTTCGATTGGCCGGGGCGGCGACGCTCGAGATCCGGGACCAGATCCTCCGCGCTCAGCTCCAGCCCCGCGGGGCAGCCGTCGACGATCACCACGTTCCCGGGGCCGTGGCTCTCACCGGCGGTGCTGACCCGGAAGGTGTGGCCGAAGACGCTACCCCCCATCGGCGGGAGCCTCGGTCGCGCGGCTCACGTGGAGCGTTCGTCCGACGAAGAAGGGGCCCATCTGCACGATGTACTGGGAGGTCTGCTTCGTGCTGCGCATCCGCTGCACCACGTGGGAGAGCGGGTGGAGGGTCTTCCCGATCAGGCCGATGACGAACTCGTTGTCGGCCTGGTCGAGACCGTGACAGGCCAGGCGCACGTCGTGGGCGAGCTCCTTCGCCCCGTAGGCGCGCCCGATCATGGCGTGCTCCATGAGGATCGAGCGCTGCTCGTCGGCGGAGAGCTGCTCGAAGGCTCCCGAACGACGGAGCGGATACCAGACGGCCCAGCCCCAACCCTCCTGGGTCGCGTTCTCCGCCGGGCGCTTCAGGAGCCAGTACTCGAGGTCCGGCTCGAAGCCCGTCGCGTAGGTCCGGCCCATCATCGTGAGCTCCGGCCGGAGCTCGAGCTGGCTGAGCTCGTGGCGCGCGAAGAGCGGCCGGACGGCGTCGACGAAGTGCGCCGGATCCTCCGACCAGGTCAGCAGACCGATGCCCCGGGGATCGTTGGCGTCGGCGTAGACGACCGCCGGGATCCCCTCTCCGGCGAGGGCGCCGTGCAGCGCCTTGGCGGGCTTGGCGGCGTCGGTGCCGATCGGCGCCCGGAAGACCAGCAGCTGCATGAAGAGCCGGCGATCCATCACCTGCTCTCGGCCGCGAAAGCTCGCGCGCTCCTGGACGTCGATCTCCGGCAGCTGGGGTCGCCCGCCGCTCGCTTGCTTGGCCTCGCTCATGAGGGCTTCTTACCCGCGCGGCGGCCGCGATTCCAGACGAGTTTCCGCCGCGCGGCGCTCGGCGAGCACCGCCACGACCACCGAGCGGACGCCCCGCTCGTCCAGACCGACCAGGAGATCGGCGTGATCGGCGAGGCCGTTGAGGCCCATGACCAGCAGGGTCGTGCGTTCGAGCGGGAAGGCCAGCCGGCCGCGATGGAGCGCCCGGAGCAGCTCCTTCAGCTCCTCGGTCGAAGCGCCGCTGAGTCCGGATCCGAAGGGCACGGTCAGCGAGGTGCGTCGAGGCGGCGGCCGTTCTCGGCGGCCCAGGGGTCGACGAGCTCGGCGCGCACCACGCTGGTGACCGCGGGCGCGTCCTCGTCCGGCGGCGGCAGGGACGCCCACGGGTCGAGGACCTCCGAGTACGGCGGCAGCCGACTGGGGCGCTCGCCGCTCCAGGGGTCGAGCACCTCGATGAGGATGTACATGTCCTCGGGGGCGTGCTGAGGCGGACGGGCGTCTCGCCAGGGATCGATCACCTCGCGGCTACCGGGCTCCCGGTCCCGTCGGGACTCGCGCACCAGCCGAACCGCGATCCGGGCGAGGGCGCCGACGTCCTCCCGGCCGGCGACCTCACGGGTGCGAGCGTGGCCGCGGGGGTCGGTGAAGCGGAGCCGCACCGGGCCCTCCGCCGGGACGGCCACGGTCAGGGTGCCTTCCGCGGTGGGAGCGGCGTCGTCCGAGAGCGCGTAGGCCGGCACCCCGCAGCGGGCGATCGCCACCCGGAGCGACGAAGCGCTCAGATCGCCGTCTTCCGTCTCGACGACCACCACGACCGGCGCGGCTCCGTCGGCTCGCGCGCTCGACGCGAACGCCGGCACCGTGAGCCCCACGAGGCAGAGCGCCATCGCAGCGCGAGACGGAGTTCCGACCATGACGGAAAGCATCAGTCGTTTTCCCCCGCGCGTAAAGGGCAAAGCGTGAGGTATCGTAGCGAACCGTAATCCCGCGATAGCGGGACCCGACGAGGAGGGGTGCGAGGCAGAGCCTCGCGAAGATCCCCCCTTTCGGGGCGACAGAGAGGAAAATCGATGAGACGTCTCTTGATGCTAGTGCCCGCGATGATGCTTACCGCCTGCCCGCCCGTGGCTGGTGGCGGTGGCGGCGGGGGTGGTGGTGGTGGTGGTGGCAGCACTGGCGGCAGCGCCGGAATCAGCTCCCAATGCCGCGACGCCAACTACGGCGAGACCTCCGCCGCGATGAAGGTCCACACGTTCCTGGCGTCGGCGCATGCGTTCACCACGAGCGCCGCCGAGATGCAGGGCTCGCTCAAGAGCGTCTGCGAGCGCATGGGCGGCGAGCTCGGCATGACCGCCGACGAGCTCAGCGGCGACGTGCGCGCGGTGTGTCACAACGTCTCCGAGCGGATGAAGAGCGAGATGGCCGAGCTTCGCGGCGAGGCCAACTTCGAGCTGCAGGTCGTCGCCGACCCGCCCCGCTGCGAGGTCTCCGTCGACGCCTACGCCGAGTGCGTCGCCGAGTGCGACGTGAACATCGACCCGGGCGAGGTCGACGTCACCTGCGAGGGTGGGTACATCGCCGGCCAGTGCAACGCGACCTGTGAAGGCGAGTGCTCGGTCGACGTCCAGGGACAGTGCACCGGCAGCTGCGAGGGCACCTGCTCCGGCGGCTGCACCGGCACCTGCAACGGCAGCTGCGAGGGCACCTGCTCCGCGTACAACGCCGAGGGCGAGTGCGCCGGCTCCTGTGACGGCACCTGCCACGGTGAGTGCACGGCGGGCTGCCAGGGCAGCTGCGAAGGCGATTGCTGGGTCAGCGGTCAGGCGAGCTGTGAGGGCTCCTGCCGCGGCGGCTGCTCGGTCGAGTACCAGGAGCCGCGCTGCTACGGCGAGGTTCGCGCGCCGTCGGCCGACGCCGACTGCTCCGCTTCCTGCGACGCGCAGTTCAGCGCCGAGATGGAGTGCACCCCGGGCAGCGCCGAGGTGCAGCTCACCGGTGACGTGAGCGGCAACCTCCAGGAGAAGGCCGAGCGTGTCCGCGCGGCCGTGGACGCCGGCTGGGTCGAGCTGCAGGTGCTGAAGCGAAAGCTGAAGGTCCTGGTCAGCGCCGGCCGTCAGCTCTCCGACGCGACCCGCAACCTGCGGGGCATCGGCGGCCAGGTCGCCCAGTCCGCGCTCTGCCTCGCGCAGGCGTTCACCGCGATCCCGGTCGCGATGGACCAGGTGAGCGTGTCGCTCGAGGTCTCGGTCGAGGTCAGCGCCTCGGCGAGCGTCAGCGGCGGCTGAGCTTCGGCTCGCCCCAGAGAATGGCGCCGGTCCCGCATTCGCGGGGCCGGCGTTTTCTCTTCCGTCCCTGTCACGGAGGCGGCGCGCGCACGACCGATGGACCATGAGGCGCCTGAAGAAGGTCGCGAAGTGGCTCTTCGCCGCGTTGCTCCTGCTCGCCCTCGCCGTGGTGGTCTGGGGCTTCATCGCGAACGAGCCGCGGCCGCAAGGAGGCGAGCGCGGCGACGCCGCGGACGCCCTCGCGCGCCGGGTGCAGTCGGCGGTGGGGCACGAGAGCTGGGACGGCATCGGCGCGCTCGCCTTCGACTTCGCCGGCACCAACCGGCACCTCTGGGACCGCGAGCGCGGCTACGCCTACGTGACCTGGGGCGACCTGCCGAGCCCGGGCGGCGCGAGCGATGGGGGCGAGACGGAGGTCTGGCTTCGCCTCGGCGACGAGTCCGGCGTGGTGATCGTGGACGGCCAGCGTGTCGGCGGCGAGGAGGCCGAAGAGCTGCGCGAGGACGCTTGGGGTCGGCACATCAACGACACCTTCTGGCTCTACCCCTTCCGCTCCTTCTTCGACGAGGGCGTCACCCGGAAGAAGATCGGCGAGGACCTCTGGGTCGAGTACGCCTCCGGCGGCGTGACCCCTGGCGATGGATACCTGTGGCATCTGGACGAGAGCGGCCGGCCGACGAGCTGGCAGATGTGGGTGTCGATCCTCCCCGTCGGCGGCCTCGAGGCGAGCTGGACCGGCTGGGAGACCGAAGGGGGCGTGGCCTTCGCCACCGAGCACGAGCTCGGCCCCCTCGGCTTCGAGATCACCCACCTGCGCACGGCGGCGCACGCGACCGAGCTCACGGACGGCGCCGATCCCTTCGCGCCCCTACACGGCGGGGGCTGACGAGACCCGCCCTCGTGGGCCATCATCGCATCCATGCTCACGCCCGAAGCCGTCGCCTCCAGCAAGGACACCATCCACACTCTCGTCATCGGCACCAACCGGGGCATCGGCCTCGAGCTCGCCCGCGGCGCCAAGGCGCGGGGGCAGAAGGTCTACGCCACCTGCCGCAAGCCGAGCGACGAGCTGAAGGCGCTCCAGCCGGCGCGCTTGATCGAAGGCGTCGACGTGACCAAGTCGGACGACATCGAGCACCTGGATGGCTCGCTGGAAGGCGTGACCCTCGACCGACTGATCATCAACGCCGGCATCCTGAAGCGCACCAGCCTCGACGACCCCGACTTCGACGCCGTCCGCCGCCAGTTCGAGGTCAACGCCATGGGCCCGCTGCGGGTCGCCGCCGGCATCCATCACCGGCTGAAGGACGGCGGCAANNACCAGCCGCATGGGCTCGATCGCCGACAACGGCTCCGGCGGCTCCTACGGCTACCGCATGAGCAAGGCCGCGGTGAACGCCGCCGGCATGAGCCTCGCGCGGGATCTGCAGGGCCGGCAGATCGCCGTCGCGCTGCTCCACCCGGGCTACGTGAAGACCGACATGACCGGCCACAGCGGTCACGTCACGCCCGAAGAGGCGGCCTCGATGCTCCTCGATCGCGTGGACGATCTCGACATGGAGCACACCGGCGTCTTCTGGCACGCCAACGGCGAAGAGCTCCCCTGGTAGGCGACCGACGCGTCAGGAGCCGCCGGCGCGGCGGGCGTAGAGGTAGATGGCGATGTCGGTGTCGCGCTCGTGGAGCATGAGCACCGTGTGGGTGCCGTCCTTGGTGCGCTCGCCGCCGCGGATCAGCTGGGGCGCAGGCAGGGTCCAGAAGTCGAGCTCCGTCTCGGGCTCCAGCTCGCTGGCGTCGTAGGCGGGCACGTCGAGGGCCTCGAGGCTGGTGCCGCAGCCGCGGAGGAAGTCGCGCAGCTCGTCCTTGGGCAGCACCAGCTTGGCGTGGGTCACCGCTTCGCTGGCGTCGCCGCCGATGTGATCGTGAAGATGCACCGCGCTCGGCGGCACCGGGCAGCCGGTGAAGCGCTCGATGCGCGCGTGGGGCGTGGTCGCCCGCGGGGTGTCGTCGCAGGCGACGATCGTGAACAGAGCCGAGAGCAAGAGTCCGCGCACGGCGCGGAGGGTATGCGCGCGGGCGCCGAGGGCCAACCGATCGTTCAACGGGTCCAGTGGGAGAAGACCTGCCCGGCGAGCGCCTCGATGGCCTCGTCCGTATCGATGTGCTCCGGCGGGATCCGGCCGTCGATCAGCAGCATGGAGAAGCCGTGGGCGACGCTCCAGAAGGAGAGCGCGGTGGGCAGCTCCTCGCCCTCGCCCGGATCGCCGAGGAGCTCGGCGCTGGTCGAACGAAGCAATTCGAAGGCCGCGTCACCGGCGGCCTGACACTCCGGACCGATGGCGTCGTCGGCGATCTCCGAGGCGAACATCACCCGCAGGTGCTCGGGGTGGGCCACGGCGAAGCGCACGTAGGCCAGCCCGTAGGCTCGGATGCGCTCTTCCGCATCGTCGAGGCCCGCCATCGCCTCCTGGCCGGCCTCGATCAGCCAGCCGAAGCCCTGTTCCGCGATGGCGGCGAGCAGGTGGTCCTTGTCCGGGAAGTGCCGGTAGGGCGCCGCGTGGGAGACCCCCAAGCGCCGAGCGCACTCGCGGAGGCTGAGCCCGTGCAGGCCCTTCTCGGCGATGGCCTCGACCGCCGCCTCGAGCAGGGCACTGCGGAGATCGCCGTGGTGGTAGCGGTCGCGGGGCTTCTTGGTCGGCACGAAGGGAGTCTACGAGGGAGTGTTGACACCGACAACACTCCCGCTATGTTGACGGCGTCATCATCAATGGTGACAGCGTCAACATGAACGCGGGAGCGAGACGATGAGCGTGCGAGAAGAGCGGCTGACCGTGGACCGGAACGAGGGCTTCGTGGTCTTCCTGATCGGGGCGCGGATCAACAAGTGGTGGATGATCCCGGTGATCTGGGCGGTGGCGAAGGCCTCCGGTCGGATGATGAGGGAGCTCGAGGGCGACCCGAGCGCCGGGCTGCTCGGCTACGAGAGCTGGGTCGGCCGCACGACGATGACCGTCATGTACTGGCGCTCCCACGAGGACCTGCAGCGCTACGCGAAGAGCAAGCGACGCGCGCACCTGCCCGCGTGGGCGCAGTGGGTGAAACGCTGGGCGCTGAGCGGCGCGGTGGGCATCTGGCACGAGACCTACCTGGTCGAGCCGGGCAGCTACGAGTGCATCTACCAACACATGCCGCCCTTCGGCCTCGGCAAGATCGGACCGCTGGTGCCCGCCGAGGGGCAGCTGCGCACCGCCGACCAGCGCATCGGCCGCCGCCAGCGCCGCGCGGCCTGAGGCATCAGCGACGGTTCGGCGGTGGCAGCAATTGCGCCGCGTCCGTCGCGGGCGCAACGATTTCCTCGCCCGCGAGCCGGAACGAGAGAGCTGCTCCACGTATCCCGCTTCGTGGAGGTGGTGGCACGTCGATTGCGATGGGGGCCAGCCATGGACCGTCTTCCTTCTCGAGCTTCGATCGCTCTCCTCTGTTGCCTCGACCTCGCCGCATGTGGCGGAGGCGGTGGCGACGACCCGCCGGCTGATGCGGGTGTCACCGACGCGGACCTCGCCCAGGCCGACGGAGACGTCACGGACGCGTCGACCCCAGACCTCGGACCAGAGCCCCTCGGCAGCGTCGCGGACTATCGCGTGGCGTACACCGACATGCTCTGCCGGGCCTATTTCGAGTGCCCCAGCCGCCAGACCCTTCGCTACATGTGGTGGCTGGGGGGGTTCGCGAGCGTGGAGGAGTGCATGGCCTCCGAGCGGTTGGAGACGGTGCTCACCGGCGACATGCCCACCGACGACACCGTGGCCGCGAGCCGCGTGGCCTTCGATGGGGCGGCGGCAGCGGCCTGCCTGAGCGCGTTCTACGAGCTCCTGTGTGACGAGACCGCTCTCGAACCGGTCGATTTCGTATGCGACGACGTCTTCACCGGGCTCCGGGAGGAGGGCGAAGCATGTCTCCACGGGGAATGTGTGGAGGGACAGACCTGCGATACCGGTGGGCCGGGTGCGAGCTGCTACGGCACCTGTGAGCCAGCGACGAGCCCGTGCGGCGGCTGTGGGGACGCCGAGTACTGCGACCCCGGCTCGGACACGTGCATGGATCGACTCGGGGAGGGCACCGACTGCCCGTCCACGGCGGCTTGCGCCGAGGGGTTGATCTGTGACGAGCCTGCGATCGGATTCGGCACGTGCATCGTTCCGGCATCCCGTTCCGAAGACCAACCCTGCGGGGAAGCGGCCTCCTGTGAGGAGGGGCTCATCTGCGACCCGACCGACGACGTCTGCGTCCCGTATTTCGTCGTGGGAGACGGCATGGTCTGCGGCAGCTCGCT
>JABAOG010001971.1_pt1 | contig 19362 bp, 16 predicted proteins | sample 7062131 | NCBI WGS metagenome assembly JABAOG01 (sample SAMN14538629, study PRJNA623070) | marine sediment metagenome | biome: marine biome [ENVO:00000428]; feature: marine pelagic biome [ENVO:01000023]; material: deep marine sediment [ENVO:00002113] | place: India: Arabian Sea | collected...
AGAAAGCTGGCGGCATTCATACAGTCGAGCACGTCCACCACACCCCACTGGCCGCGCAGACGGTTGCGATACTCGCGCCCGTAGCCGCTGCTGCCACCGTAATTCACGTCCACCACTCCGAACCCGCGGCTCGTCCAGTACTGGATGCCCGCCGAGAGCTGCGGGCGTGCGGCGCTCGTCGGGCCGCCGTGGCTGATCACGATCAGCGGTGGCCTCTCGATCGAGGTCGCCTCGTAGTTGGGGTTGGTCGGCGGGTAGTAGAAGGCATGGGCGGTCAGGCCATCTTCGGTCAGGAACTCGATCGGCTGCGGTATGGAGAAATAGCTGGGGGGGATGTCGGGCTGGAAGCCGCGCTCGATGCGCGTCTCGATTCCGGTGGGCAGCTGGTAGCTGACGATGGCATCCCCCCGCGTGGGGCTCGCGCCGGTGAACCACAGCGTATCGCCCGAAGCCTGGAGGCTCCCCAGCACCGTGTGCTGCGTCTCGATGCGCTGCAGCGTTTGGCCACCGGCCCCCAGCAGCCCGAGATAGTCGAGCCCGTCCTGAGTGTAGATCTCGGCGNNCGCAGAAACACATAGCGGGACAGGCCGAACACCCAATGCGGCTGCCCGAACTCGGCATCCATCTCCAGCACCGACTCGATCTCACCCCCGATCGCGCGGTACAGGTTCCACCAGCCGCTGCGGTCCGAGACGAAGTGCAGCACGCCGTCCGGGCTCCACTCCGGCTGGAAGATCGACTCGGCAACGCCACCCGCTACCAGATACGGATCGGAGAGGCTGCCATCCTCGCCGAGCGTGCCGACCCACACCTCGGTGCCGTCCCACGGCATGTTGGGGTGATCCCACTGCAGCCACGCCAGCAGGGTACCGTCCGGGCTGATGCGCGGCGCGGCGTAGAAGTCGGCGCCGCTGGCCAACACCCACGGCTCGGCTGAACCGTCGACCGGCAGCATCACGAGCTCGTTCACCGCCTCGAAGCCCGGCTCGTGGTGCTCGCGCACTGCGACGATCGCTTCGCCATCCGGGGTGACGCGCATGTCCGCATAGCGCGTGCCGCGCTCGAAACCCGGCTCGCCGGTCAGTGGGTACGGCTCGCCGCCGCCATCCTGACGGTACAGCCGCTGATCCTCGAAGTTCGAGAAGATCACGGTGTCGCCGTATACGGTGTACATCCCACCGCCGTACTCGTGCACCATGGTTCGGGCGTTGTAGCCCTCAGGCGTTACGTCGCCGATACGCCCATCCGGGGTGCGCCGCACCACCACGTAGCGCCCGTCTTCTTCCGGACGCATCTCCACCCAGTAAACGTCTTCACCCTCAGTCTGCAGCCAACCTACGCGAACTCCGGCTTTCGCCAGCAGCTCCCCGCTGACAGGCGACTGCCACGAACCATAAGGGGCGATCTGTTTGACACTCACGTGTTTGTGTACTCCTTTGCTCGGCACTGCGGGGCGGCTCATCGAACCGTTCTTTCAAGTATCGCCCTGCTTGCGTGAGGACGTCAAGACTGCACCAGGGCGCGGAACCATGTATCAGACCTGATACAGCCCGGTGATAGGCTCGTAACAGGTACGGGCTACAATGCCATTATACGAAAATAGAGGAGCAGACGAGATGAACTGGAAATGGGTCGTGGGGGTTGGGTTGGCAGCAACCGTGGTGCTTGCTGGTTGTGGCACGCTGGAAATACAGGTTGAAACGCCGCCGCCAGCCGGTGACGGGGGCATCGTGAGCGACCTTACCCCGGCAGGTGAGGAATCCGCGGCACCGACCACGCTGGGCACGACGGTCGCCGATGCAGTTGGAGACGGCGAGGAAGAGCCAGCGGCCAGTGAAACGCCGGAGCAGGCCCGCACGCACCGGCTGCAGGGGCTGGTCTTCAGCACGAACGACGGTGTCTTCCGCGTCGACGGGAGCGGGCAGCCGGTCGAAGTGGGCGGCGGATACTACGGACTGCCCTCGCCGGACGGGCGCTACCTCGCCGATCTGGAACACGGTGAGCCGAACGCCACCGTGCGCATCCTCGATCAGGAAAGTGGCGAAGAGGTGGTGGTGATAGGCGACCGTGGGCGCATCTGCTGCCTGACGTGGTGGCCGGAGCGCCCCGGCGTGCTGCTTTACGGCGCACTCCCGGCGAGCGAGGAGATCGGGCCGGGGACCAGCGGGTATCTCTCGGCGATCGGTGTGGATGGCACAGACTACGGCGTGCTGGACCCGGATACCGACCTCGGGCCGTGGGGCCTCGATACGTCGCCGGACGGGCAGCGCATTGCGTACGGGTTCGGGGAGACCGGCACGATCTACACGTGGGGCGAAGGCGCGTCTGTGTTTGACCCGCGAGAATACGCCTACGACTGGGGTAAGAGCATCAAGATGGGCAGCCCGTCGTGGTCGCCCGACGGCTCGAAGATCGCCTACATGGTGAGCAGCCCGCCGGAGGGCCAGTTCGAGATGGCCGCGCTCGTGTTCGACTTCGCGACCCGGCAGGCGACCAAGCTATACGGCTACGAGCCTGCAGGGCGCGGCGGCTGGCCTGCCCCGCCCGCGTGGAGCCCGGACGGGCAGTGGCTGGCCTTCGAGGTGTGGGCGCAGGACATGAGCGCGGATGGCATCTGGGTGGCCCGGGTCGACGGCAGCGACGCGCAGCTCCTCAGTGATGGCGCGCGCCCGATCTGGAGCCCCGACGGGCAGTACGTGGCGTTCCTGCACAGCCCCGACCGGCAGCAGCTACCCGGCGTCTGGCTAGCGGAAGCCGGGACGTGGGCGCTTGAGCAAACCGACCTGCCGATCAACGCGAACGTGCTCTACTGGCAGTAGATCAACCGGAGCAAGACATCAAACGGGGCGGCCTGAAGCAGGCCGCCCCGTTTTGTTCGCGCACACTAAAGCTCGGTGCGGTAGATGTGGTGCTCTTTGTAGAAGTCCACGCCGAACTTCTTCATCTCGTTGAGGCTCTTGGGGTTGAACTCGGAGATCTGCACCACGTCGGCGTGCTCGATGCGCGGTGTTTCCTCCAGCGTGCGGATCAGCTCGGCATACATCAACGCGGTGCCGCCCATCCCCTGATACTCCGGCAGGATGCCCATGCCGTTCAGGTTCACCCAGTTGGTGCGGCGCATCTCGGTGATGAGCCCCAGCCAACCGAACGGGAACAGCCGTCCGCCTGAGCGCTGGATCGCGACGGAAATATCCGGGAAGCAGAACAGGAAGCCGACGATCTCCTCCCCTTTGGTGATGAACTTGAGCATCTTCGGGTCGGCGATCAGCGCGAGGTTATCCGCGACGGTCTTCACTTCCTCGTCGGACAGCGGCGGGTCCCCGGCGATGTGCGTCAGCGTGCGATTGTAGACTTCGGCCATGCGCGGCGCAATCCACTTCTTGAGCGTGCGCTTGGAGTTGAACGTCTTAACGCTGAAGCCGTAGCGTTCCTTCACCTTGTCGGCGATGTCGAAGATGCGCTGCGGGAAGTTCGCGCTCAGCTCGCGCACGTTGACGTAGCCCGAGAGTACCCGCTCCTCCAGCTCGAAGCCCCAGCCCTCGATGAGCGGAACGTAGTACGGGTAATTGTAGGGAATGCCGATGGCGGGCCGGTGCTCGAAGCCCTTCGCCAGCATGCCGAAGCCGTCGGCGGCCATGAACCCCAGCGGCCCGCGCAGCACGTTCAGGCCGCGGGCGCGCGCCCACTCGGCGGCGCGGTCGTACAGCGCCCCGGCAACAGCCGGATCGTCTATCGCGTCGAACAGGTAGAAGTGCGCGTTGCGCAGATCCTTGAACTCGTTGAACACCCGCGGCTCAAGCACCGCGATGCGCCCCACGTCCTTTCCGTCGCGCTCGGCGATGAAGAACGCGGCGTCGTTGCGCTGGTAGAACGGGTTCTTCTCGCGGTTAAGCTGCAGGCGTGCGTCCAGGAGGAGGGGCGGCACCCACTGCTCGCTGTTCCGGTACAGGTCGAACGGGATCCGGATGAATCGGTTCACGTCGGCACGCTGCCGGGTGTTGACTTCGACAATCTTCATGGGGCCTCCGGCGTTTCGCCCGGCAAATATGCCGGGCGGCGGATGGGGGGTGATGGGTTAAGAGGGGTGGTGGGTTTACTCGCGGGTAAACAACAGCCCAAAGCCACGCCGCGTCACGATCTGCTCGTCGACGCCGTAGGGGGCCAGCCGCTTGCGCAGGCGTGACACCAGCGTGTCGATCATCTGGTCGGTGATGTGCTGCTCGTCTGGCCACACGCTCTCGGCGATCTCTTCCCGCGTGACGATCTGCCCTTCGTGATCCACCAGCAGTTCCAGCAGCGCATACTGGCTGGGCGACAGCGGCGGCTCGACCAGCCGGCCATCCACGAACGTCTCTTTACGCGCCCGGTTCACCTGCAGGCCGCCCAGCCCGAGATCGGATACGTCGATCTGGTCGGTGGCATTTGGGTCTTCGAAGCGCAGTTTGACGGCTTTCGCCAGCCGGATCACGTCGCCGTTGTACAACGGCGTCGGCTCACTGACCGCCCGGTCGTTGACAAACGTGCCGTTGGTGCTGTGCATGTCTTCGAGGACGTACTGCCCGTAGGTGCGCTCGATCCGCGCGTGCAGGCGGGAAAGCCCGGCTGCGCCGAGCGTCAGGTCGCACTCGCTCGCCCGGCCAATCGTAAATGGCGATTGGCTGATGTCGATGCGGGTGGGGGCGTCGTCGCCTTCGACGATTGTCAGTACAGCAGGTCGTAGCACCATCGAGACGTTACTCCAGAGCCTCGTCACAGGCAGCACGTACGTCACAGGCCCGGCAGATGGCCGGGTTCTGGTGCGAACGGTGAACTTCTCCCGACGCGGCATCGTGCTGCATCGCGAGCCGGGTGGCGTCGAGCGTTTGCCGAAGCTCAGGCGTCCACTCCAGCGGCTGATCGGCATCGGTATAGCGGATCAGCGCGTACGGCACTTCCTGATCATAAACAACTTCAGCCAGTTGGCAAAGAACGGCGGCCCGCAGCCTGAGTGCCTGATCCGGCGCCGGGGGCGCGGGAGCGTCCAGCACCACCACCGGCACGATCTGCTTCTCTGCCAGCAGGCGAATCACCCCGTCGGGCTGCCCGGCGAGGCGCGCGCCGGGGTCGATCAGCGGGCCATGAGGCACGCTGCCCTCCGCATCCTCCGCGCTGAAGGCGACGTGCCCGGTGGGCCGCACCACCTGCCGCAGCCGGTAGGATGCCAGCAGCAGCATCCCCCCGGTGACGATCAGGACCAGCGCCAGAATCTGCACCCCGATAGACATGCGCGCTAGCCGAGCAGCAGCCCCAGCACGAGCGTCACCACCCCCAGCGCAGCCAGCCCGGCCCCCACCCACCCGATGCGGGCGGCAAGCCGCTGGCGGCTGGCCAGCGCCTGCGCGGCGCGCTCGGCTTCGGTGTGGGGGGCCTGCCGCTGCACCTGTGCCAGCCACCACGCCCGGTGGCAGGCGGCATACTGCGCGACGCCCTCCGGCGTGACGAGCGGGTCAGGCGGTGGGGCGGGCGCGCGCTGCGGCGGCGCGGGCGTCTTAAGCCGGGTCTTCATCCGGCTCGTCGACGTCGTCCAGCGAGCCGCCCAGCTCCACCCCAAGCCGCTGTTCGAGGTCTTTCAGCGCTTCACGCAGGCGCTGCTGGCGCAGGCTGTTGGTCAGGTCGCCCCGCGTGCGCTCCAGCACGCTGCGCAGGATGTCCACCCGGCGACGCAGCCCGTAGGTGATCGCGTCGGGGAAGTCGAACGTCATCAACTGATTGTAGATCGTGTCCATCTTGCCGAGCAGATCTTCGGCTTCGGCGCTGTGGTCGGTGCGGATGATGTCGAGCAGGGTGCGCCGGATCTCGGTGGCAGCCTCGGCCAGCCCGTTGAGGTACGTGGCGCTGGTCACGTTCAGCTCCTGCGGGGTGGGCAGCGGCTGCTCGCGCACCAGCGCGTAGGTGGCAAATGCCTCGACGTACTCTTTCAGCGCGTCCTGCGTGTAGCCGGTATGGTACAGGTCAGGGTAGTCAGCGACGCCTTCCACCAGCCGGTCGGCAGCCTCGCGCACCACGTCGAGCGCCGCCTCGGCGCCTTCCCAGTCGTCACGGTGGACCGCCTTGATCGCATTAGCCGCGTGCCGGATCAGCTCGCGCGAGCGCGTCAGCGTATCGTCGCGTACTGCGTTGCGCGCTTCGAGATCCTCGCGGATACCATCGGCGATGTGGTCCAGATTGTCCAGCATAACTATGTCCTATCGTGTGGCTATGGGGCGTGCCCTTATTCTTGCACCGCGCGCGGCGGGTTTCAAGTGGGAAACAAAACTGGCGAGGGGGGTTGCCCCTCGCCAGCAGACTGAGCACAGTGGTGGTTAGAACGGAATGTCTTCTTCGTCGCGGGCGTAGTCCATCGACTGCCCGGCATCGTCGAGGTTCCCACTCGACCCGCCCTTCGGCAGGAACTTGACCTCGCGGGCGTCCAGCTCCAGCGAGGCGCGGGGCTGCCCGTCCTGCCCCTGGAAGGCGCTGGCGCTCACCTCGCCGATCACCATCACCGGGCTGCCCTTGCGGAGGTACTGGTTGGTGGTCTCGGCCAGCCGCCGCCAGCAGGTGACGCGGAACCACCACGTCTTCTCGCCCGACGAGCCGTCGGAGCGGCTCCACCGGCGGTTCACCGCGACCGTGAACTCGGTGACCGGGGTGCCGTCGGGGGTGAACCGCATCTCGGGGTCGCGCCCCAAATTACCAACAATAATACACTGCTGAAACACTGCTCGTCTCCTTTAGCTTCAACCCGCGGTTATGCGAGCTGGATCAGGCTGATCTGGATTGTCTGTGGCCNNTATTATGCCACAGACCCGTGACAACGTGTGTCACAAAGCACCGCTGTACTGCGGCTTTAGAGTACAGGAAAGCAAGGTATGCCGCAACCGGCATGCTTAATGGGTGGGGTGTCATAGTCAGGGGGTGATATCCGTCACTTGTGAGGGATAGGGGGTTTGAATTAAGTTTAACTTGACATTTAAGATGTAACGTGCCCGATTTTCCGATTTAACCCGTTAATTGATGGGCTTCGGCCTGGTTTAAGGTGAGATCCATGCTGGAAATTACACGTCAAGCAGACTACGCGTTACGAGCGACCGTCGAAGTCGCGAGGCTCCCGGNNCTGAAGGCGAACGCGCACCCACCGCCGTCATCGCACAGCGGCAGCAGATCCCGCTGCCGTTTCTCGCCAAGATCGTGTCGCAGCTCGTCGTGCGCGGCATTCTGGAGGCAACACGCGGGGCCAGCGGTGGTGTGAGCCTGGCCCGCGCGCCGGAAGATGTGACGATGCTGGAAGTGATCGAAGCCATCGACGGCCCGATCACAATCAACCGCTGCACGCGCGACCCCGCCGTGTGTGAGATGTCGATCTCGTGCCCGTTCTGTGACATCTTCACCGACGCTCAGCAGGAGCTGGTAGGCCGCCTGGAAGGGACGACCATGGCCGACCTGGTGCAACGCGTGGAGTCGATGGAAGAAGCCGCCGCCTGACGGTTACTCGTCGACGCGCTCCAGCGGCTCGCCGCTGCGGATGCGGAAGTGGTCGAAATCCCGCGCGACGATGGCCTCCGGGAAGACGGCGCGGGCCTCGGCGGCGATGTCCCGCTCGCGGTAGCGGCGGGAGAGGTGCGTGAGGAGCAGGTTCTGCACCCCGGCGTCAGCCGCCAGCTCGGCGGCCTCGCGTGCTGTGATGTGCCCGAACCGCCGCGCCAGATCGACCTCGTAGTGCAGATAGGTGGCCTCACTCACCAGCGCGTCAGCACCCATCACATACGGTAGAACGTCCTGAGCCGATGCCATATCCCCGGTGATGCACAGCTTATCACCGGGGATTGCTGTGCCGAGCACCTGATCGGGCAGGATGACGCGGCCATCCGCTAATGTGACGGGCTGGCCCATCACCAGCTCGCGCCGCTCCGGGCCGCGCGGGACGCCGAGCGCCTCGGCCTGCTCCACCTGAAACGGGCGGTGGGCCTTGCGCTCGAAGCAGTAGCCGAAGCAGCCCGGCCCGCGGTGATCGACCGGGAAGGCGCTCACCCGGAAGTCGTCGTCCTCCATCAGCACGCCGGGCTCGACCTCGTACAGCTCCACCTTCACCGGCGGGCGCGCCCCGCGCAGCACCACCCCAAACAGCAGGTCTGAGACGCGGTCGAGCGTGTGCTTGCCGCCCCAGATCTCGATCGTCTCCATCGCCTCCCAGCGGGNNAGCCCGAGGATGTGGTCGAGGTGGCCGTGGGTCAGCAGAATCTTGTCGAGCCGACGGAAGCCCAGGCCGCTGCGCAGGATCTGTCGCTGCGTGCCCTCGCCGCAGTCGACCAGAAAACGGTACTGGTTGTGGATGACGAGCTGTGCGCTGAGGCCGCGCTGCACGGAGGGCGCGCTGGCCGAGGTGCCGAGAAATACCAGTTCAAACACGTGGCAAAGTAGTCCTTACAGTAGTTGGCGCAGGTGAAATGGGCGGGCCGAGTTGGGTACGCGTCAGGGGGTGGGCCGCCCGGTATGGAACCAGCGAACGTCCAGCCAGTTGATTAGCTGCCGGGCCACCGGGTGCGTCAGCCGGGCAGATGCTTCGTGCCGGTCGGGCGAGAAGGCGTACATTCGCACGTAGTTGGGGCGCAGCACGAAGATCAGGTAATCGTCCTCCCAGCGGCGGCTGGTCCACAGGAAAGCGGCGCCAGCTTCGCGGCGCATCAGGTCGAGCCAGCGGCGCTTATCGTAGCTGCTCAGCCCACCCAGCCGGAAGCGCAGCGCCAGCATGTAGCCCAGCGTGAAGGTCGCTTCGGTCAGGCCCTGATCGTGGTACAGGTCGAGGCTGATCCCGGCGCTGCCGTCCTGGCTGGTCAGCATTGCGGTTGCGCGGGACGCCGGGCGGGTGTCCTGCGGGCTGCGGGCGATGCTGGTCATCAACGGGGCTTTGGCGAAGCGGCGGGCCAACTCGTTGTCGAGGTCGATCTCGCCGCGCAGAAACTGCTTGATCGTCAGCGGCGCCTGGTCGATCTTAATGCTGCGCCGCAGCGAACCCGTCCCGCTGAGGTCGCGCAGCAAGCGCTCGCGGTCCTGCGAGGAGATACGCGAGTGCGTGGCCAGCGCGCGCGGGTTCAACTGCCCGGTGCCCGGCGGCAGATCGTCGCGGGCAGGCGGCTGGCTGGCCTCGGACGGTCCATCGTCTGCCGCGGGATGTGCGCCTATGGCTGGCGTATCGCCGGGGTCAAAGTCAAAATTGCTCATGCGTGCTGGGTACCTGCCTCGTCTGCCGGATAGATCGCACGAGTCACTATAGCACGCGGCCCGCACGGCTGCCAAGTACCGGAGCGCTCAGGTTCGCCGCGCCGGGCCGCCGCGTGTTACAATCCGCGCGCCCTGCCAGACGGGCCCTGAGCCGATACGCGCAGCACCCACTATGACGATGGAACCCACCCCACTCCGGCCCGACCGGGCCGCCATTCTGACCATCGAAGCAGCCAGCCCCGGCGGAGTCCCGGCGCTGGTTGACGTGCTGTACCGCCTGATGCAACGCTGGGGGCTCGATCCGCTGGTAATGCGCAGCCAGTTCGCGCCCGGTGAGCTGACCGTCGGGCAGCGCATTGCGGCGACGCTTAGCCAATGGCGGGCGCGCCGCACCATCGAGCGTGGGCTGGACGCGGTGCTGGTGCCCGCCCCGCCGCTGCCGCTGTGGGGGTTCTACGCGGTGCCTCACTTCCTCGCCGGGCCGCTGCTGGGCGGGCAGGAGGCGGTGTTCGTCGCGTCGGGCAGCGCGCACGTCGCCCTGCCGCTGGCGCTGCGCGGCATCCCGTACGTGCTGTGGGTCGCCACATTATACGAGGACGAACTCGCCGCTAAACAGGCTGTGGGTGACGCGTGGGCCGAGGGCGTGCTGAGGAGCCGCACGTGGCCGCTGCTGGCCGCGCAGGAACGCTTCGTGCTGCGCCGCGCCGAGCGGGTGCTGGCGTTGAGCTACACCACCGCCGACCGCATCCGGGGGCTGGTGCCCGGCGCGGCAGACCGCGTCGAGACGGTGCTGTTCCCGGTGGATACCGACCGCTTCCGCCCCGACCCTGCCGCCCGTGCCGAATCCCCGCATGTCCCCTATCTGCTGCTGGCCGCGCGCATCAACGACCCGCGCAAGAACGTCCCGATGCTGCTCGACGCGTTCGCACAGATCAACGCCGCGCGCCCTGACCTGTCGCTGGTGCTGGTTGGCGAGGAGCCAAACGACGTGCTGCGGGCGCAGGTCGTGCGGCTCGGGCTGGAGGAGGCGGTGGTGTTCGGTGGGATCGTGCCCGCCGACGAGCTTCTGCGGCTGTATCAGGGCGCGGAGCTGTTCGTACTGCCATCATTGCAGGAAGGGCTGGGCATCGTCGTGTTGGAGGCGCTGGCCTGCGGCACCCCGGTCGTGACGACCGCCTGCGGTGGGCCGGAAGGCATCGTACAGGAGGGCGAGACGGGCCGCGTGGTGGCCGACCCGCACGCCGCCGGGACGTTCGCGGCGGCGGTGCTCGACGCGCTGGCCGACCCCACCCGCCTGGCCGCGATGCGCGAGGCGAGCGCGGCTTACGCCCGCGAGACATATTCATTCCCGGTGATCTCTGAGCGTCTGCGTGATGCGTACGACGAAGCACGGCAGGCCGGGCCGCAGCCGTCGCGGCTGGCCGCAGTGCTGGCCGCGCTGTGGGCGGTCGTCGTGGTCGCGGCCTACACGCAGCACCAGCTCGCCATCCACGCCGACTCGATCCGCGCGCAGATCGTCGAGCCGCTGCTGGGGGTGCTCCAGTGATGCCGCTGCTGCTCGACGTGCTGCTGGCAGCGCTGATGCTGCTGGCATTATACGGCGTGGGGCGGGCGGTGCGCCGCCTGCTGCCATTCGCATTCTGGGGCCGCGCCGCCGACCTCGCGTTCAGCTTTGCGGCAGGGCTGGCGGTCGTCTGCACGCTNNTGGGCGCTGCTGACCGGCGGGGTGCTAGCCGCAGCGGCGCAGTGGCGCATGCTCCGCGACGATCTGCGCGCGCTGGCCGGGCTGGCCGGGCGGCTGCGCGGCGCCTCGTGGTTCGCGTGGGGCGTCGCACTGCTGGCGCTGGCGGTGGTGCTGCTCAACGCCGCTGCTAACCTCGCCCCCCCGACCGAGGGTGACAGCGTCCACCAGTATTTGCTGGTGCCGCGCTACTGGGTCGAGGCCGGGCGCTACGTGCAGCCGTCGCACATCTGGGCCTCGACGCTCCCCGGAAACATGATGATGCTCTCGGCGTGGGCACTGCTGCTGCGCGGCAGCTTCAGCCTCGCCACGCTGATCACCGGGTTCGGCATGAGCCTGCTGCTGGCGCTCGGCGTGTACGCGCTGGCCCGGCTGGTGGCCCGCCCTGGCGCGGCGGCGCTGGCGGCAGCAGCCGTCTACACCATGCCCGACGCGCTGTATCTGGCGCAATCCGCCAAGGTGGACATGGGCTGGGCGTTCTTTGAGGTGCTGGCGCTGGCGGCGTTCTTCCGCTGGATGGACGCGCCCGACGATGACCACCCGCTGCGCTGGCTGGCGCTCAGCGGGGTGATGCTGGGGCTGGCAGCAGGCTCGAAGAACCAGACGTGGATCAGCGTGGCACTGCTCGGCGGGTGGCTGGTGCTGCGGCTGGCCCTCCGCAGCGAGTGGCGGCAGCTTTGGCGCGGCGCGCTCGCGTTCGGGGCGGCGGTCGTGATCGCGGCGCTGCCATATTATCTGTACAACGCGGTCGCGCTCGGCAACCCGTTCTACCCGGTGTTCGCCGATCAGTTCGCGGCGTGGTTCGGCGCGGTGCCCTCCCCCCGCAGTGAGCTGGGCACCGAAGTCTTCTACCCGTGGACGCTCGGGGGCTACCTGACCAACCTGTGGAACGCCTCGCTGGGGCATACCCGCCCCGGCTGGTACCTCGGCTTCATCGCCGGGCCGCTGTTCCTGCTGGCGCTGCCGGTCGGCTGGGCATTGGGCCTGCTGCGCGGCGAACGTAAGCTGTGGCGGATGCTAGGCTACGTGCTGGTGTTCAGCGTGATGTGGTTCCTCGTCAAGCAGGCGGTACGGCACTTTTTGCCCGCGCTGGCGCTGCTCGGCGTAGTCAGCGGGGTGATCCTCAGCCGCCTCGACCGACGCCGCCCGCCGCTGCGCGGGGTGGTACAGGCGGGCGTACTGCTGGTGCTGTTGTGGAACCTCGCGATCGGCCTCAGCGTGTTATACTGGAACGGTGCCTACCGGGTGGCGCTGGGGCTGGAAACGCGCGACGAATTTGTGGCCCGCTACCACGACGACGTGGTCGAGCCGACCTTCCCCGACGCCGAGACGCTGAGGGTGCTCAACCAGCAGGTGGGTGCGGGCGGGCGTGTGCTCGCGGAGTTTGGCGGCAGCCCGCTCTACATTGCGCCCGACGTGGTCTCCGGCAACTGGGGGGACCGCAATCGGCTGGATACCGTCACCGACCCGGCGCAGCTCGCCGGGATGCTTCGCGAGGCGGGCATCGGCTATATTCTGGCGTACAGGGCCGGGCCGGAGGACGTGTTGTTCGCGAAGCCGGACTTCCTCGACCGGTACGGCGAGCTGGTATACGACGGCCCCCGCACGCAGCTCTACCGCGTGGCCGGGGTGGATGAGGACTGAACTATGTGCGGTATCTGGGGAGCAGTCGGCGTAGGGGATGAGTCGCTTGGGGAGCGCGCCGCACAGGCGCTAGCCCACCGCGGGCCGGACGACCACGGCGTGCTGGCCTGCCCCGCCCCCGAGGCGGTGACGCTGGTCAACACCCGGCTGGCGATCATCGACCTCTCGATCGCCGGGCACCAGCCGATGAGCACCCCCGATGGCCGCTACTGGATCGTGTACAACGGCGAGACGTACAACTTCCAGCCGCTGCGTGCCGAGCTCGAAGCCGCGGGCCACACCTTCCACGGGGACTCCGATACCGAGGTGATCGTCCACGCCTACGCCGAGTGGGGCGAGGGCTGCCTCGAACGGCTGCGCGGGATGTTCGCCTTCGCGATCTGGGATACCGAAACCGGCAAGCTGTTCGCTGCGCGCGACCGTCTGGGCATCAAACCGCTGTACTACACCGGCGGGGGCGGCAAGCCGTTCGGCTTCGCCTCCGAGCTCAAGACGCTGCTGGCGACCGGGCTGGCCGAACCGCGCCTGAACCTGACCGCCGTCCACCATTACCTGTCGTTCTACGCCGTCCCCACCCCGCATACCATGCTCGACGGCGTACACGCGCTGCCCGCGGGCCACTGCCTGACCTACGAGAACGGCACGCTGCGCACCCGCGCCTACTGGACGCTGCCCGCCGCCGACCCGCTCGACGCGCCTGCCGGGGAGATCGTCTCCGAGCTGCGCCGCCTGCTCGAAGAGTCGATCCGGCTGCGCATGATCGCCGACGTGCCGGTCGGCGCGTTTCTCTCCGGCGGGGTGGACTCCAGCGCGGTCGTCGCGCTGATGACCCGCGCCACTGGCGAGCGCCTCAAGACGTTCTCGGTAGGCTTCGGCGAGGAAGGCCGCGGCATCGACGAGCGTTCGGCAGCGCGGCTGTTGGCCGAGCACTACGGCACCGACCACACCGAGGTGATCGTCAGCGGGCAGGACGTGCGTGACCAGCTCGACCGGATTATCGTGGCGATGGACCAGCCGACCGGGGACGGGATCAACACGTACTTCGTTTCGCAGGCGACCGCGCAGCACGTCAAGGTCGCGCTGTCGGGGCTGGGCGGCGACGAGCTGTTCGCGGGCTACCCCCAGTTCCGGCTGTTCGAGCAGATGGATCGCGCGCGCGGCGTGTGGGGTGCCATGCCGGGGCCGCTTCAGCAGGCGGTGCGCGGCGTGGGCGGTGCGGCAGGCGGGCCGCTGGGCCGCGCCCTGACGTGGCTCGACGGCGACCTGCTGGAACGCTACGAGCGGGTGCGGGTGCTGTTTGGCGAGGAGGCCAAGCAGGCACTCTATACACCGCAAACCACCGCGGCGCTGGCTGCCCCCGAGCCATCGCTCAAAACGCTCGCGCGGTACGTGCACCCGGCGGAGGAGGGCAGCGTCGCCCGGCTGACGCGGCTGGAGCTGATGGGCTACATGGCGCACACGCTGCTGCGCGACACCGACGCGATGAGCATGGCCCATTCGCTGGAGGTGCGCGTGCCGCTGATCGACCACGAGCTGGTCGAGTTCGCGGCGCGCATCCCCGCCCACNNGGCAAGTGGGTGTTCGCCGAGGCGCTGCGCGACGTGCTGCCCGCCGAAGTGCTCGACCGGCCCAAGCGCGGCTTCGAGATGCCGGTGGCGGCGTGGATGCGCGGCCCGCTGCACCCGGTGATCGACGAGGCGCTCTCGCCGGAAGCCGTTGCCCGCCGCGGCCTNNGGCGCGGTGGCAGATGTGGTCGCGGAGTTCGACGCCGGGCGCGCGCCGTACCTCAAGCTGTGGTCGCTGGCTGTGCTCGAATTGTGGATCCGCGCCTTCATCGACGGAGATGTGCCCCTCGCATGACCGACCGCCCCCTCGTCAGCATCGTCGTCCCCACCTATAACGAAGAGGCGGACATCGCCCGCACGCTCGACGCACTGGCTGCACAGACCTACCGCCCGCTGGAGGTGGTCGTGGTGGACGCGTCGAAAGACCGCACCCCGGAGATCGTGCGCGCCTACGAGGGGCGCATCCCCAACCTGCGCCTGATCCGCCAGCGCCCGAAACCGGGCGTGTCGGTGGCACGCAACGACGGCTTGCAGGCCGCGCAGGGCGAGATCGTGGTGATCCTCAACGCCGACGTGTACCCCGACGCCGACTTCGTGGCGCGCATCGTGCCGCACTACGAGCAGGGGGCGGATTATCTATCGGTCGAGTCCCGCGTCACCAACCTCGACCACCCCTTCCCGCGGTTTATTCAGGCCCAGCACGCACACGATCAGCACCACAACCCTGATGAGGCCGACTGGACCGAGGGCTTCTCCTGCCGCCTGGAGGCGGCGCGGGCGGTGGGCGGCTTCCCGGAGGAGTTCGGGCGCAATACCGCGGGGGAGGATGGCGTGTTCACCGAGCGGCTGCGCGACTACGGCTGCACGGGCGCGCGGGATAACTCCATCGTGGTGCCGCACGTCGCGCCTGCCGAGTTCGGCGAGTACTGGCGGCAGCGGTTAGGGCGCGGGCGCGGCGGCGCGTACCGCCTGTACGCATTCGAGGGGCGGCCCCTGCGCTGGGGGGCGATTATTCGCTCGGTGCTGGCGACGTGGGTGCTGACCGTGCTGCTCGTCCCGGCGCTCGTGCGGGCGTGGCACCTGACCCGTTACTCGCCGCGCGGCCGTGCCGACTGGCTGCCGCTGACGTGGGCGCGGCTGATCGAAATGGCCGCGACCGGCGCGGGTTACTGGAACGGCGCGCGCGAGATCGCACGCCTCGGGCTGGCGAAAACCACATGAAGCGCATCCTGTACATCCACCACGCCGGGGGCATCGGCGGTGCGCCGCTGAGCCTGCTGTACCTGCTGCGCCAGCTCGACCGCACCCGCTACGAGCCGGTAGTGGTGACGCTCAAGCCCGGTCCGGTGGTCGACCTCTATCGCGCTGAGGGCATCGAGACGCACGTCGAGCCGGGCATCAGCGATTTCAGCCACACCACGCTGGAGTGGTACGGCGGGCGCGACCTGTGGCGGCTGCCCGGCAAGCTGCTGCGCGTGCCGTTCTCGGTGCGGCGGGCCGAACGGGTGATTCGCGCGCTGCGGCCCGATCTGGTGCATCTCAATTCCTCCACGCTGACCCCCGCCGCCCTGGGCGCAGCCCGCGCTGGGGTGCCGATCGTGTGGCACATCCGCGAGCCGCTGGCGCACGGGTATGTCGGGCTGCGGCGCGGCTGGATCCGGCGCGCGCTCGCCCGCCACGCCGACCGCGTGGTCGCGATCTGCCAGAACGACGCAGACCAGCTTCTTCCGGGCGAGCACATCCGCGTGGTCTACAACTTCGTGCACTTCGACCAGTTCGACCGCACGCTGACCGGGGAGGGCTTCCGGCAGGCGTTCGACATCCCGCCCGGTGCGCCGATCGTCACGATGCTGGGCGGTGTCTCGGAGCCGAAGGGCACGCTGACGCTGGTGCGCGCGCTGCCCGCGCTGGTCGAGCGCTTCCCCAGCGTGCGGGTGGTGATCGCCGGGCCGCCGCCGCGCCGCCTCGACGAGCCGGGGTTCAAGGGCATGGTTAAGCGGCTGATCGGGGTGGACGCGTACCAGAAGGCGGTGCAGCAGGCGGTCGCCGCGCTGCCCGAGGCAGCCCGCCACGCGCTGATCTTCACCGGGGTGCGGCGGGACGTGCCCGATGTCCTCGCGGCGAGCACCTGCCTGGTGTTCCCCTCGACCGTGCCGCACTTCGCCCGCCCGATTATCGAGGCGGCGGCGATGGGCATCCCGTCGGTGGCGTCCGACCTCNNCGACCTCGGCGGCCCGCGCGAGCTGGTGGTGGAGGGCGAGAGCGGGCGGTTGGTGCCCCCGCGTGACCCCGCCGCGCTGGCCGAGGCGATTGGCGGCCTGCTGGCCAACCCCGCCCGCGCGAAGCAGATGGGCGAGGCGGCTTACGCCCGCGCGCGGGAGTTGTTCGACGCGGAGCGAAATGCAGCCGCGACGGTTGCGTTGTATGATGAAGTATTGAACGCTGACTCTGACCCGCCGAACCCACGAGAGGCAGCACGCGATTGATGAACATCCCCCGGCGAGAACTGCCCCGTGTTGCATGGCGGCGCGTGATGCGCGAGATTCGCACCCGCACCGCCCCGCGCACCCCGCGCCACATCCGCGTCGGCACCAACCTGCACGACCTCGCGGCGAGCTTCCGCGAGCGGCAGGAGCCGCGCTTCTTCGGCCTGCTGCCGGCTCAGGCCGGGCTGGTCGCGCAGTTCTTCCCCGAAGCCTACTGGCAGACGCTCGACGAGGCAGACCGCATCTACGCCCACCGCTTCGACCTGCTCGGCTCCGGCGAGCGCAGCCTGGGGCTGGAGATCGACTGGCACACCGACTTCATCCACGGGCACACGTGGCCAGTCGAGCATTACACGCGCCTCAAGCTGACCGACCCGAAAGGCGGGTTCGACGTGAAGGTCCCGTGGGAGCTGAGCCGCTTCCACCACGGGCTGCGGCTGGGGCAGGCGTACCTGTACACGCAGGACGAACGCTACTCGCAGGAGCTGGTCGACCAGATCACCCACTGGATCAAAGCCAACCCGTACCTTTTCGGGGTGAACTGGGCCGGGCCGATGGACGTGGCGATCCGCGCCGTCAACTGGCTGTGGGCGTACTACCTGATATACGAGTCGAACGCGCTGACTGACGAGTTTCTGGCGCTGTGGCTGGCCAGCCTCCGCCAGCACGGCGAGTACATCTACAAGAACCTTGAGGACGGTTGGCCGCGCACCAACCACCTGATCGCCAACCTGGCCGGGCTGGCCTACCTCGGCATCCTGCTGCCGGAGTTCCCCGAGGCGGAGCGCTGGCGCACGACCGGGCTGGAGCGCCTGTGGGCGGAGCTCGAGCAGCAGGTGATGCCCGACGGGGTGGATTACGAAGCCTCGCTGCCCTACCACGGGCTGGTGACCGAGATGGCGTTGAGCGTTGCGGCGCTGTGCCTCGCCAACGGCATCGAGATCCCGCCGCTGGCGAAGATGCGGATGGGGTTGATGCTCGACGCGGTGATGGCCTATACGCCGCCGAGCGGCCTGGTGCCGCTGATCGGCGACGCCGACGACGGGCGCTTCGTGCCGCTGGCAGCCTACGCCCGCGTGCAGCCCCGGCTGTACGATCACCGCTACCTACTGGCGCTCGGCTCGCTGGTGCTGGAGCGCGAAGCCCCGGACTGGGCAGGCTACGTCGACCCGCGGCAGAACCGCTGGTCACTGGCTGCCGGGAGCTGCTGGCAGGACGCGTTCTGGTACTTCTCGACCGATGCTGCGGCCCGCTTTGTGGACGTGACCGTGCTGACCACGCCGCGCCCGTTCGGCGTTGCGCCCGACGACTGGGTCGTGGCGCGTGACGGCGTGCGGGTGCAGGCCCGAGCCCTGCCGCTGCACCCGATCCAGATCGCCGAAGAGGTTGGCTCGCGCGGGTTCGAGGCGGGCGGGCTGTACGTCATGCGCCAGAGCGACCGCCACATGGTGATCGACGCGGGTGGGGTCGGGCAGGCCGGGGCAGGTGGCCACGCGCACAACGACACGTTGAGCTTCACGCTGAATGCCGGAGGGCGGCCGTTTCTGGTCGACCCCGGTACGTTTGCCTACACCGGCGACCCGGCAGCGCGCAACGTATTCCGATCTACCGCGGCGCATAACGTGCTCCAGATCGGGAACGAGGAGATCAACCCGATGCCGGAGGAGCTGTTCCGGCTGCCGCAGGCCAGCCACGTGGTGCTGCACCACTGGATCGCGCGGCCTGAGTTCGACCTGTTCGACGCGTCGCACACCGGGTACGAGCGCCTCAACCCACCCGTGACGCACCGCCGCCAGATCTGGTTCGACAAGGGCAGCGGGCTGTGGGTGCTGCACGACGCGCTACAGCTGGCCAACAGCGGCGAGGTTCCCACCGCCAGCAGCAACGGGCACCCGCCTGAGACACCCCCGCAGGCAGAGATCGATGCGACGCTGTGGTTCCACTTCTCGACGCTGCCGGTGCGGCTCGACCGTACCAACAACGCGATCCGTACCGAGCTGGAGGATGGTCCGAATCTGGTGATCCTGCCGCTGGGTGAGTTCCCGCTGCAGGCGATGGTCGGCACCAGCTGGATCTCGCCGCGCTACGGCGTGCGTGAGAAGGCCCCGGTTGCCAAATTTACCGGGCGCGTTAAACTCCCTGCCGATCTGGTGCTGCTGCTGTACGTGCACCGCGGCCCGGCAAACTTTACGACTGTGCGGGCGGCGGGCCGGGCGGCGCTGGTTAAAATGAGGCAGACGCTCGCGCCTGCGCTCCGGCGAGAAGAGCGCGGGGGTTCGCTGCCCGGAGTACGTGCATAGCACACTGATCGTCAGCCGGGGCAGATATACACGCCCGGCTGTTTTTTTCGCCTACTGAGTGGCTGTGAGACGCATGAAACAGGTATTTTTCGACGGCAAAGGCCAGCTTCTGGTCGAGGACGTACCCGCGCCCGCCGTCCCGGCGAACGGGGCGCTGGTGCGCGTCGAGGCGTCGCTGATCTCCAGCGGTACCGAGATGACCGCCGCCGCCGGGGGTGGCAGCCTGATCCGCAAGGCGCTGGAGCAGCCGCAGTTGATCCGGCGGGCGTTTGAGCTGGCGCTGCGCGAGGGCGTCAAATTCACCGCTGGGCAGGTGCAGGACATCGCCGAGACGTGGTTCCCGGTGGGCTACAGCGCCGCGGGCGTGGTGGTCGAGCCGGGCGCGG
>JABAOG010003799.1_pt2 | contig 19358 bp, 20 predicted proteins | sample 7062131 | NCBI WGS metagenome assembly JABAOG01 (sample SAMN14538629, study PRJNA623070) | marine sediment metagenome | biome: marine biome [ENVO:00000428]; feature: marine pelagic biome [ENVO:01000023]; material: deep marine sediment [ENVO:00002113] | place: India: Arabian Sea | collected...
GGACGCGCGGAGGCCCCGGGCGCCATTCCAGACGCCCGGGGCCATACGATCCGTCCCCACCCGGGCCGCGCCCGGATGGACCGCCGCGCGCTCGACCGCCCTAATCCGCGGCTTTCCGCGCGGCCTCGCCCGCCTTCTTCTGGATCTTCCCGGCGGCCTCCTTGGCCGCGCCTTCGGCCTGCGTGGAGCGGTCCCGGGCGATCCGCCCGACCTCCTTCTCGATCTTGCCCTCGCGCTCCCGGACGGCGCCCTCGACCTCGTTCTCGGCGCCCTCTCGCTCGATCTTCCGGTCCAGATCCTCGTCCCTGTGCGTCATGCGTGTCTCCTGGCTCGAGGTGATTCGTGCCCGAAGTAAACGCATGTTTTACGCCACGCGGCAGGGCCGCCGACACGGGATTCGGGAGCGCTTTCCGCGACCGATCAGCGATCCCCGGTTCCGGGTGGCCGGTCGACCGCCCCGCCGGTGTCCCGGGTCGAACGCGGACAGCAGCCGCCGGCGCGGATGCGACGCACCAGAGCCCGCACCGGCTCGTCGCCCCGTGACCACAGCTCGGAGAAGCGGCGATAGTGCCGCGCGGCTTCGTCGACATTGCCGACCCGCTCGTGGATCCGGGCCTGCCGGAGGTGGGCGGGGGCGCGGTAGGCGATCTCGAGGACGGAGAACGCGCCCAGCGACGCGAACCAGGGCAGCGCCTCCGCGTCCCTGCCCAGGGCACGGAGCAGCTCTCCGCGCAGGTACCGTCCGTGTGGGCGGGCGGCGAACGGGAGGATGTTCACCGCGCCGAGCGACATGGGCCCCGCTTCCAGCCGCTCCAGGATCCGGAGGCCGTCCCCGGCGCGGCCGTCGTGCAGCGCGGTCAGGGCGCGCAGCTCACGATGCAGGTCGCGGACGAACCAGTCCGCTTCCCGGGATCGCTCGAGTCGGCGCAGCGAAGCCGAGGCGGCGGCCGCTCCGGCCTCGTCATCCAACCGGAGCGACAGCGCGCCCACCGCGTAATGGCGGAGCGCTTCCATACGACCCGGTCGGCCCAGCACGTCGCGGGCGAGGGCGAACCAGAGGGGTTCACCGACGCCGTCGGTCGAGTCCACGACGGGCGCCTGCCGGGGCACCCGCGCGGCCAGCGCGTCCCGGCGAACGCGCTCGAGGGTCGAATCCGGCCATGGCAGCGGCGCGGTGTACGCGAACCACTCGGTGGCCAGCCGGAACGTGCGGCGATACCACCCGGACGAGACCCCTTCGCTGACGGCGTGGGCCTCCATCAGGGCGTCCTGGGCCGCCGAGAGCTCGCCGCCGGCCATGTGGAGCAGCGCCGTGAACCAGTGCAGGTCGGCGGTCATCCCCGGCCCCCTGCGGGGCTCGATGAGCTCCCGCACGACCCACCGGGCGGCCTCCGGGTCGTACGCGAACGCGGTCAGGTAGGCGCCGAGCTGGTAGGCGGCGGCGTCCTCCCAGCCCCGCACACTGCGCACGAGCGCCATGGCCCGCGTGGAATCCCGAGCGGTCACCGCCCGCAGCAGACCGAGCTGCACCAGGCGGCGGTCCGTGCCGAGCCGATCGGCATCGAAGCGCGCCAGCAGCGAATCGATCGTCGCGGGCCGTCCCTGGGCCGCCGCGATCCGCCCCAGATGCACCAGCGCCCACCGGTTGGTCGGCTCGTAGGCGAGCACGCTCCGCCACGTCGGCTCCGAATCCGAGGTCGGCCGACCGCGCAACGGCCCATAATGGAACTGCGTCTCCGCGAGCTGGAGCCAGGCCTCCAGATCGTCCGGGTACCGTGCGAGGATCGCGCGGTATCGGCGCTCCGCCTCTGGTCCGTCGCCCTCGTGGTAGGCCTGGAGCGCCTCGAGCAGGGCGCGGTCGTGGGGCGACAGCCGATCCGCGTGCCGAGCGGCGGCGCGGGCGGCTTCCCGGGAGCCGCTCTGCGCCGCCCAGTCGCGGGCCAGGGCCAGGCGATAGTGGGCGACGGCGAAGGCGGAGTCGTGGGCGATCGCGCGCAGGTAGGAATCCGCGGCACGCTCGAAACGGCTCGCCCGGATGTCGGCTTCACCGTCGAGGTAGGCCTTGAACGCCGGCAGCGAGCCGGTGGTCATGGCGGCGGTCCGGGTGAGCCGGACATCCGACGCGGGGCCCAGGCCGGCCAGCAGCCGCGCGGCCAGCTCGTCCACGAGGTCGAAGACCCCCTCCGCGTCGGCGTCCACCATCACCCGGACCGCGGGCTCGACGGGCCCGGCCGTCCGGTAGACCGCCGCCTGCACCTGGAGCGCGGCGCCCGCCTGCACAACATCACCCAGAACGAAGAGGCCGGCGCCCAGTCGCGTCGCGTGCCGGCGGCCCCGCTCCGGGTCCGCCACCGCACCGCCGTCCGGGGCCACGGTGGCGAGCACGGCGCGCGCGTCGATGGGCCGCAGCGTCGCCCCATCCAGAGCGGTCGTGAGGAGCGTGACCATGCCTTCGCCGAGGTATCGCGCCTCATCGCTGCCGCGCACGGCGAACGGGAGAACGGCGATCCTGTCCGAGGCGATCGGCTGTGGCTCCGGGGCCCCGCGCACCAGGATCCAGACCGCGGCGACGACCAGCGCCAGCCCGAGCGACGCCGTCACACCCAGCCACCGGCGCCGGCGGACGCTCCGGGCCGCCACGCCTCCGGCCGGCCCCGGGGGCGCCGACCCGGCCGCCGGACCTTCCGGGACCCCCATCTGCCGCCCGCCCGCCGGCTCGCGAGCCGGCGGGGCGGGAGACACGCCCTCCTCGGCCCCGATCTCCGTCACGGGCCGGAGGGTCGATGGGAACGCCGGATCGGATCGGATCCGGTCGATCAGGTCCTGGGTCTGGTCGAGCGGGCGCAGTCCTTCCGCGTCGAGGAGACGGGCGTAGGCCTCGAACTGGCGAATCGCCTCTGTCCGCTCACCCGCGTGGGCGAGGGTCTCCACCAGCCGATGCTGCGCCTCGTCGTCCAGCGGATCCCGGGCGACCCAGTGCCGCGCCGCTCCGATGGCCGCCGACAGGTCGCCTTCGGCGAGGCGCGACTCCAGCCAGGACCGGCACGCCCTGCGGAACATCCGGGTGCAGTGCGCCCGCCGCTCGTCCACCCAGCTCTCCCNNCTCTCCCACGCCTGGAGGTCCACCAGGTGGACTCCGTCCAGGAACGGCCCGCCGTAGAGTCGCGCTGCGGTCTCGGCATCCTGACGCTCCAGGGCCTCGGAGAGGTCCTGTACATCGGTCTGCATCCCGGCGCCGACCCGCAGGTCGTGGGGATGCTGCTCCAACCAGTCCTCACCGAGCTCGCTGCGCAGGTGGTAGAGACTCTGCCGGAGGGCGTGCCGGGCGTTGTCGCTGCTGCTCTCGGGCCAGAAGACCGTGGTCAGGAGCTCCCGTGATACCTGGCGCTCGACGGACAGGTAGACCAGCAGCGCGAGCCGACTCCGCTGTCGGAGCAGCTGCTCGAGCTCGGCGCCTTCACGCCTGACGATCAGGCCGCCCAGCGTGGTGAGATGGATCGCCATACAACAGTCGGACCGCAGGGTGGGGGCAGATACGGTCGTGCCGGCGTTCGTCCAAGGTGCCGACGCCGGTCGTCCCGCGCAACGTGGCCGGACGCTTCACCCTGTGACGCCCTCATGCCGGTCCGGGTGACGCTCGCCCCCTATCGTGCTCCCCGTGATCGATCCCCTACCTGCACCAAGGAGAGACCTCATGAGGAGGAGAACAGGCCGCAACCCCGTCACGGCGATGCTCGCGCTCCTGGCCAGCGCCGGCGCGGGTGGGGCGTCGTCGCAGACGGCTCCCCGGCCAGCGCCGCCCCCGGGCTCGCTCGTGGCGGAGCCGGTGACGGGCAGCGGTGTCGAGCTGGCCGTCTACGAGGCCGGCGATCCCGGGCAACCGGGCATCGTGTTCATCCACGGCTTCAGTCAGAACGCGCTGACCTGGGAACGCCAGTTCTCGGGCCCGCTGGCCGACCGGTTCCACCTGGTCGCGTACGACCTGCGGGGGCATGGCGCCTCGGAGAAACCGCTCGCACCGGACGCGTACCGCGACGCATCGGTGTGGGCCGATGATCTCGCCGCGGTGATCCGCGACCGCGGCCTCGAGCGGCCGATCCTGGTCGGCTGGTCCTACGGCGGCTACGTCATCGCCGACTACCTGCGCCGGTACGGTGACGCGGATCTCCGGGGGATCGTGCTGGTCGCTGCGGTCACGAAGAGCGGCACCGAAGAAGCCGCGGGATTCCTCACGCAGGAGATCCTCTCCATCTTCGACGATCTGCTTGCGCCGGAGGTGGGGCGGAGCCTCGTCGGCACGCGCGGCCTCGTGGACCTCTGGGCCGAACCCGGATCGGTCGAATGGCAGATGGCCTTCGGCAGCGCCATGATGGTGCCCCCCCGGGTACGAAGCGCCATGTTCAGCCGGGTGCTGGACAACGACGACGTCCTCGCCCGGGCCCGCGTTCCGACCCTCGTGCTCCACGGCGCCGAAGACCGGATCGTGCGGCTCAGCGCCAGCGAGCACACGGCCAGCCTCGTCCCCGGCGCCAGGCTCACCGTCTACGATGGAGCCGGTCACGCTCCGCACCGCGACGCGTTCGGCCGGTTCGGCCGGGACCTGGCGGAGTTCGTCGGATACTGCCTGGATCAGGAGCGAACGGGCCGTCAGGACGGCGATCGATCCCCCTGACCGCGGCCCTCCCGGTACGCCCGGACCCAGGCCACCTCCAGCTCGAACGGGCCCTCCCGCCGGTCGGCGATGAGGAAGCCGAGCCGGCCGAGCGCGCCGGGGTCCAGCGCCGGGGCGTCGGCCGGCCGACGGCCCCGGAAGGTCGGCTGGAAGGCGGTGAACGGAACGCGTACCTCCGTCCACGCGCCGGCGATGGTGTGGAGCTCGGCCCCGTACGCGATCCGGTCCCGGGACGCCATCCAGAGCCGGAGCTGGTAACGGCGCCCATCCCCGCGGATCCGCAGGGCGACGCCCTGGAAGGAGGCCAGGTCGAGGGAGTCCAGGGGTGTGCGCGTGGAAGCGAACCCGCCGCTGTTGGCGAGCGAGAGGTGCCCGCTGAAGCGCAGCGTGCCCTGCTCCGTCCGCCGGACCCGGCTCGTGGACCGCCCGCCCATGACGTCGTCGTTGACGAGGGTCCAGGGGCGGGGGTCCGGTGCGGAGAAGTCGAGGATCGCGTGCATTGGCACCCCGAATCCGGGTATCAGAGGGGCCCGGAGCGCCCGACCCGGCGCTCCGGGCCCTCCCTCATCGTCGCGACCCGCCAGGGACAGCGGGCCGCCGGTGCACGTAGTGGCAGGCGTCCTCGGCGCCGCTCCGCTGCAGGCTGCCCGGCCCCCATTCCGCCGGGATGTTGCGGATGCACTCCTGGTAGGACCCGTAGTCCTCCGCGCGGAACGTGGGTCCGGACGCGGCCTCCCTGAACAGGGCCAGCACAATGGCCAGCACGATCGCGGTCAGAACCGCGGCGGTCATCCAGCCCATCCTGCTCATCACCCGTGCTCCGTTCACGCGGTTCGCGTCCCCCGCCCACCACCGAGCGCCTACGATAACGCCGGGCCGGACCTCGGGGAACCGCCGGGGTGGGACCGAGATGTGCGGAGCGAGACGCGGGAGCGGAGGCACGCGGACCCCGGTCGCGGCCGCTGCCCGTGCCGGCAGGGTGCTTGCACGGCCTGAGCTGCCTCCGACGCACCTCATCTGACCGAGAGGGTCCGTGCACCAGATCTGGCCGTGGATCGGCTTCAATCTCTTCGTCCTGGCCATGCTGGCCGTCGACCTGTTCGTGTTCCACCGGCAGGCGCACGAGGTCTCGCTCCGGGAGGCGGCCGTCTGGAGCGTGGTGTGGGTCGCCCTCGCCCTCCTGTTCGGCGCGGGCGTCTGGGTGATCATGGGGCCCCAGACCGGTCTCGAGTACTACACGGGCTACCTGATCGAGAAGGCCCTCTCGATCGACAACATCTTCGTCTTCGTCCTGATCTTCAGCTACTTCGGCGTCCCGCCGCGCTACCAGCACCGGGTGCTGTTCTGGGGGATCCTCGGAGCGCTCCTCATGCGGGGAGCCATGATCGGGGCGGGCGCCTACCTGATCGAGCGGTTCCACTGGGTCATCTACCTGTTCGGCGGGTTCCTGGTCTTCACCGGGATCCGGATGGCGACGCAGACCGAGCACGCCATCGAGCCCGAGTCGAACCCGGTGATCCGCCTGGTCCGCCGCCTGATGCCCGTCGCCAGCGTATACCACGGGCAGCGGTTCTTCGTCCGGGAGAGCGTGGCGGGGCGGCTCCGGCGCGTGGCCACGCCGCTGTTCGTGGTCCTGGTGCTGGTCGAGACGACGGACCTCATCTTCGCGGTCGACTCGATCCCGGCGATCTTCGCGGTCACGCAGGACCCGTTCATCGTCTACACGTCCAACATCTTCGCCATCCTGGGCCTGCGGGCGCTCTACTTCCTGCTGGCGGGCGTGGTCCACCGGTTCCACTACCTCAAGCTCGGCCTGAGCGTGGTCCTGGTGTTCGTCGGGGTCAAGATGCTCGTGGCGGATGTCTACCCGGTCCCGGTGGGGATCTCGCTGGGCGTGATCGCGCTGATGCTGACCGCGTCGGTCCTCGCGTCGCTGGCCTGGCCGAAGCGGGCGGAGGCCCACGACCCGGTGGTCCACGACCCGCTGGCCCGGAAGCCGCCCGACCCCGTGACCTCGCCGCCGCTGGAGACCGCCCGGCGGGAGTAGAGGGCTCCCATGAGGGAGAAAGGCCGCGACCGCCCTTGCGGAGCGGTCCGGCGCGCGCGAGCCTGGTCCCCGATGTCCTCGAAAGGAGAGTCCTTGTCCGGAAGCGATCTGATGCGGTGGGTGGACACCGCGGACGGCCACATCGTCCGATTCCTGAACCGGTGGAGCGTGCCGGCCCTGCGGATCGCCCTCGGGGTGGTGTACGTGTGGTTCGGGGCGCTGAAGCTGGCGCCCGACCTCAGCCCCGCCGAGGACCTCGTCCGGGCCACCGTCCCGTTCCTGCCGGGCCGCGTGTTCCTGCCGGTCCTGGCGGCATGGGAGATCACCATCGGGCTCGGGTTCCTCTCCGGCCGGGCGCTGCGCCTCACGATCCTGCTGCTCCTGCTCCAGATGCCGGGGACCATGGCGCCGATCTTCCTGCTCCCCGACCGGGTCTTCACCGCGTTCCCCTACGGGCTGACGCTGGAGGGGCAGTACATCGTGAAGAACCTGGTCCTCATCGGCGCGGCCCTCGTGGTGGGCGCCACCGTCCGTCGGGACCGCTCCCGGTCCCGGACCCCGGCCGGGGTCGCGGGCGGACGACCGGAACCCGGAGCCCCTGAGCCGTGACGGCCACCGTGGCCGTGATCGCGGTCCTCATCGCGTTCAACGGACTGTACGTGGCGGCCGAGTTCGCGGCCGTGAGCGTGCGCCGGAGCCGCGTCCGGCAGATGGCGGAAGAAGGGAACGCGCTGGCCCGGACGCTGCTCCCCACGCTGAAGGAAGCGCCCCGGCTGGATCGCTACATCGCGGCGTGCCAGGTCGGCATCACGGTCTCGAGCCTGGTCCTGGGGGCGTACGGCCAGGCGTCGCTGGGCGAGGCGCTCACACCGCTGTTCGAGTCGTGGGGCGGCATGCAGACGGTCGCGGCGCAGTCGAGCTCGGCGGCCGTCGTCCTCATCGCGCTGACGACCCTCCAGATGGTCCTGGGCGAGCTGGTGCCGAAGTCGCTGGCGCTCCAGTACCCGACGCGGGTCGCGCTGCTCACGGTCGTGCCCATGCGCTGGTCGGAGAGGCTGCTGGCCTGGTTCATCGCGCTCCTGAACGGGAGCGGCTGGATGGTGCTGAAGCTGCTGGGGGTGGAGCCGAAGGCGCACCGGCACCTGCACTCGCCGGAGGAGATCCGGTACCTGGTCGCGGAGAGCCGGGAAGGGGGCCACCTCCGGCCGGAGGAGCAGCGTCGGCTCAACCAGGCCCTCGGGCTCACCCAGCGGACGGCCCGGGAGCTCATGGTCCCCCGCACGCGGGTGGCGGCGGTGGCCCGGGCCGCGGGGGTGGGTCCGGCGGTGGAGACGGCCGCGTCGCTGCCGTACACGCGCCTGCCGGTCTACGAGGAGTCCCTCGACGACATCGTCGGCATCGTCCACGCGAAGGACCTGGCGGCGACCGCGCTCTCCGGCGACGCTTCGCCCGACGCCCCGCTCGACCCCTTCATCCGACCCATCCTCGCCGTCCACGAGGCCGTGTCCGCCGATCGGGTGCTGACGCTGATGCGGGAGGAGCGGGGGGTCATGGCCATCGTCGTGGACGACTTCGGCGGCACGTCCGGGATCGTCACCACGGAAGACATCCTCAGTGAGCTGCTGGGCGATGTGGCCGACGAGTTCAAGCACGCCGGTGGCGCGCCCGAGCGCCTGCCGGATGGGCGGGTCCGGATCCCGGGCGACATGCTGCTCGACGAGGCGGAGCGCTGGGTCGGGACCCGCTGGGAGGGTGATGCCGACACCGTGGGCGGCCTGGTCATGGAGCGGCTGGGCCGGATCCCGGGCGAGGGCGACCGGCTGGAGATCGACGGGGTCGCCCTGGAGGTCGAGCGGGTCGACCGCCGCGCCGTCGTGACGGTCCTCGCGACCCCGGCCCGCCCCACCGACACGGAGTCGCCGCCGTGATCCCCGCCCTGATCGTCGCGCTGCTCATCTTCCTGAACGGCCTGTTCGTGGCCGCGGAGTTCGCCATCATCGGGTCCTCCCGGCCGGCCTTCGAGCGGGCCGCACGGAAGGGCGACCGCCTGGCCGGGCTGGTCCATCGGGTGCTCCGGGACGCCCGCCAGCAGGACCGCTACATCGCCACCGCGCAGCTCGGGATCACGTCCGCGAGCCTGGGGCTCGGCATGTACGGCGAGCACCTGCTCGCCGAATGGCTGGCCCACCAGCTCGAGGTGCTGGGCGCGCTCCGGTGGGTCGGCGCCCACGCGCTGGCGAGCGTCCTGGCCGTCGCGTTCCTCACGTACCTCCACGTGGTCCTCGGCGAGATGGTCCCCAAGTCCCTCGCCCTCCAGGCGCCCGGGACCACCGCCCGGGTCATCGCCGTCCCCATGCGGGTCGTGGAGGTGACCCTGTATCCCCTGGTCCTGGCCCTCAACGGCATCGGCAACGGCATCCTCGCCCTCCTGGGCGTGGAGCGGAGCGCCATGACCGAGGAGAGCTACAGGACGTCGGACGAGCTGAGCTTCATCGTGGCGGAGAGCCGCGCGGGCGGCCTGCTCGCCCGGGAGCCGGCCCGGATCATCCAGGAGCTCCTCGAGTTCTCGGACCTCTCGGCCGGCGAGGTGATGGTGCCGCGGACGCAGGTGGTGGCGTTCCCCCTCGGCGCCGGGAAGACCGAGGTCGCGGACTCGCTGGCGACGGACCGCCACACCCGCTATCCCGTCTACGAGGGGAGCGTCGACGAGATCGTCGGGTTCGTCCACGTGAAGGACCTCCTCGGCCGGCTCCGGACCGGCGGCACGGTGGACCGGTCCTTCGTGCGCGACCTGCCGTTCATCCCCGCGACCGAGCCGCTCGACCGCGTCCTCGGCGCGCTGCGCCGGACCCGCTCCCAGATGGCGGTGGTCATCGACGAGCACGGCGGGACGGCGGGCATCCTGACCCTCGAGGACCTGTTCGAGGAGGTCGTGGGCGACATCGCGGATCCGGGGGAGCGGCCGGCCATCCGGACCGACGCCGAGGGCCGCGTGACCGTGGCCGGGACCGTCCGGCTGGACGAGCTCGGCGAGGCCCTCGGCCTGGTCCTGGAGCACGAGGACGTGGACACGGTGAGCGGCCTGGTCATCGCCCGCCTCGGCCGCCCGCCCGCGGTCGGGGACCGGATCACCCACGAGCACGTCGTGCTCGAGGTGTCCGCGGTGCGGGGTCGGGGCGTCCAGGAGGCCCGCGTCGTCCACGCCCCGGAGCCGGAGTAGCCGGGCGGGTGCCGGGCGGGCCGGGATCAGCTCTCCTTCCCCCTGCCGGAGAGCCCCCTCCGCCGGGCCCGGCCGGTCCCCGCAACGGCCGTCTCAGGCCTCCGTTTCCCGGGCGTGGCGAAAGGCCGAGCCCACGAACCGGACGAAGATGAATCCGGCCTGGCAGATGTTGGCGATCAGGGCGGTGACGTAGAGGGCCGGAGCGGTGCCGAAGGTGAGGCCGAGGACGATCCCGACCAGGCTGATCTGCTCCAGGATCTCGAGGAACGTGACCAGGCCCACGGCCAGGCGGTCCGGCGGGAAGGTCCCGCGGACGGGGCGGTAAGCCCGGAGGAAGGAGACGATGATGCCGTCGTCGAAGAGCAGGAACAGCAGCGCCGCCAGCCGCCAGGTCAGGTCGGGCTCCAGGCCATAGCCGGCGAGGCCCACGGGGACCAGGGCCGCGGCCACGCCCGCGACGCTGCTGGCGATCACCAGCCGGAGCCGGAGCAGGTCGTGGACCACGTCCGTCGGGTCCCCCGCCCCCCGGAGCACGCTCACCAGCGCGGCGAACCCGGCGAACGCGGCCGCGATCTCCGCCAGGGCCAGCAGCGTGTCGGTATTCTCGAGCATCTCGTCGCCTCCGCGGGATGCGGGTCTCGGGCGGCTCGGTCCACCGAACGATGGCACGAAAGGCCGGCTCTCGCACGCCTCGACCCCGCACGCCGTCGCGGACCGGCCGCCACGCAGCAGAATCAGGCCCGCTGACTCGTCTTTGGACCAGGTGGAACCGACCGGTCCGGGAGGAGGCCATGACCAGGCGTCGCATCTCGATCCTCTGCCTGATCCCGCCACTGATCGTCGGCGCGCCGGGGTGCGAGGCTGCGGATCCCTCGGCGCCGCCGGTGCCCGTGGACGAGGTGCTCTATCGTACGGCCGGCGTGGATGGCGCCCTCGCCGCGGCAGCGCTGCCCGATGGCGGCTTCGTCGTCGGCGGCTTCACGGACGGCGGCATCGGCCTCGGAGACTGGACCAACGCCTTCCCCCTGCTGCTGCGGGTCACCGCCGCGGGCGCCATCGACGCCAGCACCGTCTACCGGGATCTGGGCTTCGGCGGCGTGGCCGGGGTCACCGCGTCCGACCAGGGACTGGCCGTGCTCGTGCAGACGGCCGATTACGATGCCACCGGCGTCGTCGCTCCCGACCTCGCGCTGTATCGGACGCGGCTGGACGGTCGGCGGCAGGAGCGCCTCGCCGCGCTGGGAGCCCGGTTCCCCGTCCGCGAACCACTGCATCGCACCCGGGACGGCGGCTTCCTGGTCACCACGCTGCGCGCCACGGTGACCGGGCCGGACCTGGTGAAGCTCGATGCCACCGGGTCCCCGATCTGGACCTACCATCTACCGGACGCGCAAGACGTGAGGGCGGCCGCGGAGGGCTCCGATGGCGATCTCTTCGTCCTGGGCGTCCGGGACGATTCCCGGCACCTGGAGATCGCTCGACTGAGCCCGAGCGGCGACGAGCGGTGGCGGAGGACCTACGGCACGGACGAGCTGCGCACGGCCACCGCCATCGCCGCCTCCCACGGCGCGGTGCTCGTGCTCGGAACGCGTGCCCGGCCGGAGCCGGGCGTGGTCGCCCTCGTCGTCACCCGGTTCAGTGGAGCCGGCGAGCCGGAATGGGAGCGCGTGTTCGACAGCGGGGATCTCGCCGCCACGGTGATGACCGCCCTCCCGTCCGGCGGCGTCGCCTTCGCCTACACGGCGCGGCACGGGGACCCGGCCGCCGGGTCCCGCGCCTGGGTGGTCCGGCTGTCCGTCGACGGGACCGAGCGGTGGCGCAACTCGTTCGGCCCCGACCGGGGTACGTCGTTCGTGCGCTCGGTCCTGGCGCTCGGCGATGGCCGGGTGGCCGCCGTGGGCTCGGTCGGACCCGAGCCCATCGCCGGGTACGGCGGCGACGACTTCGACGTGCTCGCGGTGTTCTACGAGGACACGTAGAGCGGCGTTCTGTTGAACGCCTCGCCCTCGCCCAGGCTCACCACGACCATGGGGTGTGTGGTCTCCGCGTCGAATGCGCCGACTCCGCCGGGTCGCTCAGGCCCGGGTTTTCGTCATTGCAGCCGGTCTGCCCCCGTAGGGGGCGCGTCGCTGCGGTTGGGGAGGACGGCCTGCACGTCACGGCAGGTGAAGACCGGTCTCCTGCGGTGATCGGTCCTTCCGGGATCCGGATCCTAGAAGTGAGCCGTGGGAAGAAGGGGAACGCCCTGGGCGGAGCCGCCGTCGGGGCGAGTGTCGGATTGGGCGCGGCCCTGGTCACCGTCGCCACGCAATCCGACGCGGGCATCGGGGCGCCGGCGCTCGCAGCCCTCGCCCTGGTCGTCTACCCCGCACAGGGAGCGCTCCTGGGGCTGCGCGTGGGTGCACTGATCCGCACCGAGCGCTGGGAGGAGGTGCCCGTTCGCTCCGTGCGGTGGAGCGTGGGCGCGATACCGTCCGGAGGTGTCGGCATCCGGGTGTCGTTCTAGCGACGCACGCCTACACCCCACGGGTGCGCCCGGGTGCGTCCACCGGGTGGAACGACCCATGCGTGATCGGCTGGATGGTCGGAGCCCCGGAGCGAGGACTCGCAACGGAACTCGAGAGAAGAGGCACGGCGACCAGCAGCCCCGGAGCCATCGGGACGAGGGTCGTCCCCGGGTCGCTCTCTGCCTCACCGGCCGCCGCGCAGGACCTCGAGCAATCCCTTGATGACCATTCACCGACCCTACGCCGCGGCTGAGCGGGAGAGTCGAGCGAAGGCGGGGCGCGACGCAGACGCCGACGCGACGCGGACGCCCCGTCGGGAAGTCAGGTGAGGGATGACCGACGAAAGACCATCGAGCCTGCAGCGGGCTCTCAGAGCCGCTCCCGGCATTGCGGGCGTCGGGGTCGGGCTTCTCGGGGTCGTCGTTCTGCTGGGGTGGGCCGTGGATTCCATGGTCGTGAAGAGCGTCGGCGCGGGCCGGGTGAGCATGAAGGCCAACACCGCTCTCGGCTTCGTGCTGATCGGGAGTGCCCTGGCGCTGCTTCCCCGCGATCGAGGCGCCGCGGCGGCCCGTGGGCTGGCCGCCGTGATTGCGCTCCTGGCGTTGGCGACCCTCGGAGAGTACGCCACCGGCCTCGACTTCGGGATCGACCAGATCCTGTTCGAAGAGCGCCCCAGCGCGATCGCCACTTCTTCCCCCGGCCGCATGGCGGTGAATACCGCGATCGCGTTCCTTCTGGCGGGCGCCGCGATCCTCGCGGTGGGGCGCCCGCGATCGCACGTGGTGGGCGAGCTGCTGGCGGCGCTCACCGCGTTCATCGGGTTCCAGGGGCTCGTCGGCTACGCGCTGAACGTGGACGTGCTGTACGGGCTGCCCAACGCCACCGCCATGGCCGTCCACACCGCGGGCGCCTTCCTGGTCGTGGGCCTCGGGCTCCTCCTGGTGGACCCGGCCCGCGGCCGCGTGAGCATCGTGATCGACCCCGGGACCGGTGGCCTCGCCTTCCGGCGCCTGATGCCCGTCGCGCTGCTCGGCCCTCTCTTGATCGGAGCGGGCGCCGTCTGGGCCGTTTCGGCACTGGCTGTGGACGACCGGTTCGCCCTCTCCATCGTCGTGAGCCTGGTTACGCTGCTCGTGGTGCTGGCCGTGGGCGCCACAGCCGCCCGGGTCCGGGAGGTCGATCGCCACCGCGCCGAGCTGTTCGCGGCCGAGCGGGAGCTGCGCTCGGAGCTGGAGACGGCGCTCGAACAGGCCGAGCGGGCGAACGAGGCGAAGAGCGCGTTCCTGGCCACCATGAGCCACGAGCTGCGGACGCCGCTGAANNGGCCACCATGAGCCACGAGCTGCGGACGCCCCTAACCGCGATCATCGGCTACACCGAGCTGCTCAAGGAAGGCCTGCCACACCCGTTGCACGATGCCCAGCGACGACCGGTCCAGCGGGTGGGGTTGAGCGCGCGTCACCTGAAACAGCTGATCGACGAGATCCTCGCTTTCTCGCGGCTCGAGGCGGGGAAAGAGCAGGTGAGGGAAGAAGACGTCTCGGTCGAGGACGTCCTGGCCGAGATCGAGGCGGTGATCGACCCGCTCGCGAAGGAGAAAGGCCTGGAGTTCCGCGTGGCCTCCGGCGCCGATCCGGCCGCGCTGCGTACGGACCCCAGCAAGCTGCGCCAGATCCTGTTGAATCTGCTGGGGAACGCCGTGAAGTTCACCGAGGAAGGACAGGTGACCCTGACCGTGCGTCGCGACCACGACCATGTGCTCTTCGAGGTGACGGACACGGGCAGCGGCATCGAGGCCGACGAGCTGGAGAACGTGTATGAACCGTTCTGGCGGGGCGACACGTCCAACGCGGGTTCGAAGGGCGGCACGGGCCTCGGCCTCACCATCTGTGATCGGTACGCCCAGCTGCTCGGCGGAGGGATCACGATGCAAAGCGAAGCAGGCGCGGGGACCACGGCCTCCCTGCGACTTCCGCAACGAGGCGCGGAGATCCGCTGACCCGACGCCGGTCGCCCTTCCTCCGGGCGCTGGAGCGTGGCCCGATGCCGTCCTCAGGTGTCGGGATGCGGCTGTCGTTGCCGCGGCCGACGGGACAGACGCGAGACCCGGGTGTAGAAGCGGCCGCGAGCCACCGGATGCGTCCGGGCAGCGGGCCGGAGACGGTCGACGGAGGAGGAATGCACGACAGGGAGGTCCACGGCCTGCTCGAGTTCCTGCGGGCCGCCGAGGGGTTGAAGACGACGAAGCGGAGCGGATACACGTCCGCGGGCGAGCAGGAGAGCGTCGCCGAGCACACGTGGCGGCTCTGCCTGATGGCGCTCGTGCTCCATCCGTGGTTCCCCGAGATCGATTTCGCGCGCCTGGCGAAGATCTGCATCATCCACGACCTGGGCGAGGTGATCCGGGGTGACATCCCCGCTCCCGAGCAGGCGCGGCTTCCGGCGGCCAAGACCGCCGACGAGCGTCGGGACCTGCTCCGGCTCCTCGAGCCGCTGCCGGCCGGGCTCCGGGACGAGATCGCCGGGTTCTGGGACGAATACGAGGCGGCCCGCACCCCGGAGGCACGCCTGGCCAAGGCGCTGGACAAGCTGGAGACGATCCTCCAGCACACCCAGGGTGACAACCCGCCCGACTTCGACTACCGGTTCAACCTCGGATACGGCCGGGAGTACACGTCCGCCCCGGAGCTGATCGCGACCCTCCGCGCGATCCTCGACGAGGACACGGAGCGTCGGGCCGACGCGTGACCGGACCGCGCCGTCCTGGTCGGCGCCCCCTCAGAAGATCGACGCGATCGCTTCGAGGATGAGCTCGAACGCGGCGGCTGCGATCTCCCCGGCCCCGGCGGCCAGCCCTCCGGCCGCTTCCGCGGCTCCGGCCGCGAGCTCCGGCGCGGCGCCCATGGCCTGTCCGGCCGCGCGGGCGGCCGCGAACGGAAGGTCGGGGGCCCAGATCAGCATCTCGAACGTCGCGTCGGCCGCGACGGCCGCTCCGTCCCGGAGCCTGGTGGGCTTCGCGTTCTCCCGGGCCCGGGCCACCCGGGCGCCGAGACGCCAGACGTGTCTGAGCTCGTGCGCGTCGAACCAGGCGCCCCGGCACTGTCTGCAAGCATCGAGGCGGATGCCGGCCGGGGTGGTGAGCGTGTCCATGGGCCGATCGCACGAGGGGCACCGGATCCGGACTTCCCACCCGCAGGTCGGGCACGACGGCCGGTCCCGATCCACCATGCCGTCGCAGCCGCGGCAGCGCATCCGATGCGGTGTCTCCGACGGGCCCAGGCCGGACAGCAGGGCCGCCCTGTGGGATTCCTCCACCGCCTCGATCTCGCCGGCTTCGAACCACACGCCACGACAGCGGGGGCACGCGTCTACGACCACGCCCGCGCCCGCCCCGAGCCGGAGCTTCTTCAACCGGGTCCCGAGGCAGACGGGACAGGGCCAGCGAATCTCGCTCTCAGACATCGAGGACTCCCCGGGAGTCGGGCTTCTCGTCCAGGAGGGCCAGGTCGTCGAACACGTAGACCAGGAGGCCGGACTCGGTGACCTGCAGGTCGCACATGCCCCGGGTCGTCAGATCGGACAGGATCCCCCTGGCCGTGGGCTCGGAGAGCGCCAGGTCGGCCATGGCCTCGGCCAGGGTCAGGCGACCGCCGTGCTCGCGGGCGAGGGCGAGCACGTCCGCTTCCTGCGTCTCCCGGGCCAGCCGGGCGGTCCGGTCGCGGCGGCGGCCCCGCTCCCGGAACGGGCCACTCAGGAGAACGGCGGCCCCGGTCGCCGGGAGCCCGATGGCGACCAGCGCCGCGATCCACGTGACGGGCGCGGAAAGGTCCGCCCCGCTCCGGACGAGCCCCAAGGCCATGAACAGCGCGATCAGGGCCAGGACGGTGCCACCGGTGGTCCTCATCATCGTTTCGTTCACCTCCGTACGCTCTCCGTATCCCCCGGCGCCTCCACCCATCCCACCGACGCCACATCCAGCTCGTCCCGCACCACTCCCCACACCTTCCCTCCCTGGAACCGATAGGGATCGAACCGCTCCGGGAACCTCACTTCCCGCACGCCCCCGTCGCGGTCGATCCGCAGCCACGTCGCGGAGCCGGCCATCCCACCGGCTTCGAGGTCCATGGGCCGGAGCCACATCGTGCCCTTCTCGTCGCAGCGGAAGTCGACGTACCGGGGGAGGACGGCGGCGTGCTGCTCGGGAGTGCCCTCGAGCCGCTCCACGGCGCCCTGGATGAGGCGAACGCTGTCTTCGGGGGCCATGTTCCCGACCCCGGCGGTCGCGGCACCGGCGCGCTCGGCGGCGACGAGGTCGAACACGGCCCGGACGAACTGGCGCGGCGTCGCCCGAGTGAAGGGGGGCGGAGGAAGCTGGACCGGGTCGAGCTCGCTGCCGTCGGGAGCGAAGCCGCGGAGCTGGCCACGGACGAAGTCGTGGACGCGGATCTCGTCGCCGCACACGGTCCAGAGACGGTACCAGAAAGGGAACGGCGGGAAGCCGGGGCTCACGGCCGTGAAGTGGGCGTCCAGGTCGCCCACGACCTCCGGGAGCGGGACCACGACCCGGACCCGCCCCGTCGCCGGGTCGAAGGCGACCAGGTCGGCGTTCCAGAACGTCGTCCAGAACCGCGTCGCGTGAACCTCCTCCAGCGCGCGTCGACGGGGGAGGATGATCTCGTCCCCGAGGAGGGCGGTGCGCACCAACGGGCTCATGTACCCCAGGCCGCCCCCGACGCTGCCCCTGGGGATCGCGTCTTCCGGGAGAGGCACGTCCGACCAGAGCTCATCGGGGGCCGACGCCCGGATCAGCGCGTGGCGACGCCGGTCCAGCGCCCATGCCTCGCCCTCCGGCGCCCCGGCGACGAACCCCGCGGGCGCCCCCAGCTCCTCCGGCCCTCCGCCATGTCGCCCGTGGGCGGCCACGAGCCCGTGCCCCGCGTCGAAGGCCAGGAACAGCGGCTCGACGGAGTTCTGCACCCAGACGGTGCCGTCGTCGAGCACGGCGAGGTCCTCCACCACGGCGAGGGAATCGGAGGTGCCGAGAACGTGGACGTCCGTGGCGGTGACGATGGTGGGCGCCTCGTCGTCCGCCGCGGGGCCGGCGTCGCAGCCGGCGAGGGCGAGGAAGGCGAGAGGGATGGCGAGGCGACGGGGGAACGGCATGAAGCGGCTCCTTCGTACGGGCTCGCGCTAACGTGCGCCCGTCGCCCATGCAAGACAAGTCACGGCCCGAGGCCCGGCCTGGACCCACTCCGAAGGGGTGTGAGGCCCTACCTATCGCTTCCGTGATCCGGCGGAAGCCGATCCCCCGACCGCCGCGGCCGCACCAGCGCCACCACCGCGGCCAGGATCAGAGCACTGGCGACCGCCACAGCGGGGGTGATCCTCTCGCCCACCAGCAGAGCGCCGAGAGCCACCGCCACCAACGGGTTGACGTACGCGTGGCTCGAGAGGCGCGCCGGTCCGACCCGCTTCAGCAGCCAGACGTACGCCACGTAGGTCACGAGCGAGCCGAACAGGACCAGATAGAGGAACGCGAGCAGCGATGCGTCCGTCACCGCCGCCGGCTCGAAGCGCGACAGCTCGCCCGTGGCCGCCGCCACCACGAGCAGCACCGCGCCGCCCGCGATCAGCTGCATCCCCGCCGCCTGCACCGAAGAGCCGTTCTCCCGGGGCGTGGCGTGGAACAGCCCGATCGACCACGAAAGGGCCGCCAGGACGATCGCCACGGCCCCCGTCGCGTCCACTCCCCCCAGACGGCCCGGAAGCATCATCACCGCGACCCCGACGAACCCGGCCACCAGGGCCAGGACGGCGCCGACCGAAGGCGCCCTCCCCCTTTCCGCTCCCCCCCGGACCCCACCGCCACCCTCCACCAGTCTGCCGCCCCGCCAGCCCAGCAGCGCGACGAACAGCGGCTCCGTCGCGACCAGGACCGCCGCCGGCCCGGAGGCGACGCGCGTCTCCGCCCAGGCCAGCATCGCCTGCCCCGTCACGAACAGCAGCGCCCCCGCCACCAGGGCGCGCCCCCAGGAGCGCAGCGCCGGGCGCCCGGCGCCGGCGCGCGTCACCGCGTACAGAACTCCGCCCGCCAGCAGACACCGCCCCGCGATCATCGTGAACGGCGGGATCGTCTCGACCGCAACCGCGATCGCCAGATACGTCGAGCCCCAGATCAGGTAGACCGCCCCGAAGGCGAGCACCAGGCGCACACGGTCCCGGAACGCCCGGTCCACGCGCGGCAACGCCAGCGTGGCCACTCCCGCCCCCAGCCGGGCCGCGATCGACCGCGCCGTCACTTCAACGCCACCGGCGGCGGCAGCAGCGCCACCCGTGCGATCCACCACTCCGCCAGCCGCTTCGCCCACGCGCTCCCCCGCCCGATGGGCACCGCCAGCGGTCGCGCCAGCGCGTTCCTCCGAACCGTCATCTCCACTCCCGTCCGTTGACCCAACCAGTAAAAAGCGGTATGCTGGTTACAATGATAGAGGAGCCACTGTAACCAGTCAAGTCGTTTATGATGGTTAGCAAGGAGGGGGGCGGTGAGGCCGCGGGCGACCGGCCCGCGAACGAGATGGGCCGCCGGGCCGCGGCGCCGGATGGCGCCGTGGTGCCCAGCGAGACGACGGTGGAGGAGATGGAGCTGGTGGGCGGCGAGCCTTGCCTGGAGCTCGTCAACACGGGCAGTTCGAGGTCGAGGCCGCCGTTCAAGGAGAAGCTGCACGNNCTGCGTCGCCGGGCGGAAGTGGAGCCGGAGCGCGCGGAGGAGGTGCTCGAGCGGGCCCGGGGGCTCCGGGAGGCGGTGTACCGGGCATTCACGGCCGTGAACGAGGACCGGATCCCGTCGGAGAGGGATCTGGAGGTGATTGCGGAGGAGGCGGCGACCGCGGCCGCCTCACGGCGACTCGCGCC
>JABAOG010001453.1_pt3 | contig 19323 bp, 18 predicted proteins | sample 7062131 | NCBI WGS metagenome assembly JABAOG01 (sample SAMN14538629, study PRJNA623070) | marine sediment metagenome | biome: marine biome [ENVO:00000428]; feature: marine pelagic biome [ENVO:01000023]; material: deep marine sediment [ENVO:00002113] | place: India: Arabian Sea | collected...
CGGCGGCACCTACGCGACGATGAGCTCGCCGAAGAGATCGTGCAGCAGACATTCTTCCGACTTCACGGCGCAAGAAACGATTTCCGGCGCGGCTCGAAGCTTCGCCCATGGGTAATGACCATCGCCATGAACCTCGTCCGCGAGCACTGGCGTCGAACGAAGCGGCGCAAGATGACCGCCCTCGAGGTCGAAACGCAGGCCGCACCGGAGGCAGATTTCATGCCCCTAGAGCTCCGCCAGCGCTCCGAGCTCCTCCACGTCGCGCTGGAGAAGCTCCCCACCAGCCAGCGCGAGGTGGTCGAGCTCCATTGGTTTCAGGAGCGCCCCTATGCGGAGGTAGCCGAAATTGTGGGGACTTCCGAGGGGGCCGTACGGGTTCGCGCACATCGTGCGTACGCAACTTTGAAACAATTGTTGGTCTCGGAAATACGTGGTGATGAATGACTAGTGGCAGCAACAGACCCGACGCAGGTCTCAGCGAGCGCCTGCGCGAGCTCGATGCGCCCGACGTGCCCAAAGACGGCGAGCGCATGGATCGAATGTTCACCGACATGAAGGCTCGCTGCGACAAGAGCGACCGAACCATAGCCGGCTTTGTCAGAAGCCGGTCGACGATGGTACGGCGCCTGATCGTCCTTACCGTGTTCTCGGTGCTAGCCATCATCGGCTGGTACGCGTTCCCGCTGGTGGGCGATCAAGCCCGCACGGTGCAATGGGCAATCAGCCTCGCGGCTTTCTGCGTCCTGCTCGTCCTGGCGATGTTCATGGTCACACGTCCCGTACATTTACCGGCTCTTCCGCGTTGGCAGTCGGTGTGCTTGATTTGCATCGCGATCGGCGCAACCGTGATCGCTGCTTTCTGGCCTCATCCCGCAGCTCAGGCCGCCACGCACGATCACAGCGGCGGCATCATGGCTGGGGCATGCATGGGGGTTGGGCTCCTCCTGGGCATCCCGGTCTATGCTCTGCTGCGTCTCGTGGATCGCGGCAACGCCCTTGGGAGCCTCGTCGCAGCAGCAGCCGCCGGAGTCGCAGGGAACTTCGTGCTCAAAGCGCACTGCTCGATTCCGGGCACCTCACACGAGCTGTTGGGGCACGCTTCGGTCGGACTCGTATTCGTGTTGGGTTTGGGCTTGGTTCACCGTTGGATTCCGTCTAAATAGGGATCTGTGAGCGAAGAGCTGCGTCGCGACTTCAACGAAAGAGGCATCAGGAAGGTCAAAGTCGGAGGCTTCGACGTCGACGGGGTGCTGCGGGGCAAGTACATCAGCCTCGACAAGTTCTGGTCGGCGCTCGAGAAGGGCTTCGGCTTCTGCGACGTCATTTTCGGATGGGACGTCTCCGACCAGCTCTACGACAACGCGAAGGTGACGGGCTGGGACACGGGCTATCCGGACGCCCTAGCGCGAATCGACGCGTCCACGTTCCGCGTTCTGCCCGACGCCCCCGACACCGCAAATTTTCTCGTCGACTTCTACACCCAAGACGGGGAGCCCCACCCCGCGTGTCCCCGCAATCTCCTGAGGAGGGTGAGCCAGCGAGCCCACGACGCTGGCTTCGCCGCGAAGTTTGCCGCCGAGTTCGAGTTCTGGGTGTTCCAGGAGACAGCACAGTCGCTCCACGAAAAGGATTTCCGGGACCTCGATCCATTGAGTCCAGGCATGTTCGGTTACTCTTGGGTCCGCGCGGGCCAGAGCCAGGTGTTGGTCGACGACATCTTGGATACCTGCGCGGCTTATGACATCGACGTAGAGGGGATCCACACCGAAACGGGCCCAGGCGTATGGGAGGCCGCGCTACATTATGACGACGTGCTGGCTGCGGCGGACAAAGCCGCACTCTTCAAGACAACGCTCAAGCAAATCTGCGCTCGCCACGACCTCACGGTCACGTTCATGGCGAAATGGAATGCCGACCTGCCCGGGTCGAGCGGCCATCTTCACCAAAGCCTCTGGGACGTGGGCGAGNNTCTTTGCCGCGGCGGGGAGCGACAACTTGAGCGAGACCGGCCTTCACTACCTGGGCGGGCTGGTGACACTAGCTCCCGAGCTCACCGCTTTCTATTCCCCCTTCGTCAACAGCTACAAGCGTTACGTTCCGGGCGTGTGGGCCCCGTTAAATGCAACTTGGGGCATCGAGAACCGAACCTGCGGCGCGCGGGTCATCCTGGGGCCGAGCGATCACGCCACACGTATCGAGTTCCGGCAGACCGGTGCCGACATCAACCCCTACATTGCCATGGCAACCTGCCTCGGGTCGGGGCTTCACGGAGTCGCCGAGAGAATCGAGCCACCAGCAATGACCTCCGGCGACGCAACGAATCAAGGAGACCCCACCCTCGCCCTTCCCCTCACCCTCGAAGCGGCTTTGCAACGGCTTCGGGAGAGCAAGGCGGCAAGGCAAGTGCTCGGCGAGGAGTTCGTCGATCACTTCGTTCGCACTCGCGATTGGGAGTGCCGGGAGTACCGAAAGGCCGTGAGCAACTGGGAGCTCCGACGGTACTTCGAGGCGGTGTAGGGGTTCCCGATGCTGAAACGATTCTTGTCGGAACGCCCTCTTCGCCTCCCGCACATCAAACCCTATGTCCCGCGTCCCAGCGATCCGTCGATCTTCTGGTTCAACAGCGAACGCGACGACGTCGTCTCGGATGTCGTCAAACGAATCTGCACTGCGCACGAATCCGATCGCGGGAGACTCGAGATGGCGCTCAACGACGCCGCCTTCCACGAGATTCGGCGGCTCGAAAGACAGCGCGACGAAGAGGCGCGCGAGCGGCTCGGGTACTGGCGTTCGATGATCCGTCGCATCGGCAAGATGGAAGACAGCGAGCAGCGCCGCGTTCTCCACACCATCGTGACCGACATGACCCGCGACGTTGCCGGAAACTTCGATCCGCGCGTCTACCGGTTTGCACGCCGGGCGGTGCCTCGTCTGGTCGGCGGCGTCATGGAGCCGCGGCGCCTCACCAAAGACCTCATGGCGTCTTCACCCGAGGCCCTCGGTCGCGTCCTCAGGGTCCAAGGGGACCTTGACCACCTCCGATACCTTCAAAACGAGGGAAGCCTGGTCTTCGTCCCGACCCACTCCTCAAACCTCGATTCGATCGTCCTCGCGCAGGCGCTCGAGATCTCCGGATTGCCGCCGGTCGTCTATGGCGCCGGGAAGAACCTCTTCACCAACCCGATCATCAGCTTCTTCATGCACAACCTCGGCGCCTACCGCGTCGACCGGCGGATCGGCGCCGGCCTCTACAAGGACGTGCTCAAGACCTACTCGCAGGTGATGATCGAGCGCGGCTACCACTCGCTCTTCTTCCCCGGCGGGACGCGCAGCCGGTCGAATCTGATCGAGAACAAGCTCAAGCTCGGGCTGATGGGGAGCGCGCTCTCCGCCTTCGCGCACAACCAGACCCGCGGCGTCGACCGGCGGGTGTTCTTCGTGCCGACGACGATCAACTACGCGCTGGTGCTCGAGGCGGAGACGCTGGTCGAGGACTGGCTCAAGGCCGAGGGCCGGGCTCGCTACATCATCGAGGACGACGAGTTCTCGCGCCTCGACCGCTGGGTGGCCTTCTTGCGGAAGGTGCTCGGCATGCAGGCCGCCTGCGTGATCCGCTTCGGCGAGCCGGTCGATCCCTTCGGCAATCCGGTCGACGACGAGGGCCACTCCATCGCCCCCGGCGGCCAGCTCATCGACCCGGCCTCCTACGTTCGGCGGCGCGGCCGGGCGACCCTCGATGACGCGCGCGACGCCGCCTACACCCGCGACCTCGGCGAGGTGCTGGTGCGCCGCTTTCGCCACGAGACGGTGCTGATGTCGACCGCGCTGGTGGCCCACGTGCTCTGGCGCCGGATCGTCGCCCATTCGCCGGGCGCCGACCTCTTCTCGCGGCTGCGGATGCGCGGGGAGGTCACCGTGGGCAAGGAAGAGGTCACCCGGGAGGTCGCCGAGCTTCGGGACCGGCTCCTCGGGCTGCAGAAGCAGGGCAAGGTGCGGCTGAACCTCTGGCTCGCGGAGGCGGAGCCGGAGGCGATCGTCGCGCGCGCCCTCCGCGTCTGGAACGGCTATCACACACGGATGGCCGCCAAGGACGTCGGGCGCGAGATCGTCGCCGAGGATCCGACGCTCCTGCTCTACTACCAGAACCGGCTCGTGCCCTTCGCCACCCGCGTGTGTGGCGAGCACGAGCGCGCCGCGCGCGAGATCGCGCAGCTGGGGCTCGTCCGATGATGTCGCCGATTCCCACGGGCCCCTCGGTCCCCGCGTCCGGCGAGCTGCCTTCGGTCGGCGTCGTCGGTGGCGGCGGCTTCGGTCAGGCGCTGGCCAAGGCGCTCCGGCGCTCCGGTCGCCGCGCTCAGCTCTGGAGCCGCCGCGAGCTCGAGCTCGATGGGGTGGAGACCACGCAGGATCTCGCCGACATGAAGCGCGCCGAGCTGCTCTTCCTCGCGGTGCCCTCGCCCTACGTGCCGGAGACCGCCCGCGAGCTCGGCATGCACCTCGACGGCGAGCACCTGCTCGTCCACGTTAGCCGGGGGCTGGTCGGAGACGATCTGCTGACCCTCTCGCGGGTGCTCCGGCGCACGACTCCGGCGCACCGAACCGGCGTGCTCGCGGGGCCGCTCGACGCTGACGCGCTCGCCGACGGCTCGCCGACCGGTGCCATCGTCGGCACCCGCTTCCCGGAGGTCGCGCAGGCGGTCCGCGAGGCGATCGGCAGCGACACCCTGCGGATCTACGAGAGCCGCGACGTCGTCGGGGTGGAGGTCGCCGCGGCGGTGGTCGGCTACCTGGCCCTCGCGGTCGGGGTCGGGCAGGAGCTCGGGGTCTCGCCGGCGACGGTGGCGGTCTCGCTGACCCGCGGGATGGCCGAAGCGGCCCGCTGGGCGCCGTCGCTGCAGGCGCAACCGGAGACGCTCTACGGCCTCGCCGGGCAGGGCGACCTGCTGGCGGTGGCCGGCGGGGACGATCGGCCGGAGGTGCGTCTCGGGCGCGCTCTCGCGACCGGAGCGTCCCTGGAAGAGGCTGGAAAAGCGGCGGGAGCCCACATCGAGGGGGTGACGATCGCCCGCCGGGTGGACGCCCATGCGAGGAAGATCGGCGNNGTATGATCGCCGACGTCGTCGAGGGACGCCGCGCCGCGGGAGACGCGATGGCGGCTCTCATGGCGCGAGAGGTCGGGACGGAGTAAGGAGCAGTCGATGACCACGGTGTGGAGCTTTCCCACTCGGATCCTCTTCGGAGAGGGAGTCGCCGCAGAGGCGCTCGCCGCCGAGGTGAAGAGCCTCGGCGGGTCGAAGGTCCTCTTCGTCACGGACGAAGGGGTGCGCGGCGCAGGGATCATCGATCCGCTCGCCGAGGCCCTCACGGAGGCCGAGATCGAGAGCGAGGTCTTCGATCAGATCTCGTCCAACCCCCTCGAGTCGGAGGTGCTGGCCGCCACCGATGCCTTCCGCGCGGCGGAGGCCGATCTGATCGTCGCCGTCGGCGGCGGGAGCCCGCTCGACGTCGGCAAGATCGTGCGGCTCGCCGCCACGCACCCGCTGCCGCTGGCCCAGTACGACGACGCCATCGGCGGTGACGCCAAGGTGGTCAACGACGTGCCGCCGATGATCGCGATCCCGACCACCGCCGGCACCGGCAGCGAAGTCGGTCGCAGCGGCGTCGTGACGCTGCAGGCGACCAACAAGAAGACGGTCATCTTCGCGCCCAAGCTGATGCCGAACGTGGCGATCCTGGATCCGAAGCTGACCGAGTCGCTGCCGCCGCGGGTGACCGCGGCCACCGGCATGGACGCGTTGACTCACCTCATCGAGGCCTACTGCGCCAAGGGTGACCACCCGATGGCGGACGCCATCGCCCTCGAGGGTATCCGGCTCTGCGCCGAGTACCTCGAGCGGGCGGTGCACGACGGCAAGGACCTCGAGGCCCGCGGCGCGATGCTCAAGGCCTCGCTGATGGGCGCGGTCGCCTTCCAGAAGGGCCTCGGTGCCTGTCACTCGCTGGCTCACCCGCTGAGCGCCGAGCACGGCCTGCACCATGGGCTCGCCAACGCGATCTGCCTCCCGGCGGTGCTCGACTTCAACCGCAGCGTGGTGCCCGATCGCATCGGTCGCATCGCGAAGATCCTCGGCGCCCGGGGGGACGACGAGGAGACGCTCGCCTTCGAGTGCTCCGGCGCCGTCCGGGCCTTGCGGAAGAAGATCGGCTTGCCCGAGGGCCTCGGCGCCGTGGAGGTCCCCGAGGACGGCCTCGCCCGCCTCGCGAACCTCGCCTACGACGACGTCTGCCACCAGCTGAACCCCCGCGAGTGCACCGCGGAGGATCTGCTCTCGCTCTACCGCGCCTCGTACTGAGCGCTGCGCCGATGACCTCGGCCAAGGACGTCGCCGAGCGCGCGACCCGTACGCTGACCGAGGGCGAGGTGCTCGCGGAGCGCTACGAGGTGCGGGGCCTGCTCGGCGTCGGCGGGATGGGCGCGGTCTATCGGGTCTTCGATCGGACGCTCGACGAGGAGGTGGCGCTCAAGGTGCTCGGGAAGACCACGCCGGCGGCCATCGAGCGCTTCTCTCGCGAGGTCCGTTTGGGGCGGAAGGTCACGCACCCGAACATCGTGCGGACCCACGATCTCGGGGAGGATCGAGGGCTGTACTTCCTGACCATGGAGCTCGTCGAGGGGCGGGCGCTCGACGCCGTGCTGGCCGAGCGGGGGCCGTTGCCGGCCGATGAGGCGGTGACCATCGGCGCGGCGATCGCCGCGGGGCTCGCCGCGGCGCACGAGGCCGGCGTGATGCACCGGGATCTGAAGCCCGCGAACGTGCTGCTGGCCGACGACGGCCGGGTCCGGATCACCGACTTCGGCATCGCCCGGGCGGCGGACACCGCCGATCGCACCCACGAGACCGGGGCGATCCTCGGCACGCCGCACTACATGGCGCCCGAGCAGGTCTCCGGGCAGCCGGTGGACGGGCGCACCGACCTCTACGCGCTCGGCAGCATCCTCTACGAGCTGCTCAGCGGCTCGCCTCCCTTCGAGGGCGCGACGCCGATGGCGGTGGTGTCCCAGCGCTTGCTCTACGAGGGACCGCCGGAGCTGAGCACCAAGGCCAGCGTTCCCGAGCCGCTCGCCGCGCTGGTGATGCGTTGCCTACGCCGCGAGCCGGGCCAGCGACCGCGCTCGGCGGCCGCCGTGGTCGAGGCGCTCGGCTCCGGCGCGGCCCTCGGCACGGAGTCCGGCCGGATGAGCCTCTTCGCGCCCCTGCCGAGCGAAGGCCAGCCCTCCGTCGCGGTGTTGCCCTTCACCTATCGCGGGGCTGCGGAGCACGACTACCTCGGCGAGGGACTCGCCGAGGAGCTCATCGACGTCCTCGCCCGCACTCGCGGTTTGAAGGTGCTCGCCCTCGGGGCCACGCGACCCTTCGCCGAGAGTCGCGATCCCCGGCGCATCGCGAGCGAGCTCCGGGCGAGCGCCGTCGTCGACGGCACCGTGGTCTTCAGTGGAGAGCGGGTGCGGCTCAGCGCTCGGCTCAGCGACGCGAGCGGGGAGCAGCTCTGGGGCGAGCCCTTCGAGGGGCGCTTCGCCAACGTCTTCGAGCTGCAGGAGTCGATGGGCCGGCGAGTGGCCGAGGCGCTTCGGCTGGAGGTCGAGGCCGCCCACTACCGCGGCAGCGCGCCCGAGGAGGCGATCGCGCTCTACCTGAGGGGTCGCCGGGGACTGATGGCCGACGTGCTCCACGAGCCGGAGCGCGCGGAGGCGGATCTCGAGCGGAGCCTGGAGCTCGCCCCGCGGATGACGCCGGCCATCGCGGCGCTCGCCATGGCCAGCGTGCGCGCGTGGTGGGGGCGCCCCGATCCGGAGGGCGTCCGCGCGGCGCGGGCCGAGCAGCACGTGCGCCGGGCCATCGAGGACGCGGCGAAGCTCGGCGAGACCCACCTGGCGCGGGCGATGCTCGCGGGGCAGCTCGGAGACTTCCACGAGGTGGCGGCGGCGACCGGCCGCGCCCTCGAGCTCGTCCCGACGCTCCCCTTCGCGCACCAATACCTCGGCGCGCTGCAGATCGAGGCCGGCCGCGAGCGGGAAGGGCGGGAGCGCTTGCAGCTCGCCCTCGAGCTCGATCCCTCGCTCAACGCCGCGCGCTTCTCGTTGGCCCGCCTCGAGGCGCTGGGCGAACGGTGGGAAGACTTCCGTGGGCACATCGACGCCCTCACCGAAGCTTTCGGTGGCCCGACCCTGCCGCTCTGTGGGCTGCAATTCCGCGTCGCGCTCTGGCGTGGGGACCGCGAGGAGGCCGCGCGCTGGCGCCAGGCGACCGCGGAGCTGCCCACGCCCGTGGGTGCCCGCACCGCCGAGCTCTTCGCGGTCGGGCTGGGCGACAACGACGTCGCCGTGGCCGAGCGGACCGCCGACGCGATGGCCGGTCCCACCTCGAACGCGCGCTTCGCGACCTTGATCCTTCAGATCGCGACCGAGGTCGTCGCCGCCGCCGGTGATGCGGAGCGGGCCCTGACGATGCTCGAGCGGGCTGCCGAGCAGGCGCTGGTGGACATCGTCTGGTTGCGGCTCTGTCCGCTGCTGGTGCCCCTGCACGACGAGCCCCGCTTCCAGGTGGTGCTCCGCTCCGTCGACCGGCGGGCCCGCGAAGTCTGGCGCCGCTGAGCGGCCGAGGGCGACCACACCGTAATCCGGGCCGTCGTCGACCGTACCTCCTCCATACGCGAGGAGGCACGATGACGCTGACCAAGGAACAAGAGACGCTCTGCAGCTCGAACGAAGTCGACTATTCGGCGCTGCGCGCGCTGGTCTTCAACACGACCCTGAAGCGGGACCCGAGCGAGAGCCACACCCAGCTGCTGCTGAACGTGGTGGGCGAGATCATGGCCAAGGCGGGGGCGAGCGTGGGGCACGTCCATTTCGCCAGCCGGCAGGTGCCGCCGGGGGTCCATCCGGACATGACCGAGCACGGGTGGGAGAAGGACGAGTGGCCACAGCTGTGGGAGAAGGTGGACGCGGCCGACATCGTCGTGATCGGGACGCCGCTCTGGTTGGGGGAGGAGAGCTCGCTCTGCCGGGTGCTGATCGAGCGGCTCTACGCGATGAGCGGGGAGCTCAACGACAAGGGCCAGTCGATCTTCTACGGCAAGGTCGGCGGCGCCGTCGTCACCGGCAACGAGGACGGCGTGAAGCACGCGGCGATGACCATCGGCTACGCGCTCAGCCACCTGGGCTACGTGATCCCGCCGCAGGCCGACTGCGGCTGGATCGGCGAGGCGGGGCCCGGGCCCTCCTACGGCGACGAGCTCGAGGACGGCAGCCGGGCGGGCTTCGACAACGAATTCACCCAGCGCACCGCGACGATCATGACCTGGAACCTGCTCCACCTGGCGAGGATGCTGAAGGACGCCGGCGGCATCCCGAGCCACGGCAACGACCGCCGGGCCTGGAAGGCGGGCTGCCGCTTCGACTTCGAGAACCCGGAGCACCGCGTCTGAGCGCGCCCCTACATCCGCCCGCGGAGCATGCCGTTCCAGTAGAGGGCGGGGAGCGCGTGGGCCTTGAGCGCGTACATGCTGTAGCGCTCGCGGGCCTGGTCGAAGGGGAAGGTCTCCTTGATGACGCCGTCGTAGCCGAACTCGGCGAGGATGACCTTGCCGTAGCCGGTGACCAGCGGGCAGGAGGCGTAGCCGTCGTAGCGACCGGCGAGCGGCTTGCCCGTGCGGAGCGCCATCAGGTTCTGCACCAGCACCGGCGCCTGCTTCCGGATCGCCGCGCCGGTCTTCGAACAGGGCAGGCTGCTCGCGTCGCCGAGGGAGAAGACGTTCGGGTACTTGGTGTGCTGGAGGGTGTGCTTGTCGACGTCGACCCAGCCGGCGTCATTGGCGAGCGGCGAACGCTTGATGAAGTCCGGTGCGCTCTGCGGCGGCGTGACGTGGATCATGTCGTACTTCAGGACGAGCTCCTCACCGCCGTCGAGGTCCTCGAAGACCGCCTCCTTGCTCTTCGGTCGGACGGCGACGAGGTTCTTCCGGTAGGCGGTCTCGATGTCCCGCGCTTCGACCAGCTTCTCGAGGGCGGCCTTGTACTTCGGGACGCCGAAGATGCCCCCGCCGGCGGCGGCGTAGGTGATGGTCGCCTTCTGCCGGACGCCCTGCTTCCGGAAGGCCTCCTCGGCCAGCCACATGATCTTCTGCGGCGCGCCCGCGCACTTGATGGGCGTGCTCGGGAAGGTGAAGAGGGCGTTGCCACCCTCGAAGCTCCGGATGCAGTCCCAGGTGTAGGGGACGATGTCGTAGCTGTAGTTGCTGGTGACGCCGCCCTTGCCGAGGGCTTCGGGAAGGCCCTCGACCTTCTGCCAGTCGAGCTGGATGCCCGGCGCGACGATCAGCTGCTCGTAGCGCAGGCGGCGACCGTCCTCGGTCGTCAGCTGGCTCAGCTCGGGCTCGAAGCTCGCGACCCGGTCGGCGATCCACTCGACGCCGGTGGGGACCACCTCGGCCATCGAGCGCATGGACACCTCGCGTGGGAAGACGCCGGCGCCGACCAAGGTCCACAGCGGTTGGTAGAAGTGGTGGTGCGCGGGATCCACGATGCCGATCCGCTTGGGCGGCACCTCCTGCGCCATCAGCTGGGCGGCGGCGGTGATCCCTCCGGTTCCGCCGCCGACGATCAGGACGTCATAGCTCTCTTCGGTCATCGTTCGATTCCTTTCGTTGCTCTCGTTCAGCCCTTCAGCCGCTTCGACTCACGCTTCAGCGTCCGGCCGAAGCCGACCCCCACGCGCAGGGCGAAGCCCACGGCGCGTTTGATGTCGATGTCGCGCATGGCGCGCATGGCGCCGAAGAGGCCGACCTCGGGCGGCTCGACCTCGTTCGCCTCCGCCATGGCCTTGCCCATGCCGCCGAGGGTCCGGATGGTCCGCTCGTCGAGCATGCCCGAGTCCAGCAGCTGGTGGACTCGCGGCGCGACGCGCAGGAGCATCATCGCCAGCCCCTTCACGTCGTCGACGATGTTGGGCAGGTGCAGCCCCTCGCGGCCGGCCTCCGCCATCACCTCGTCGAAGATGTCCGCCCCGGTCGCGACCACGTCCGGCGCCTGCTCGACGATGTCGACCAGCTTCCGGAGGGTCTCGAGGGTGGCCGGGCGGCTGAGCCGCTCGAGCAGATCGAGGGTGCCCCGGACGCGCGCGTCGACGTCGCCGAGCTCGCTCGCGTGCTCGTCGAGGATGTCGGCCGCGGTGGCGAGCGCCGCCGGCAGCTCTCCGAGCGGCTCGACCACCCGTTCGAGCCTGGCGAGGCGCGCGTCGATGCGCGCGAGGAGCAGGTTGGCGTCGACCGGTCGGGACCCGCTGGGGCGCACGGCGGCGGCGGAGGGGCTCTGGTTCATCATGCCCCGAGTCAGTGCAATCGGTGGGCCGATCCCCGCTGGACCGGAAACATCGGCGAAACGTGCGCCGGTCGGCATTCTCGACGCGGCGCGTCGGACAGCGGTGGCAGCACGCCGCCCGCGGCGGCTGCCAGTGATGGCGCCCGTCAGTCCTCGTCGCCGTCGGCGCGGCTCGACTTGAGCTTGCGGTAGAGCGTGCGTTCGCTCAGGCCCAGCTCCTCGGCGAGGCCACGGCGGTCGCCATGGTGGCGGTCGCTCGCCCAGCGCAGGTAGCGCCGCTCCACTTCCTCGAGGGGCACGATGGCGTCACCCCAGGGCCACGGTCCCTCGTCCTCGGGAGCCGGGGCGTCGCGCAGCTGCGGTGGGAGCTGGGCCACGCCGATCACCGAGCCGTCGGTCAGGAGCACGGCCCGGTCCAGCAGGTTGCGCAGCTCACGGATGTTGCCGGGGAAGGGGTGGCGCTCGAGGGCGGCGAGCGCCTCGGCGGAGAGCCGCTTGCCGACGCCCCGGAGCATGGCCTCGCAGAGGAGCGGGATGTCGCCGCGCCGCTCGCGCAGCGGCGGCAGCTGGATCGGGAAGACGTTGATCCGGTAGTAGAGGTCCTGGCGGAAGTCGCCGCGCTCGACCAGCGCGCTCAGATCGCGGTGGGTGGCGCAGACCAGCCGGAAGTCCGCGGTGCGCGCCTGGGTGTCGCCCACCGGCCGGTAGGTCCCCGACTCGAGCAGCCGTAGCAGCTTCACCTGCAGGCTCATGGGCACGTCGCCGATCTCGTCGAGGAAGAGGGTGCCGCCCTTGGCGTGGCCGAAGAGCTCGGACTCGAAGAGGTGCTCGGCGATGCCGGTGCACTCCACCGGGATGAAAGGACCCTCGGAGCGCTCGCTGGCCTCGTGGACCGCGCGCGCCGCGAGCTCCTTGCCGGTGCCCGACTCGCCCAGGAGCAGGATGGGCACCTCGCTCGGCGCCCCGCGCTGCAGCAGCTCGAGCATCTCGGTGAACTTCGGCGAGCGACCGACGAAGGTGCCCAGGGCGTGCGCGGTCGCCTGCTCGAAGGGCGCGATCACTTCGACGAAGGCTCGCACTTCGCCGTCCTCGCCCAGGATGGGCCGGAGCTCCACGTCGACGTACTCCGGGCCTTCGGGGTGGTGGTGGATGTGGAAGACCCGCGCGCGGTCGCCGGTCTCGAGGCTTCGCGCGAGCGGGCACCGTTCGCCATTCTCGTCGCAGGGCGAGTCGTAGCCATGGGAGACGGCGAAGCAGCGATCGTGCCCGAGCTCCGGCATGCGGCCGTAGTGGGCGCGATAGGCCTCGTTCGCGTCGAGGATGCGGTAGTCCGGCGACAGGAGAATCGCGGGCCGATCGATCCCATCGAGCGCGTGAGCGAGCGGCGGTTCGATCTGTGTCTCGGGCGGACTCATGACCAGCACGGGTGCCATTGGCGGCAGCCGTCTGCTGCCAAGAATGCCACCGCAGGCCCGCTCGAGGCGAGCCGCCGGCTCAGCCCTCGGGGGTGTCGGCCGCCAGCGACGGGGCGTCGTCGGCCGGCGGGGGCGGGTCGTAGCCGCCCTCGGCGAAGGGGTGGCAGCGGCAGATGCGCTTGGTGCCCAGCCAGCCGCCGCGGAAGAAGCCGAAGCGCTCGATGCAGGCCGCCGTGTAGCGGCTGCAGGAGGGCTCGAAGCGGCACACCCGCCCGATGAGCGGGGAGAGCGTCCACCAGTAGAGGCGGATCAGACCGAGCGCGAGCCATCGGAGCACCTGCTCAAGATGGGCCGCGCGTCGGCGGCCAGCAAGGGCGGGGCGTCATTCCGCCACACCGTCCGGCACCGGGTGCTCGCGGTGGGCTTCTTCGTGGCCATTGGCGACGAAGGCGGACACCACCTCGGCGTGGGCCTTCACGAGCGCCACCGCCTCGGGGGTGGTGCCACGGCTGGTGACGCGGACTCCGCCGGGGATGTCCTCGACGCTCAGCTCGATCTCGTCGGCGTGCTCGGCGAGGGCCGCGAAGATCGGGTCCCAGGGGTGGACCACGCCGCCGCTGGAGAAGTGCTCGTGCATCGCGCGCACGTGGCGGCGGAGCTTCTCCGTGGTGGCGGGGTCCTCGCTGGTGGTGGTGGTGATGACACCGTCCTCCGTCTGCTCGACGCTCCGCTCGATGCTCGCGTGGGCCGCCAGGAGCCCGTGAAAGTCGTCGCGCAGCTCCTGCGAAGGGCCACGACCGCCGCCCTCGCCGCCCGGCCCTCTGCCGCCGTGGCGCATGCCGTGACCCATGCCGTGCCCGTGACGCATGCCGTGCCCGTGACGCATGCCGTGCCCGTGACGCATGCCGTGCCCGTGACGCATGCCGTGCCCGTCGTGCTCGCACTGGGCTCGAGCCTGCTCTTGCCCTTCCGCGGCGCCCCCGGAGGGTTCTCGGGCCTCCGGTGCGGGGGAGCCGCAGCCGAGGAAGAAGACGGGGGAGAGGAGCGCGACCGTGCTTCGGAGTCTCATGGCGCTCACGCTGCGCACGGCCACCAGCCGAGGGTAGGGCGGGCCTCGCCTCGCATGATGGAACTCACCGGCGCCGCGCCGCGCGGGTAGCGGCAGGCTTCCGGTGACGACCAAGGCTCGGCACGCCCCCGTCGGCGATCGACCGTCCACCGATTCCGGTTATCGTCGCCAGTGATGCGTGTGCTTCCACTCTCGCTCCTGCTCTCGCTCGCCTGCCTGGGCTGCAACGAGGACGCCGAAGAGGGCCCGCTGGCCTGCGCCATGGCGGCCGCTGGGGATGCCTGCTCCTTCGACGAGCCCTGCGTGGAGGTCGTCGACCACGTCGACGGGCGCTGCGGCATGGTCACCACCCGCTGCGAAGACGGCCGCGTGGTGATGGACGACGAGACCGTCGAGTGCACCGACGCGGATCTCGGCGTGCCCGACGCCGGCGACTAGCTGTGATCCAGCCGCTCAGAAGTTGCCGCCGAGGACGAATCCGAGTCCCAGATAGCGGTGGACGGCCGGGTCCCCGTGGTCGTCGCCGGCCCGAAGGGAGAGGCCGAAGAGCACCCGGCCCGCCTTCACCAGGAGCGCGGCGTGGAGCATCTTCGCGGTGCCGACCGTCACCCGCGGGCAGGTCGGGATGCCGGTGACCGTGTCGTCGATGCTGCAGAGCTCGCGCTCGTCGGGCCCGGAGTAGGCGCCCGGATTCCAGGCGAGGTGGAGCGCGATGCCGCCCTTCCGCCCGAAGCGAGCCATCACGCCGAGCTCCGCACCGACGAAGTAGTGCAGCGGGAAGTTGCTGTCATAGCCGAAGATGTCGAACGCCAGCCCGAAGACCGGCGCGACCCGCACCGCATCCGTCGGGTCGAGGCGCAAGAAGGGAAGGAGCAGGCTCGACCGGAACCCCACGCCGGTTCGAGTCTCGCCCAGATCCGACCGCTCGCCGAAGGGAACCATGACGCCGATCAGCAGCACCGGTCGATAGCGTGGCTCGTCCCAGGTCGGCGAACGGAGCGATCCCGGGCCGCCATCGTCCCGCTCGAAGGTCGACCCGCCGCCGACCAGGTAGCCCACGAAGGGGGAGCGCGCGACGATGTGGCGGTCCCGCTCGACCGCCTCACGCGCCAGCGTTCGCGCGAGCTCGTAGAGCTCGGTCGCTCGCTGCTTGGCGCGCCCTCGGTGGAGGGAGCTCGGCGTGCGCAGTCCGCCGGCGCGCTCGAGGATGATCTGGGCCCCGTCCCAGAAGTACGCGGCCAGCAACGCCAGGAGGCTGGGGTCCTCGGCCTGCTCGGCCAGCTCGTAGAAGGCCTCGAGCCGCTCGGCGGTGGAGGCGTCGTTCAGGAAATCGACGGCTTCCTCGAGCAGCCGCCCGTCACCGAGGCGGACGATCCCGTCGATGACCCGCGCCCGCTGGTCGGCCGCCGGGCCGAGCTCCCTGAGCGCCCGTTGGGCGCGAGCGAGGGAGCCATCGCTCAGCGCTGCGTCGTAGGCGCGGCGGACGGGCGCCACCGGCACGGCGATGCCGATGCCCTGCACCCCGCGCCGGACGTCTCCCGCGGCGACCACGAGCCCGACCAGACGGCCCTCGGCCAGCAACGGGCCGCCGGAGTTGCCCGGGTTGACGGCGATGTCGAGCTGCAGATGCCCTTCGCTCGTCGCGCCGCTGATGATGCCCCGGCTCGACTGCGGGTAGTCCCGGTCCGCGTCGAGCGGGTAGCCGAGCGCGTCCACGGTCGAGCGCACCGTCAGGGTGGGCGCCTCGGCGGGCAGCTCGACCCAATGCGGGAGCCGTGCCGATGGGCGGACGAGCACCAGGGCGAAGTCCTCCTCCGGATCTTCGTAGGCGACGGTGGCCGGTAGGATCGCACCGTCCGGCCCGGGGAGCTTCACCGCGATGTAGCGCATGTCCTCCACCACGTGTTTCGCGGTCGCGATCACTCCGCGGGGATCGACGATCACGCCCGATCCGTGACCGCTCTCGGGGATGGCGATCACCCGACTCGTTCGCCGGCCCTCCACCGTTTCCATACGCACGTTGCGCACGGCGAAGACCCGGACGGTGGCGTTGTCGATCGCGTCGTAGACGACGCCACCCTCATCGACCTCGCCGGCCTCGATGGCCTCGCCGGCCTCCGTCTCGCCTTCCGGCTCCCCGCTCTGGGCCGTCGCCTCCGCCGGGGTCTGGTCCGAGCCTGGCTCGGACGCGGTCCCAGCCGGGTCGGGCTCATCGGTCTCGGCGTGCTCTTCGCCCGGAGGAGCGTCGGCGCTCTGACCGAATCCGGGCGAAGCGAACGCCATCCCCAGCGCTACCAGCGTCCATGCCCGCGCTCCCACCGACGAACGGTACCATGGTCGATTGAGCGTCTGCCCACTTCATCGTCTGAGCGGGTCGCTCGGCTCATTGAAACGCGGAAAGAGCGTGGGCGAATCGGTGCCGCACGCCGTCAGTCGACGGTGACGCCCCCGAAGCGGATCGCGACCACGTCCGCGTGGGGGTGGCCCAGGGGGTCGTGGCTCACGATCAGCCACAGGTCGCCACTCCCACCGGCGACGGGCACCGGCTCGCCGACCTGCTCGACGAGGGCGCCCACGGAACCGTCCGCGCGCACGGTGTAGAGGTGGGTGTAGTTGCCACCGAATCCGCCGCCGCTCGCGACGCTCAGGTCTGCGTTCAGGAAGCTGCCCTCGACCGGGCCGAGGGCGAAGAGAGCGTGCACCGGGTAGAACGCGGGCCCCGGCGTCTGGCCCACGAGCGCCCCGTCCTCCCAGCGGTCGACGAGCCCGGCGTACGATCCTGGCGGCGGCTCCGACGCGAGCGTCCGGTCCTCGATGATCGCGGTGGTCGGGACGGGGCCGGGCAGCTCCGCGGGAGCCAGCCCTCGGGGCCCGATGGCGTGCACCTGGAGCGAGTCGAAGGTGGGTGGCACGGCGAGTCGCCAGTGGGCGTCGTCGTCCACCACGGTGGGCGTCGGCTCGGACGTCGTGCCGTCCGCCACGATCTCGAAGACATCGGCATCGGGGTCGAGGGGGTAGTTCGCCTCGAGAATGAGCGAGTCGCCTGGCAGCAGCCATGGGGTGCCGCGCTCGGCGTTCGCGACCAGCGTCCGCTCGTAGGGCTCGTCCCCGGGGCAGGCTTCCATCGTGCCGGTCCACTGGTAGCCCGTGTCGTCGTAGCGGCCGGTTCGGAAGAACTCGTCGTACTCGATCCGGACGCAGCCGGTGTCCCGCTCCACGAGCCATTCGCAGCGGCCATCCGGGCAGACGTCGTCGCTCCGATCCGCGCCGTCGGCGAAGTGCACCTCGTAGAGCTCGCGCCACCGTCGATCGTAGACGTGCGTCGGCGTCCCCGACTCGTCCACGAAGACGCCGATCTCCTCCGTGCGCAGCTGCGGCGACGACGAAGTGCTCAGCGTGGCCTCGCCGGTGGCCAGGTAGGCGCCCGCTTCGAGGCGTTCGCTGGACGGGTCGGCACAACCGCTGAGGATCGCGAAGGCAAAGACGATTGGGACGAGCTTCATGGGAGAACCTACAGCAATGATCGTGCCCACGTTGACCTCGATTCTTCGCTGTTTTCTCGCACAGGCTGGCACACGAGCGCGCCAATCTGCCTCGTGGGCTGCATTCCGAGGATCGGTTCAGAGCGGGAGGATGTGGTCGGCGTCGAGGCGGTAGAGGCTGGTGACGAAGTCGTCTTCGTACGCCTCGCCGGCCTCGAAGCGGCCGTAGACCTGCACGCCCATGTTCTCCATGGCGCGGACCCGCTCGTCCATCTCGGGGCGGACGCGGACCACCACGGCCTCGTTGATCTCCGGCGGCTTGCCGAAGCAGCAGCTCCACAGCGACTGGACCAGCAGGTACTGGTTCTCTTCGAGGGCGATCAGGTAGCCCCAGATCTTGGCGTTCTTCCCATCGAGGGCCTGCACTGGGCCGGGGAGGTTCATCCCCTCTTCGTAGGGGAAGCCCTTGAGCAGCGGCCAGGAGGCGTCGACCCATTCGCCCTCGGGCTCTTCGACCCGGCCGCCTTCGACCTGACCGCCGAGGCTGGTGATCAGGGTGCGCGCCATCATCCGCGCCTGGCCGTTGATCGCCTGCTCCCGCAGCGAGCTCAGGCCGCGGTTGCCGTCGGCTTCGGCGGCGCGCGCGACGATGGTGCCGATGGCGCCCATCGCCTCCTCCTGTCGGCTCTCGGGGTCGCCGATGTCCGCCTCCTCCAGGACGGCGGCCATCCGCGCGGAGACCTCGTCCTCCTGCACCATCTCGTCGCTCGCGGCGGTGCGGATCACCTCTTCCAGGATGGCGGCGAGCTTCCCCTGGGTGCTGTCGTCGTCGCTCTCCGCCTCGTCCCGGTCCGCCCGGAAGGTGGTCGGCTGGAAGTTGCGGGTCATGTCGTCGGTGCACCAGAGCGGCGCGGTCATCAGCGCGCCGAGGCCGACGAAGAGCGCGCCCCGCATCACCTTGTCGAGGGCGCTGCGCTTCACCTTCGGCTCGGCCTTGGGCTCGCTCGCGCCCACCGCCTCGGGGGCATCGCTCTCTCGCTCTTCGCTCGTCTTCTCGTCGGCCATGGTCGTTCAGGTCGTCGGCTTCAGGTTCTCCGCGACGTCGGTCGCGTAAGCCTTCCACGCCGGCCAGAGGCCGGCCAGCGCTCCACTGGCGACGACCAAGAGCACGACCAACCCCTCGGCCGGCACGACGTCCAGCGGGCTGGGCGTGAACCCCGCCGTCGCTTCGACCTGCCCGGCCGCCAGCCCGACCAGCCCGTGGCCCATCGCCAGCCCGACCAGCGCACCGATGGCAGTGATCAGCGCCGCTTCGATCACCACCGAGCCGAGCACCCAGCGCCGCGGCGCGCCGATCGCCCGGAGGATGGCCACCTCGCGCCGCCGCTCGTTCATCGAGTTGTAGAGGGCGACGAGCACCGAGAGCACGCCGACGACGATCACCAGGATCGACACCAGCAGGAAGAGGACGTCCACGCTTCCGACGATGTCGAAGAGGTGCCCCACCTCCTCGTGCACGTCGGCCACCTGGATCTCCGGCCGCCGGTTCAGCCGCGACAGGAGCATCACCTTGTGCACCCCCGGCCGCGGGAAGACGAGCACCGCGCTCAGCCCCGGCTCCCTGGTCCCCGGCAGCAGCGCCCCACCGCGGTGGTCCTCGATGGAGAAGAAGCTGTCGAGGGGAATCAGCACCAGCCGGTCCACCGGCGTGTCGGTCCGCTTCAAGATGCCGACCACCTCCCAGAGGTGCTCGTGGTCGTGCGCGCGCCCGCCTTCCACGCCGTGCGTCGGCTCGATGCGATCGCCCACGCGAACCCCCAGCGCCGCCGCCACCTCGGCGCCAATCACCGCCTCGTAGTGCGTCTCGTGGTCGTCGTCGTGACCGTGGTGCTCGTCGCCTTCGTGGTGGTCGTCGCCTTCGTGGTGGTCGTCGTCCTCGTGGTGGTCGTCTGCGTGCTCCGACTCCGACTCCGACTCCGA
>JABAOG010009613.1_pt1 | contig 19313 bp, 19 predicted proteins | sample 7062131 | NCBI WGS metagenome assembly JABAOG01 (sample SAMN14538629, study PRJNA623070) | marine sediment metagenome | biome: marine biome [ENVO:00000428]; feature: marine pelagic biome [ENVO:01000023]; material: deep marine sediment [ENVO:00002113] | place: India: Arabian Sea | collected...
ATCGATGAACTGGAAGCGATTGCTAAAGAGGCCGGGGCCAAAGGGCTGGCCTGGATGGCGATTGACGAAGAATCTGAAGAGATAAAGGGTTTTATTACGAAGTTTTTCACGACTGAACAGTTGGCGGCTTTGATGGAACGGTTGGAGGCGAAACCTGGGGATTTGCTCTTGTTCTCCAGTGATGAGGCTTCGATTGTTCATGCGGTTTTGGGCACATTGCGGGAGGAGATGGCGGAACGATTGGGTTATAAGGATACCAATACGCTGGCTTTTGCCTGGGTGATCGATTTCCCGTTGTTTGAAGAGGGAATGGAGGACGGCCATTATGCGCCGAGCCATCATATGTTTACGGCTCCGAAGCGGGCGCATATTCCTTTGTTGGATACGGACCCGCATGCTGTCTTGAGTGAACAATATGATCTGATTTGCAATGGTTATGAGGTTGGCGGCGGCAGCATCCGAATTCATGAACGGGAATTGCAGCAGAAGATTATGGAATTGATTGGTTTTTCAATGGAGGAGGCCCGGGATCAGTTTGGCCATATGCTGGATGCGTTTGAATATGGGACGCCGCCGCATGGTGGGATCGCGCCGGGTATTGACCGGCTGGTGATGCTGATGGCCGGGGAGCCGAATATCCGGGAGGTGATCGCTTTTCCGAAGAGCCAGAACGCGGCCGATTTGATGGCTGATGCGCCTTCGGCCGTTTCTCAACGCCAATTAGATGATCTCCAAATTGCCCTGGCGTTGAAGAAACCAGTGAACAGTGATTAGTTTTAGACAGTGAAAAGTTGACAAAAGTCGATTTTTAGAAGCCAGGTTTTTGATTCGAGGATTAGTTTTATTTTTGGGATGAAAAAGCCTGGCTTCTGCCATTTAAGGAGATAAAAAGTGAAAAAGCAAACGAATTGGATTGTGGTATTGATTTTGATTTTAGCAATGGCGGGGCTGGCTTGTAATGCAATTTTGGGAGATGATGCGGAGCCAACGGCCGAAACAACTACGGTTGATCCGGCGGTGACTGAAGAGGCGGTAGATGCAACAGGTGAAGGTGAGGAAAGCGAAGGGAGTGGAGGGGCTGCCGGCGGGACGGCTCCGACGTTGGATTTGAATCCGGAGAACAACTTTGGTTTTCCAAGTGATATTAATAGTTTTCGGATAGCCCTGGACATTCAATTTGAAGAGACAAAGGAAGATGGAACGGTGGAAAGCGGCCGAATTAGCGGAACTGGCGCTCAGGTGCTCAATCCACAAGCCATGACTTTTGATTTTACTTTTGAAGGGTCTGATTTTGACGTTGCTCCTGGTGCAGCAAGCTTTTCTATGACGCAGATTGGGGATGTTGTTTATGTAAACCTGGCTGATGCCGGCTGTATTTCAACCACCGGGAATGAGTTTGATACTTCCTTTACTGAGTTCGCTGACGCCGGCTCCATGTTTGGTGGCTTGGAAGGAGCGACCTTGGTTGAGGAAAATGTAACAGTTAATGGCATACAGACGAATCATTACCAATTTGATGATTCAGCCCTGGCGCAAGGTGAGCAATCTTTTGGGACACTACAAAATGTCCAGGGTGATATTTATGTATCTGTCGCTGAGGGTTATCTTGTCCGGTTGGTTATGGAAGCGGATGGTCAGGATTTGAATCTTAGTGGTATTGGAGAGGACAGCTTTGGGGGTGCTCCTGAGGTTACTACCGGGCACGTTATTTACCAGGTAGATTATTCTGACTTCAATGCGCCCATTGAAATAACTGAACCGGAGGGCTGTGCCGGTGCGGGAGATTCTGAATTTCCGATTTTAGAAGATGCGACGAACGTTAATTCTTTCGGGGATTTGTTGAGCTACAATACTGAAACTGATTTTGATGGGATTGTAGAATTTTACCAGACTGAAATGGTGGCGGCGGGTTATACGCTGTCAAGTGATTTTACATCGCCGCCGACGGCGCTGCTTGTTTTTGAACAGGATGGGCAGGAGGTGACGGTTAGTGTGGCGGAGAATCCGTCTGGGGCCGGGTTTGTGGTGACGATTATTAGTGGGTAGTCTGCCTGTGAGAAGTGGACGGTAAGTAGTGAACAGGGCGCAGGGTGAGGATTTTAACACCCTGCCTTGTTATTTTGATTATCGATTTTACTTTGGCTTGCGTAGCAAATAGGGTGTCGCTGCCCCAAATTCAACAGTGGGCAAAATTGGACCTTTGATTACTAGCCTTTTTAATCGCAAGCGTAGGGCGACTAGAGTAATAAACCAACCATGACTGACAAGAATTATGGTCTCTTTTTGTTCAAATTGGACTAGCAGATATTGGACTGCTTTCATGACGCGGGACCAAACCTGGCGCGGCCCTTCTTCAAACTCTCCCACTCCTAATAGCCAGCTTGTAAGCCGTAATATTTTCCATATGGAGGTTGAACTTTCCCATTTTTCGAGATGAGCAATTGTCAGTTTTGACACTTTGACTTCTCTATAAAGGGAATTGAAATGGATAGGCGCTTCTAATATTGTGGCTAAAATTTCGGCCGTTTCGCGCGCCCGTCGTAAGTCACTACTTTCGATTGGAGCCTGGGGTAGATTTTTGGCAGTGGCAATGATGTCTTGTTTTCCCACGCTCGATAATCCGGCTTTATCATACTCAAGTACAAGTTCTTGGAATCGGTACAAGGAAGCAACACGAGCGCTTTGGTACTCTGGACGTCCGTGTCTGACAAGAATTAATTTCATCATTATTCCAGGGTGTCCTGGTCCCCGCGTAGGCGAAAAACAATAAAGAATGCCAATACAGCAAGCACGGCCGAAATCAAGAAAGTCTCCGTCAGTACCGAAACGGTGGTGTTGGTCAGGGCTTCGATAACGGCCGTCTGGTAGCTGGGGTCGTCAAATCGGGGCAGGGTTAGCTGACGGCGAAGAATATCGAAACGGTAGAGACCCCAGGAGGTCAGTCCCGATAACCCGACGCTCATGCCGATGAGGCGCAGGACAATGACCAGACTGGCGGCGATGCCACGCTGGTCTTCAGGTGCGGCGTTGATGACGGCGGCGCCGATGGGGGCGGTTACCAGTCCAAAGCCGGCGCCTAGAATGGCAAGTTGCCAGGCCATNNGGTTGTTTCCCAGGAGAGTCCCATGAGGCCGAAGCCGATGACACAGCCGCCGAGACCGAGCCAGGTGACGGGGCGGTATTGGAATCGTTCGGTGAGACGGCCGCCGAGGTAGGCGGTGATGGCCATGGCAGCGGTCATGGCGCTTAACAGGAAGCCGCTGGTCAGGGCGGCGGCTTCGAGATTGACTTCGAGGACGTTGATAAGGAGGGGGACGTTTATCATGGCGATGATGAGGATGGCGCCGACGAGAAAGTTGATAAGAACGGCGGGGCTGAAGTTCGGCCGTCTAAACAGCGCCAGGTCGATTAAGGGGGGCGGGCGGGAAGGTTCTGACTGATTTTGTTTCGCTAATCGCCGTTCGATCAAGATGAAGGCCGCAAACCCAATTGTGGCGAGCAGATATAAAGGCCAGGTCAGGGGCTGTTTGTTTTCTGAGAGCTGGTTAAGGGTGCTGACGCTTTGGATGTCGCCGCTGTTGAGGAGGGCGATGTTGAGGGCGACGAGGCTGATGGTGAGGACGGCCGTACCTAACCAATCAATGCCGGCCCGCCTTTTCTGCTGCGGTAAATTGCCCAGGACTTTCCAGGCGGCGGCGATGCCGATGAGGCTGAGGGGGATGTTGAGGTAGAACTGCCAGCGCCAATTGAGGAAACGAACGAGGAGAGCGCCGTAGAGCGGCCCCCAGACCCAGCCGGCAGTGTCTACCGCGCCGAGAATGCCGAGGGCGGACGGCCGTCTTTCCGGGGGGTAAATGTCGCCGATGATGGCCATGCCGACGGGGACCATTGCGCCGCCGCCGAGGGCGGTCAGGACGCGGCCGGCGATGAAGGTTGGTAAATCGGGGGCGTTAGGCAGCCAGATGGAGCCGAGCAGGAAGAGAATGAGGGAGGTGATGAAGACGGGACGACGGCCGATAATGTCGCTGACCCGGCCGATGAAGGGCATGACGACGACGTAGGCGATGAGATAGGCGTTGACTATCCAGGCGGCATCGTCAAGGCCGTCGGGCAGGGGGATTTCCAGGTCGAAGATAATCTGGCGCAGCATGGTTGAGACGACAGTGAGGTCGTCGGCAGCGACGAAGACGCCGAAGGAGATGACAGCGAGGATGAGACGGGGGGAGGGGCGGCGCATGAGGACTGGTAACTGGTAATTGGTAATTGGTAATGGTTTTGGAGATTACCAGTTACGAATTACCAATTACAAATTACAGGAAGAAATCCTTGAGAACGGCGGTTACTTCAGCGACGATTATATGAATAGGAACATCCAGGTCGCGGGTGATGGTTAGCTGCTGGTTGTTGATTTCCAGTTGTTCGATACCGTCGATGAAGGAGAGGGCTTGGGAAACGGCCGAGCCTTCTTCCATCGCTTCCCTGGAATGATAGACCTCCACTTCATCAAGGGCCAGGGGCAGATTTGTGTAAATGTGCATAACGGCCGGGTTATCGGTTAATTCGCTATCTATTTCGATATATTCAGACATCGTGTATTATTGTACCCAAGTTGCGGAGGAAGTTGAACTATTTTCGTTAGCGTTCAGACTTTTGTTTTTTGCACACTATATACTTGGGTTGAAAGTTGCCGAAAAAACAAAAGTCTATTGAGAGACTGAACGAATACCTGTTTTCAAAAGGCATAAGGAGAACAAGAAACCACTATGTTGCAAGAATTCAAAAAATTTATTGCCAAAGGAAGTGTTATTGATTTAGCGGTTGGTATTGTTATCGGGGCAGCTTTTACGGCCATTGTTAATTCCTTTGTCAACGATTTACTGATGCCTATTTTAAGCCTATTTACCGGCGGTTTGGATTTCACTAACCTATTTATTGCTCTGGATGGTGGGGATTATGCGACCCTGGCGGAAGCAATGGAGGCCGGGGCAGCAACGTTTAATTATGGATTGTTTATTAACGCGATTATTAATTTTTTAATTGTGGCGTTTGCGCTTTTCCTGGTGATCCGGCAGGTGAACCAGATGAAGGAAAAAGAGGCTCCAGCGCCGCCGCCTGGTCCTTCGGCTGAAGAAAAACTATTGATGGAAATTCGAGATTTATTGGCTCAAAAATAATTTGGAGGTTTGTATGAACAAAATTTTTAGCTTTTTGGCCGGCGCTCTTTGTGGGGCTATTGTTGGGGCAACGGCCGTATTGCTCTTAACACCCTCTTCCGGGCAGCAGCTTCGGGATGATGCTGTTGCTCGTTGGGAAGAGGCGCTGGCGGAAGCGCGTCTGGCAATGGAAGAGACGCGTCAGGAACTTCAGGCTCAGTTTGAGCAGATGCAAAAGGGGACGCAGTAACTGCAAAAAAAGCCTGACTTCCGGATGGTTTTTAGCGAGAAGTCAGGCTTTTCCCTACTCATTCAATAACCAACCAATAGGCTGTTGATTGTTCAGTGAAAGGGGTTGTGGGGGTGATCATTAGAATGCCACCCTCCTGGCCGAAGTTGACTGTCCATTGCCCTTGATTTAGTTCATTGAGTTCCAGGGAAATGACTTCGATTTCGCCATTTTCATTGGTTTGCATGAGTCGGAGCTGCCACAGTTGGGGCAGGAGCCAGCCGGTTTGAACGAAGCCTTCCGGCTGCCAGCCGTCTGGGCTGGTCTCAACATCTGAGGCATATTCCAGTTCGGGTATGCTCAAATCGTCTATTGCAAATCCCTGCCCGGTTATGGCCGGGTCGGTTATTACTTCAAAACGGAGCCAGATTTCCTGGCCGACATAGCTGTTGAGCGAGATGGCTTCTTCCACCCAGCCGTTTTCACTGTCCCGTTCGTCGGAGCTACGGCCGTTGAAGGATGGCCCATATTCGCCGGGAGAGGCATGGTCGGGAACAAGCAGCCGCCAATTTTCACCACCATCGGTTGAAACGCTGAGGTAGGCGAAATCGAACTCTTCTTCCAAATCGTACCAGGCCCAGAAAGAGAGTGTTGCCTGGCTCAGTCCGGTGAGGTCGAATACGCCGGTCAGCCGAGCGTCGGTGTCGTTGACGGGGGGGACAAACCACATTTGTTCGCCGCTATGGGGCGGTGATTCGATTAAAGCGAGGCGACTGTTGCCGGCAAAAGAGATAGTGGCTTCACCGATCAAATCCAGTTCGACGTAATCGACGCCGAACTGACTTATCTGGGCGACGGTATCGAAGGGGGCGGCTTTTAGTTCAATGGCGTGGGACGGCCGCCCGAGTTCTAAGTTTTCGTATTGGTATATTGGATCGGTAGATTCGTTGTCAAGATAGTTGGCGACGGCCCAGTTGGCGAAAAAGGTGTCGTAGGTCAGATCGGGCTGATAATCGCGGAGAACTGCCTGGACTGAACCCATGCCGTTGCCGGGCGCACGGGCTAAATCCATGATGGCCGTATCGCCAAATTGTTCCCAGAGATAGACACTAAAGAGGTAGGAACCGCCGTAGTGGGCAAAGACGCGATCTTCATCTTCATATTCCCAGGTTGTCAACTGGATGCCGGGATTGGCGAGGTAATCGATGACTGTATCGACTGTATCCAGTCCGGTGTAGAGTTCTGTTAATTGGGACAAGCCTTCATTAAGCCAGATGGTCTCGTTGCCGTCGTTGAACCATTGGATAAGGTGCTGGGTTTCGTGAACGAGCGTACCGAAATACAGGTCTTCACCCAGCTGCATATTATCCATATTCAGATAAATAATTTCCTGTTCATTGGATTGGCTTCGAATGGTGGTGGGATATTCATCGTCGCTATCGAAGAAGCCCAGTTCACCTCCTTCCGAGAAGCCATCTAGATGGAGAACGCTAAAATGAGGATCATTATCGACGCCCGGTCGCCATTCCTGGCCGAAAACAGTATTGATGACGGGATAGTATTCTTCTTCAAAGCGGGAAGCAGTGGCGGCGACGTTGGATTGACTGTAATTTAAGCTGGTTTCGACCCAGAAATAAGTGTGTTCGGTAATAGCCATTAATTCGGCTTCGAGACGACCGTCTTCGGTTGAGAAGGTTTGTATGGCGCCCAGGGAGTATGGCCCGGCCGAAACGGTTCGTTCACCGATATCGAAGGTGGTCAGGCGGGCGGCCGTTTCGTAATAATCGCGGACGGGATAGTCGGCATCTAGCAGGGCATTAAGGTATAGGAATGAGTTTGCCTGGTACGGCCGCTGCTCGATGGTATCGGGCGGGCTGAGATCAAAAATTTCGTCTGGTTTTGGCGTCAGGGTTGGTGTTGGCTCTGCCGGTGCTGGTTCAGTCAGGGTGGGTTCGGCAGCTATTTCAACGGTTGGGGAGGGTAAATCGGTGTCAGCTGGGGTAGGCGAGGGGGGGATAGCGGTGGGTGGGGGGGTTGGGGTTGGTGAGGGGATGAAGGCGACGGCCGTTTCGGTAGCCTGGTTGCTGGTGATGATATCTTGCCAAACAATATATCCTCCTCCGATGCTAAAGATGCCCATACAGGCCAGGCAGAGAAAGATCAGCAGACAGCCGCCAATTATCCAGGTCGTGGCGCTGCGAGAACGGCGTTCAGGTTGTTGAGGGGGCGGGTTATAATTCATCTTTTTTGGGTTTATTTATAGATCGGACGATTTTTTGTCTGGTAATTTGAAAATGGTAATTGGTAATTCTGATTGCCAGGGTAGTTTATCATTAACATTTTCAATTACGGGGTCTCTTTAATGAAGTTGTAAGCGTAGCCGGCTGGTTGGCGCGTGACGGGGGCGTTACCGGAAACGATGATGACTGCTCGCTCAAGATCAGGACTGAAGGGGATGGTGAAACGGCCGTGCCAGCCATCTTCTAAGGTTAGCCGTTGGACCTCAAAGCTGTTTTCGCCAAATAGGATGAGTTGGAGCAGAAAACTCTGGGGGAGAATGTTGGCATGGCGGACGAATCCGGCTGTTTCCCAACCGGCGGCGTCATCTTCGACATCGTCTAGAAATTCAAGTTCGGCTAAGGCGATATCGTCGAGGGCAAAACCTTGATAATGGATGGCTTCGTCGGTGACAACTTCAAAGCGAACCAGGATGGGGGCGCCGGTGAAATTGGTTAAATCGGCCGTGTCTTTAATCCAAATTGGTTGTTCGCCGCTGCCACTGTTCCCTGTGAAGGCGGGACCGTAGGAGTTGCCTTGGGGATTATCCAGGGTGGTCTGGGTAGTTTCTAACAGCTGCCAACTTTGACCGCCGTCTTCAGAGACGGTGAGATAGGCATAGTCCCAACCGGACTCTAATTCATACCAGGTCCAGAAGGTCAGGGTGGCTGTATCAAGGCCGGTCAGGTCAAATTCACGGGTCAGGGTGACATCGGAGTTGTCGGCGGCGTAGCTGCTCCAGAACATGGCGCCGCTGTGGGCGGTGGCGTCAATGAGGCTGGTCTGGGTGGTGCCGGTAAATATAAGGGTTACCGGTTCCTGGCTTTCTATTTCGAGGTAGTCGGCGCCATATTGATGAACGGCCGCTTCGCCTGTGGTTGGGAAGCGGTTGATTTCAGTGGCTAGTTCCAGGGCGGGTATCTGTAGCTGTTCATAATTGTAGATGGATTCGGTATTGGCTCGGCCGTCCAGGTAATTGGCTGCCAGCCAATCGGCGAACAGGTCGTCGAAGGTCAGTTGACTGTCGATTTCGGCCAATGTAGCTTCAATGCTTTCCGGTCCGTTGGCGGGGTTGCGGACCAGGGCGCGGGTGGCTTCTTCGCCAAATCGTTCCAGAAAATAAGTTGTGAAGATGAAGGCGCCGCCGTAATGGGCGCGGGTGGCGTCTGACTGGTGAACGAAATCGTTTAGCTGAGTATCTGTTCTTTCAACGTAGCTTTGAATAAACCCGTCCGACCCATAACCAGTCAGATGGGCTGACAATTCCGATAAACCCTCATTCAGCCAGGAGGCTTCATTCCCATCTGTAGCGGAGTGAATCATATGCTGGTATTCGTGGGCAATGACACCGAAATATTCATCGCTGCCAATGGGGGCGTATTCGAGGCTGATGTAGAGCATTTCTTTCTGATTGGAAAAGGGATTGACGGCGGTTACAAATTCATCAGCCTGGGAATAATAGCCGGCTACCGTGCCGCCAATGCTTTCGAGATGGAGTATCTGGATGCGGGGGTCGGCATCGATGCCTGGTGTTCGTTCCTGTCCGAAAAAGTTGCGGACGGTGGGGAGGATATTATCTTCTAAGGTGGTGGCTGCTTCTTGTATTTCGGTTTCGTCATAATCTGTGCCGTCCTGAAACCATAAGTTGAGATTTTCTGTTTGGTGAACGAGGGTGGCGTTGATCTGGATGTTTTCATTGGTTTCGTGGTCTTTGAACCAGAAAGTTGTGACGTCTCCCTGGCTGTAGATGGTGGGTTCGGCCGTTTCTGGTATGGAATCACCGTTGTTGAACCGTCTTGTGAGATCGGCTAAGTCGCGGGCTGGCACGGTGGTGTTTTGAAAAGCGGCGGCGGTTTCGAAGGCAACAGGTGGTGGTGGGTCTGTTATAATAGGGGGAACGACTTCTTCCTCATTGGAGGAGAGAACGCTGCAAGAAGCCAGGAGGAAGATGGCTAATAGAGTAAAAGCAGTATGTTGGACTGCCTTGAATGTTAAGTGACCGTCCGCAAATAAGTTAGCGGAATTGTGCGGACGGTTTAAGAGTAAGCGGCCACTTGATTGTATTTTTAATTGTTGGCCGCTTACTAAGAGTATTTTAATTTTAGTTAGGTGGTGTATTGCACTATGAATTGGTTGACTGTATCGCATAATTTGGGGATTATACGGGCAGAGTTGGAAGTCGCAACTGATTTACCATATTTGGGTTTATAGTATGGTAGAGAAGGTGAGGAATTATGAAATACGCACATATTGTTGGTTGGGGCAGTTATTGGCCTGAGCGGATTGTTACAAATGAAGAGTTGGCCCAGTCGGTTGATACCTCGGATGAATGGATCTACGCCCGGACTGGGATTAAGGAACGGCGGGTTGCCAGCTCTAAAGAGACAACGGCGACATTGGCTTTTGAGGCGGCCGCTCGCGCCTTGCATGTAGCCGATATGCACCCCTCTCAGGTGGAAATGATTATTGTTGCCACCTCTACGCCGGAGTATATTTTTCCCTCGACGGGCTGCCGGGTGCAGGAATATTTGGGGGCATCAAAGGCGGGGGCGTTTGATTTGAGCGCGGCCTGTTCGGGTTTCGTTTATGCTTTGAGTTTGGGCGCCCAGGCTGTTGCCACGGAGTCGGTCAGTAATGCGCTGGTGATTGGGGCGGAGACGATGTCGCGGGTGTTGGATTGGAATGACCGGGGGACGTGTATTTTGTTTGGTGATGGGGCGGGGGCAGTGGTGTTGAAAGGGTCTAGTGTTCCGGGCGGCGTCATGGCTTCGACGCTGCGGTCGGATGGGACAGGGGGAGAATTGTTGAGTTTGCCGGCTGTTTACCGTAATCCCCAACTGCCGAGCCTGGGACCGGAATTTTCGCCTAACGGGCATCAGGCAAATACGATTAGTATGGACGGCCGTCAGGTATTTCGATTTGCGACCAGTGTTCTGAGCAGTTCAATCTTGGATACCTTGGAAAAGGCAGATTTGACGCTGGATGATGTGGCGTTGATTGTGCCTCACCAGGCGAACAAGCGGATTATTGAAGCGGCCGCGAAACGACTGAAAATTTCCCCAGATCGTTTTTATCTGAACATTAACCGCACCGGGAACACGTCGGCGGCGTCCATTCCGATGGCGTTGTGTGATGCGGTTGATGAGGGTCGGTTGAAGCCGGATGATAATGTGATGTTTGTCGGTTTTGGGGGGGGATTGACCTGGGCGGCGTCGGTGGTGAAGTGGGATGTGATTCCGCAGGATATCGGCCGGGTTGGTCTAGAGTGGAAGCGGGCCAGGTATGTTGCTGCTCGTGGTCGATCTTCGTTGATCAAGTTCGGCCGTCGGGTTGGGGCAAAAATCCTTGGTTCACCAACGCCGGACGCTAAGCTAAAAGATGCGGAAAAGCGTTAAAACGACTGGCTTCCAAATTTGCTGCTTAAAAAAGAGGGCTGGATTTTCCAGCCCTCTTATTGTTTTTGTGATTTTAAGACGCTAAATTGCGAGATTTGACCGGCGACGTATAAATAGTATTGTAAAAAATCCGCCAACAATTAATGCCATCATTGATAAAACGATACCGTTTGGAGAATTCGTTGAGGCGTTACTTAACGAAATTGCTGTGGGAGTGAAGTTAAAATTAATGGTCGTACAACTGCACTTTGACGGCGTTCCTGGAATGGCGTTGGTGACATCTGTACAACCACCGACAGGGTCGCTTTGGGTGGGATTATTTTTCCAACTGGTACAGACGTGGACATCGGCCGCGCCATCTCCATCACTATCATTACAGGCGATACGAATAGGCGCAATTCTTTTTAGAAGACCTCTATTTGTCTCGTTGTCACCACAGGTATCACCCACAGTATCGGTAGGCTCGCCAAAAAATGGATCGGCTGCAACTGTATGGTCGATGGTATCCAAAGTCCCATCCGGAGCAGAGCCGATTGGCAGCAAGTCCAGGGTATAATTAGGTGTGCTTGTTAATGGGCCTTCTAAATAGTCATGATAACAGCTATCACCTGTTAAGGCGCTGCCGCCATCGAGTGCAAAGTAAAGGCCGATGTCATACCGATCAGGTGACCCATCAGAAGCAAGTTGTGCATCGAAGACCACCTCCGTTACCCCGATCTCGCCTTCTCCGCAGCCTTCTAACACCTGAACCGGTGTTAATGCTTCGAAACGCACATCGTTGGCTGTACAACTATTGCCACCATAATCTGCCACGCAGACATTTCCTGATTCCTGAGCACCAACGTAATTGGGGCTTGCAAAAATCACTAAGGCGATAATTCCAATGAATCCTATTATTTTCCATATTTTTAGTTGTTTTTTCATTCTTACTCATCCTTCCTATAAAGGTTCCATCAACGATTGAGTCATGTACCAATGATATTTACAGTTTTGATGGAAATAAAATAACACGCTGAAGGGGCTACCTTATCGTTTAATGGGTATGTTGACTAATTTTCATTTCTCCTCCTGGTTGCTTGTTGAGAAAACCGAGACCCTTGTAAATTCCCCAAGATGAAGGCTCCAAGTTTTCTTTAACTTGCTGATGCTGATTACAACGTGCTTCCTATTAGTTATTAGCCTTCAAATTATTTAGAAATTGAATGAATTGATCTGGCCCTAATGTGCCTTCATAAGCTGTGGCATTGCCATTGACAATAATGACGAAAGTGGGTGTACGACTGATAAATCCCTGGGCATCATACATATCTTGGATGACTCTTTCTAGCGCTTTTCGGCTGTTAAGACAGGTAGTAAAGGCGCTTATTTCCAGTTCTAATTGATCCGCCAGGGTAATAAACACAGAATCATCAGAAGATTCGGCCCATTCATCCTGGGTTTGAAATAGTAAATCGTGCATTTCCCAATACTGGCCTTGTTCAGATGCGCATTCGGCCGCTGTAGCCGATGAAAGGGCATTTGTATGTTCGCTGAGGGGTAAAGTTTTAGCTACCCACAAAAGATCGCCCTTGTCGATGAATTGTTCGTCGAGAACCGGCTGTGTTTCCAGGACATGTGTGCGACAAGCCGGGCATTGAAAATCGCTAAATTCTATAACGACCATTTCTGATTCAGGGTTTCCTTTATAAGGATCGCCAGCAATGGTGAAGCCAGGCCGGTCAGGGTCTGGGATGAGGCCTTCAGCCGACATCCAATAAGGGGGTTCGGGTGGGGTATCCGTTGGTTCTACCGGTGGCTGATTACCAACTAGTAAGGCATCTAACCAATTACTAAACACGTCAACAGGTTGGGCGCCGATAAGTGGATAGACTTCATTTTTTTCCACGTTTACCATCTGAAAACTAGGAGTGGAATTGAAGCCGAGATTCCGTGTTTCTTCAACACTTTTGGTAACAGCGGCTTCTTTTTTGCCAGAATTTACACATTGTTCATAGCTTGGTATATCTGCTCCGACTTCTTCTGCAGTTTGACTCAGGAAATCAGTTGGATCGGGTAATCGACTCCATTCATCCTGAAGGGCGAAAAGCGCGTCGTGCATTTTCCAATAAAGGCCTGGGCCTTGTTCACCAACACATAATGCAGCAATGTGTCCGAAATGGGCTGTGGGATGTAAGGACGCGAGTGGAAAATCCCGAAATATAAATCTTACTTTTCCAGTTTGGACATATTCGGTAAGCAAGATAGGAGCGGTATCACTTGTATAACGGCCGCAAAACGGGCATAAGTAATCACTGTATTCGATTATAGTTATTGGGGCATTTGGTGAACCCCGAAATGGATAGCCATCTTCTGTGAAGCCCACCTGAATGTCATCGTATGTATCGAGGGTCGCCAAATCCGGCGCCCCTACGGAAGCATTAACTTCGTTTCCAACAACAGTACTATTAGTTGATGTGTTGCAACTAACACTTAACAAAGCAAGAATAATGAAGCAAAGGGTGAAACAGGCTCGTTTCGGGTTTTTCATTAATTCGTTTCCCCTAATCTTTAATTGGTGAACAGCAAAGGGAAAATATTATTTCTCCATATATTATTTAGTCGCATTAAGGGGCTACAAGGTTCAAAATTAGTACTGTGGTACTGGCAAAGTGATAAAAAANNCAAAGTGATAAAAAAAGAGGGCATTGCGAAAGCATATGCCCTCTTTCATGAAGTAATAAGCCCATCTTCTGACATTCCTCCCGCGGGGAACAGACCGCTGTCAGAGTCGGACTTTATCTGCATGTTATTATTTGCCTGACATGTTTTCCTGGCGACGGCCGATATGCAATGTTGTCACAAGCAAGGCAATCACTGTCAGGCCGAGGACTAGTATCAGGGCGTTGTCCTGGTTGCCGGCTGTGACGTTGAGGAGAGTGATGGCGGTTGGGCCGAAGAACCATTGATGGTCTTCTACTTCGCCGGTGGTACCGAGGCCGGCGTAGTCACCCGCATCAAGGCTGCCGCCGGGGGCGTCTGCTTCATCGTTGAAGATTCTGGCCCGAACATTAACCGGAGCACCGGCAGGGTAGTTGGCGGGAATCAAGATATCGACGGTGGATGTGCCGCCTGTAGGCAGATCCAGAAATGAGTAGAACTCGTTGGCTTCGCTAAAGTCGCCGTCGCCGTTCCAATCAAGCCAGATGCCGACATCGGCCGTTGGGGTTGATCCCTGAACGTTGAGTTTAAGATTGACAGTATTGCCCGGCAGCCAGTTTGTCGCCCCGGTTCGGATAACGCCATCTTCATCGTTGGCGCTTGCCATGTCGCCAGTGGCGTCGCTGCTTGGTTGGCCGTCAACCTCCGGATCAGGATTGGTTCCGAGGTAGGCGCCGTTGATGGTGATGGTGTGGCGGGCGCCGTTGCTGGCTTCCAGGGTGCTGTATGTGTCGGGCAGGTCGCCATAATCGGTCAGGGGTTGGGGGTCTGGATCTGGTGGGAATTCGTCATTTTCGTCATCATTCTTTGAAGGGGAATGGTGAGATTCACCTGATAGAACGAAGATGCCGTTGGAGCCACAGGTGGTTAGATCGGCCGACCATTCGTAGACCATTGGCCATTCATAATTGTATACGGAGCTAAAAACAATCGGACCGGTTGCCGGATAACCGTCTAAACCGACAACGGTATCGGGGCTGTTGGGGTCAAACGGCGATTTCCAATCACCCAGAGGAGCTGAGGTGCCGCCACCATTATACAAATCCCAGGCGACCGAGGGGTAGTCTGCCATGTAGGTATTGATGTTCCAGGCGAAGGAACTGGAAGAGTTGTATCCTGGTGGGGGTGTACCGCTGCCCTGGCCACCTTCGTCTGAATACCAGACGCCGGCATCTTCTCTTGCATAGCCTTGCTGCCAGTTCCATTCCATTGGCGCCGTTGAACAGCGTAGATTGAAGGAGGCATATTCTGAATTCACGAGCTGTACAGCGTCACGAGGCGGCCCCCAGCCGGCATCTTGGGTATACGGCCGATTGCCGAAAACATTGTCGTTTACGTTGCGGGTAACAACCAGGGCGACATAAATGGTTGGATTTTCAAAATAGACGTATAAACCGCTGCCGTATTCTGAGGTATCATAAAGGGCATAATTGTTGTTGTCGCCATCGCCGTAAAACAGTCCATTTACAATTGGGGGAGAGGCAGCTTCGACGACCCCTTCGAGGCTAAAGATGGCAAAGCTAAAGGCAGCAAATAGCATCGTGATGATAGTTATTAGTCGCAGCCAACGATATTTAAGTGAACTTCTCTGATTTCTTTTTCTCATTGTGGATTGGTGAGCTGGGGGATGGCTCTTATGACTCATTGAATTCTCCTTTCCTTAGTGACAATACTGATACGTTAATGGAGAACTACGCTAACGTTTTTGAATGAATTTAGTACTATGAATGAATATAAATTTACAATCTAAAGAGCTGTTCTTATTCTTAGTAGTAATAAATGGTGATTTAGTTTTTGGAAATTAATTTGATATCATAAAGGTGCGTCACAAGAATGGGTTTTGGTGAATGTGAATTTCAAAACATGGTGTGACGCACCTAAATGAATAGGAGGGGAGCTTAAATTACTTTTCCCTATTGAAAAGTATAGTACTGAAGTATTACGAAAAAGATTACAATGAGGAAGGTGGGGTTTAGATGGGGGAGGCTGTAATCGGCGGCCGGAGTCGAAGCATTTGCCAAAAGGCGATAACAGTAAACGTAATGACCAGTAAAACAGCTAGTTGGCCTGGCAAGGCGTCAACTCCCTGGCCGGAGATGGTCTGACTGGCGGCGGATTGGCCGGCGGCATTTAGCCCTTCAACCCGGTAGAGATATTGATGGCCGGGGAGGAGGCGAAAATCGGTGAAGGTGTATTGTGTTTCTGTCCCGGTAGCGGGCAGTTCTTCAATTAGCTCAAATTGGGCTGTATTTATGGCGGTATTGGGGTTGACTTCAGCCCGGTAGATGCGGAATGATTCCGGCATCTGGCCTTCAATAGACCATTGGAGGACGATGCCGGGCGGGAGTGTCTGCCAGATGACGACGGCCGTAAATATTAATGCGATAAGGCTCAGGAGTAGGACTGGAAAGCCCAGTGCTGTTCTAGAGGGCGCCAGGGCGTTGGGAAAAGGTTTGTTGGTTCGGGCGGGTTCTGTTTGGCGAACTTGAATTTGAGTTTGGATGCGTTGTAAGACGCCTGACGGGGGAATGGCACGGGGTTGGCGCTGGACGGCCGATTGCAGGGTTTTGAGATTTTCGGCCGTGGCGCGAGCGGATTCATCTCGGTCGAGCCACCAGGCGACAATTTTTCTTTGAATCGGGTTTAGGGTGGCGTTGATGTAGGCCGGTAGTAAATTATAAAGTTGTTTGGAAATCTTATTTCGAATCATGATTGTTCCAGACCAAGATTTATAAGAATACCGTTTAAGTTCTGAAGGGCATGTGACATTCTGCTTTTGACCGTACCAACAGGGCAAACTACAATTTCAGAAATCTGGTTATAAGAAAGCCCATGAAAGTAAAACAATTCAATGACTGAACGATGATTGGCAGATAAGTCACCGAGCGCTTCTTGAACCATCTCTGCCTCCCAGTTTAGCGTTATTTTTAAATCCGGGGTCTCATTAGTTACTGCAAATTCGGTCTCATTGTGGTTGATTTCCGGGTTTCGATAGGATGCCCGCATCCATGACATGGTTTTATTGTGTGCAATACGGAAGNNTGAAACCGTCAAGTCCTTGCCAAACGGCGACGAAGACTTCTTGTAAGAGATCCTCGGCAACATTCGGTTTGGATACCAATCTTAGAATATAACTGTAAATGTCACTACTAAAGCGATGGTAAAGTTCGGTGAATGCGTCTTGATGACCAATAATAATTAGTTGGACAAGCTTTTCGTCAGTAAGTGATGAAAGAACCTGTCCTTGATATGTATAGTCGCCAAAAGCAGCTTCCTGGTTCAATATTGGTGCCACAATTTAGGACTAGCTCCTTAAATTTAGGTAAGGGGTATGAAAATATCCCGCGTTGGTCTGTGACAGCCTAACCCCACGACTCCCCAGCAAAAGAATATTTATGACAGTGAAGGTGCCGTTTCCTTTGATGGTATGATGTAGCAAATAGCCTTTTGCCTGGTTATCCAAAGCTGAAAGGATCGCCGGGATCAGTTAACGGGATGGGAGAACCAGCCCGAATACTGATGGTACCTTCATAGACGATGTCAGGTGTTTGGTATGGTTCTTTTTTGCGATTTGATGGTTTTTCTTGAACCATTTTTTTGTCTTTTTTGTTAGAAGGCTTCATAGATTTCCTCCAGGTTATAATTATTTAAGTTAATTGGTATTTAATAGAAATAAAAGCAGAGCCAACAAGCTATTTGCGACAATTACCAGTATAAGATTAAATGTTAAATGTTTCAAATAATATTACAGTTAAATAGTCCTACTTATGTGCCTTAAAATGGTTTCTTCGTCGACTATTCCTTCAAGATGGTTACGGCCGTTTATAATTAAATGGGGGAGTTCATTGATCGAATAACGGACAAATGCTTCTGGGAAGGCGTCGCCAATAACGCAAAAGCTCCGGATGTGAGGGCTGGCAACCGCCATGTTGAAGATTTGCTGGGCGACAATTGCTCCGGACTCGTTGTCAGTTGCGGTTATCATTTCCAAAGTAACATCTGATTTTAATTGATGGAGTTTAATCCGGGTTGTCGCTTCTGAAGTCATTCCGCGAAAGGCAACGCATTGGACAGCGGCTACCAGGGAGGTCATCTGATAGCCAGCGGGCAGACCGATCAATCTCACCCCAAAATCCACAATTTGTTCTTTTGGTTCCTCTTCCTCTGAATCTGAAACATATTCTATGCCCATAATGCCGATGACGGGGTAATAGGGATAATTTTCTCGTCTGGGGAATAGCTTGTAGCGAATATTTTCGAACCGCTCGCTGAGCATCTCAACCAGCCGGACGGCCTCCCTTTCAATAGGATAGTTTTCAGGGTCGCCCCATATATGGATTTGGACTTGTTCGGGTAATTCTTCAAAGAATGAAGGTAAATTTTCCAGGGTATCTTTGTCAAAGTGAGATTCTATATTCATTCGTCAATCCTCCGAGAGCGATTTATAATGAGAAAGCGAAAAATTAGCAACGTTTCTTCAGAAGAGGAGGACAAAACAGAATATGGATGCAATTCTTGAGCAATTGAGAATGTTGGCCGTCAATTATGGACTGCAACTACTGGGTTCGATTGCGATATTGATAATCGGCCGAATTGTTGCCAGGTGGCTGGTGAGGGTTATTCGTCAGTTATTGCAGCGTAGCAATGTCGACCAGACTTTGGTCTCATTTTTTGGCAATATCCTTTATTATTTATTTCTGGCCATAGTAATCGTGGCTGCTTTGAATAATTTAGGCATTCCAACAACTTCAATTGTTGCAATTTTGGGGGCAGGGACGCTGGCAATTGGCCTGGCGCTTCAGGATTCACTGGGTAATCTGGCTGCCGGTGTGGTCCTTATATTTTTGCGTCCGTATAAAGTGGGCGATTATGTTGAGATTAGCGGCGAGTCTGGTTTCGTGACTGAAATTCAACTTTTTCATACGATGTTGACCACCCGTGATAATAAAAGTGTTATGGTGCCCAATAATGATGCGCTCGATAATAATATTATCAATTATTCTAAGACCGAGTTGATCCGGGTGGATTTAATTTACGGGATCGGGTATGGGGACGATATTTTAAAAGCCAAGCGTATTCTGAAGGAAATTGCTGAGGATAACGACAAAATTATGAAGGACCCGGCCCCGGAGGTGGTAGTGTGGGAGTTAGGAGACAGCAGCGTCAATTTCTCAATACGGGCTTATGTGAAAGTCCGGGATGAACCGGCTGTCACTTTTGCTGTGACNNTAGGCTAGCAATTCGGGAATTTGCTGCTGGTTAGCTATTGTTAGCGAATAGGCCGGGGCTTGTTGGCTTAGTTGTTCGAGAAAGGCGACATGCGCCGGCAGGGCGGCTGAATCCCAGCGGTCGAGGCTAAATTCGATAAGGCGGGCCAGGGCGATGGCTGCGGAGAGCGGCCGTTTCGCATTCTCATTTCCCTCAATGATTTGGGGAAAGTAGATGGTTTTGATTGGGGTGGGATCAGCATAGTTTAAGCCCATTTTGTGGAGTGGCAGGTGGTAAAATTCACCGGGCAGGATGGGGGGGACGTGCTTGGCCAGGACAGGAAGGTGGGTGAGG
>JABAOG010000956.1_pt2 | contig 19300 bp, 18 predicted proteins | sample 7062131 | NCBI WGS metagenome assembly JABAOG01 (sample SAMN14538629, study PRJNA623070) | marine sediment metagenome | biome: marine biome [ENVO:00000428]; feature: marine pelagic biome [ENVO:01000023]; material: deep marine sediment [ENVO:00002113] | place: India: Arabian Sea | collected...
GCCTGGGTACGGAGAGATGCACCATTGCAGGTCCTTTTCCGCTTCGGGCATACTGGATGGCATTGACTAAGAGGTCATAGGTTTCCTGCGGAGATGTTCCATCGCCTTTAAATATCTCCAGATTATTAAAACAGGATAGGTTTTCTGAGATATCCCCTCCGGCAGTTTGCAGCACATTCGGGACAGAAAGTCCATATTCGTTGTCTTCAATGACGAACAGCATCGGTAGGGACAGGCTGGTAACCATGTTGAGGGCGCCCCAAAAACCATTGGTTGCGGTGCTGCCATCACCACCAAAAGCGACCGAAATCGCCCCTTCCCAATCATCATTGCCAAGCTGATGACGATGATATTGGATTGCCTGAGCCCAACCAGCAGCAGGTGTGTATTGGGTGCCAACTCCTCCAGCCGTTGGGAACACAGTGATCCCACCGCTGGATGGTTTATTAAACATCACACCAACTTCACGCCCTTCGCTTGTGCTTCCCGAAAGTGCCAATCCTCCAAGCAGACTCGTCTCCAGCGACTGCCCTATCGAGAGCATAAATGGCCTGGAACGGTAATAGACCGCTGCTGCATCGTGTGGATGATTGAGCAGTTGTCCAGCAATTACCTGGACGAGTTCATGCCCCATAGCTGAAAATTGATATTTAACTTGGCCTTGCGGGGTCAGCTGGTTGACTTCATATTCATCAAGTTTTCTGGAGCGCAGGGTTGTTTCTGCTAATTTGCGCCAATCAATTTCAAAATTCATCCATGTTTCCTTCGATTATTTACCAATAAAATTGCTACTTTTCCAATTGTACTAGCTCTCTTACTACCCATCTGCTGCGGATATAAAGCCAGATTGTCTGGAATACCATCCCAACTGCAAGTGCGAGCAGACCAATATAAATACCCATGTATTCCTGAGTCTGGATCCCAAAGAGGAGAACAATCAAGATGATGATCAAGAAAATTACGATTGATTCCGTAACAGCTCGAGTTTTCTTACTGTTGACGATCAGCCCCTGGAAGTGGCTCTGAAGAGTGGATAATGCAGGTAAGAACAACGCAAACCACATGCTTCGCTTTGCGATAAGTGCTAATTCAGGTCTCAGCGCAGAAATGTCCCTGAACCAGATACCTGCTAAAGGAGTTACAGTGAACATCAGCATGATAGCAGTTAAAAAGGCGACCAATATCACGGTGAATCTTCGTAAAGGTTTTAATGGGTTTGGTTTATCAACGACTGTAACGACGACCTCATTATAAGCAACTCCCATGCTCCGGAGCATAAAAACCAGACCAGAGACAACCGGCCAAATGGCGAGAGATTCAATGCTGCGGGGCATTCGGCTGAGAGCAGAACTCCCGATCGGTTGAACCGCCAGGAGCAGCAGAGAGGTCAGAGCAAGCGGCACGTAGAAATTTATAAAGGTTGGGAAATCTAAAGCTGGTGTTACCTCAGGCTGATCCATTAACTCATTTTTGAGCACAGGACGAACCCTTAAGCCAATATAAACCGCTTCGATGATCACTCCACTTGCTACGGCTGCGGTGGCGACGATAATCCCTGGAATATCACCGATCATGTATCCGATGATCAAGACGATTATATCTGTACTAAGCCTCACGACTGAGCCAATCCCCACCGCATTGGAATGTCCAAACCGGATCAATACACCCTGGTTGAAACGTCGGTAGGCGATCGACCAGGTCCATGGAGTCATGATCATCAAACCAATTCTTGCAGGCTCGATGATTTCTTCCGGTGCGCTGATAATCGTTCCAACAACGAAATCATAGACGGGGGTAAAGGCAATCACTACGTGTAGTAGTGTGAGGAAACCTCCGGTCCACATCATAAATTTGTGGATGTATTTATAGGAAGGCCAATCCTTGGAAAGTGCTGTTGAGGCTGCCAGCAGCATGATGATAGGCGCTTCAATGAGTAAAGATAAGGGAAAAACTACTCCACCATACGCAGCCAGGTTGATATCCGGATTTTGCAATCTGGCGACCACAGCACTCAATGCGGGCAGCTCCATCCCCATGAGCATCCAGCTTGCAGCTAACGGCCACCATATATTAAAAATTTCTTTGATAGTGGTTTTATCTCGCATTATTTTTTCCCTCAGGTAAAGCGAATACGATCGGGAGGGAAAATAACGCCAAAACCCCACCCGCCAGGTAGATATTCTGAATGCCGAAAGCATCGCCAATTAATCCAACCAGCAGGATCACAAGTGATCGCAGTAAGAAATTCATGGACATGAAAATTCCGTTACCCAGGGCTTTATTTGAATTCAGGTAATCCTGAACGATTGTCAGGTAAATCGGTCCAATGGATAAGGCGAAGAAACCCAATCCAATCAGCAGGGGGACAAGCAGTATACCTGTTGTAAAACGGACCAGCAATGTAAGAATCGAAGAAATGAGTATAGCGATAAGCATGATTGGTTTTCTGCCAAAGTGGTCGCTGAGGGTGCCGCTTGTGAGTGCACCTACCACTCCAGCTAATTCCAATATAGCCAATGAACTCCCGGCTACAATCAACGAGCTGCCCCTGGATGTGATGAATGTTGGCAAGTAAATAGTTATGCTGACGCTGAGAAAAGATTGAAAAAGAATAATCCCAGCGAGAGGCAGATACAAACGACGGATTGATGGTATGAGACTGGAAATAGGTTCGATTTCTTGCTTGGGGATAACAATGTTTCTCAGTCTCCAGAACAAGATTGCAGTNNATGAAAATTACCCGAATATAGCCATCGAGAGTCCAAGCAGATACAGCCCAGGCAACGATGATGGGTCCGATGGTTCGACCCAACTCGCCTCCAGCCATGAATATACTCATCCCGCGACCGACTTTATCTCCCGAAATCTGACTTACCATTGCAGGTGCAGGAGCATGAAAAGCCGCGGAGGATAGACCAGCGACCAAAAGCAAAACGATCAATGTGCCATAATTCGGTGCTACCCCTAATAAGCTCATCAGGGTTGCAGTAATGCCTGGAGCAAAAATGATGAAATATTTGAGTGAAATCTTATCGGCGGCATACCCGATAAACGGATTAATGATTGCCGGGATCTGCAGGAGACTGGACAACAAACCAGCCTGGGTTAAAGTTAAGGTCAGTTTTTCAATCAGCAGGGGTAATAAACTTGCTAAAAATGCAGTGAAAGTATCGTGTGTGAGATGTCCTGCAGCAATGGAAACGACATCTTTTGTTTTGAATTCAACCGTATCAGCAGAGAAAGCGTCTGTTTTTGTCACCAATGTGGCCTCCAATATAACAAGCGGTACTATAACATATTCTTAGTAGATGCAGCTTGAATTAAATACAAAAATGACCGGATTTAGTACCTCCGGTCATTCATGCTGGATTAGTTTATATCATTCCCTGGGAATGATGATCCACAGGATCACATAGGGGAGAAGCCCCGGAATTCCTCCTGGGATCAAAGCGATCAGGAATGCAAGGCGAAACCAGAAAACATTGATGCCGAAGAACTCTGCTAATCCTCCACAAACACCAGCAACAACCCGGTTTCGGCGAGACCTGCGTAAAGAACGCTGGCTATTTGACATTATCTATTACCTCCAAAATAAGTAAAACACGATATATCAAGTTTGTTCATTATTCTATACGAGGATATTCAAGAAAAGTTGTAAGACATCATGAATATTCGGGCAGCACCTCTTTGGAGAAGTCGATCAAACTCTGTAGATCATCCAGGTTCAACCACTGGAGCATTAGACGGTCGATGCCTGCTTCTGCATAAGCTTGAAGTTGAGGTAGTACCATCTCTGGAGTACCAACAATCAATCCTCGTTCGTGCAGTTCCACTGGTGAAAGTTTACCCTTAGTGCGTTCTTTAACCTTCTGTTCCAATTTTTCTTTTGACAGGTCGAATTCGAATCCAAGCATCATCGACCGGCGGATTTCGTTGGGCTCCCTGCCGATCTGCTGGATCAACTCGTTTAGCCTTGTGTTTAATTTCTGGAATTTTGTAACCGGCAAATAGATACTATTCCACTCATCAGCATATTGTGCCACCAACGGCAGGGTCAGGTTCGGTCCATTCCCTCCAATTATGATTGGAGGTCCATTGTTATACTGGGGTCTGGGCAGCATAACAGCATCCTTGAGATGATAGTATTTGCCATCATAGGTTGTTGGTTCATCCGAATGTAGTAATTTCGTGATGACCTTGATGCCATCTTCAAATCGCTTGAACCGTTCTTTTACTTCCAGTAGATCCCAGCCGAAGAGATTATGTTCCCGCTCCTGCCATCCGGCACCAATACCAAGTTGAAGCCTGCCTTTGGAGAGATCATTTACAGCAGATGCCATCCTGGCTGTCATTGTCGGGTGCCTGAACGAGACCGGTGTCACCAATGGTCCAAACTGTATTCTCTCTGAATTATCCGCCAACCATGTTAATGATGTCCATAATTCCAAAGAATCTTTATCTGGTGGATTTGCATTGGTATAGTGATCTGAACGATACAATCCAGCAAATCCAGATTCCTCGACTGTCCTCACTATATTCTTCCATCGGGGCCAGTTCAGACCATTTTGGCCTTCGATCATGATCGCGATATCCATCGAATTCTCCTTTATGACTTTGTTATGATAATAGTGTAATTCATTTATGAAATTATCGCCAAATGAATGATTGAAGATTACAATTAATAAAAAATCAAATTGAGGTTACCGATGTACAGGACAATCATCAAAGCGAAAGAACTCCACCAGTTGATGAATACGGAAAATCCCCCCGTAATTGTCGATTGCCGTTTCGCTCTAGCAGAACCACAAAAAGGATACCAGGACTATTTGAAAGATCACATTCCCAGTGCTTATTATGCACACCTGGNNGGACGTCACCCACTCCCTGATATGGATAATTTTCGTGATTTGATGCGAAAATTCGGAGTGAACAATGAAAGTCAGGTGGTTGCATATGATGATAGCGGGGGTTCCATCGCGGCCAGGTTTTGGGGGCTGCTGCGTTATTCAGGACATGAAGCGATTGCTATCCTGGATGGTGGTTATCCGGCTTGGGTGAAAGCAGGATACAATGTCACAGATGTGATTCCAGAGGAGAAAAGCGGCAATTTTGAAATCGAGGTTCAACCTGAGATGATTGTTGACCACGAGTTTATGATGGAGAATTATTTAAATCCCAATTATATAGTTTTGGATTCCCGGGCAAGGGAACGCTATCTCGGTGAGGAAGAACCTATCGATCCAATTGCGGGACATATCCCTTATGCGTTAAATTACCCATACGAGGATAATTTATTATCCACCGGTGTGCTGAAGTCTCCAGAAAAACTCAGGGAACGTTTTCAGAGTCTTCTCAGTGGAATTGATCCCAGCAATGTCATCGTATACTGTGGATCTGGTGTTACATCGATCCTGAACCAGATCGCAATCGAACAAGCGGGATTGGGGTTAGTCAGATTGTATGTTGGTTCGTGGAGCGAATGGATTACTGATCCTGGAGCACCGATTGAGTTCGGAGAGAAGGCTGACTGATATGAGTGTTCAGATTTCACTTGCGCAATTATCCTTCGAATTCGGAAATACGGAACACAATGTTAAAAAAGTAAGAAAATACATTGAAGAAGCCGCCATCATCGGCAGCAACCTGGTTTTATTACCGGAATTATGGGCAAGTGGGTTCGACCTGCGCCATTGGCAAAGGTATGCAACTCCCATCAATCAGGGAGTTTTTCGGCATATTCAAGGTTTGGCTGAAGAATATAGAATTGGCATCGGCTGTTCTCTGTTGGAGAACGATAATGCACGGGGGTATAACACGTTCGTTTTATATGATAACGATGGTGCATTACTGGCAAAATATCAGAAGATCCACAGATTTCAATTATTGAACGAACACGAATATTTAGGAGCAGGGAATAGTATCAGTGTTATTGACACAATTTGGGGCCGGGTCGGACTGGCTGTTTGTTATGACCTCAGATTCCCGGAACTATTTAGAAAATTAGCCACAGCAGGTGTTGAGCTCGTCTTACTGGTTGCCGAATGGCCTCTCGATAGGGTTGCTCATTGGGATGTGTTATTAAGAGCCAGGGCAATTGAAAATCAGTATTTTTTAGCGGCGGTAAACAAAGTCGGTGAATCGAATGGTGTCAGGCTGGGCGGCCATAGTACAATTTTAGATGCCTGGGGTCGGGAGATCTCTTTTTCTTCCAACATGGAGGGACTGATCACTGGGAATGTGGACTTAAATACCATTAAAGAAGCCAGGAAGAAGATCCCTGTATTCGAAGACCGCAGACCAGATATCTATAACCAATGGTGAGGAATAAACCTTTGATCAAAAACAAGAATAAAATCAGGGCTTTTTTGTGCAAAAACACACAATTAATTCTCCAAACTGACGATATTTGTTGCAGCAGGGATATAATAGCCCAATGCCAAAATTGAGGTGTACCAAACTATGTTGAAATATTTCTTCGAACCATCTTCCGTAGCGGTAATCGGTGCATCAACAAATTCGTCAAAACTCGGATATGCAGTGTTAGAAAACCTGGTTGAGGGAGGCTACAGCAATATTGGTAAAATCTATCCCATCAACCCTGGTGCAGAAAAAATTTTCTCAATTTAAAAGCTTATCCATCCGTACTTGACGTATCCGAACCCATCGAATTAGCCGTTATCGTCATCCCGTATCAATATGTACCGGATGCACTGCGCGAATGCGGGGAGAAAGAAATACCTGCCGCGATCATAATTACCGCCGGTTTCCGTGAGGCCGGCATGGATGGATTGGAACGAGAGCGAGAACTCATCACTATTGCTGATGAATATGATATTCGCCTTGTGGGACCAAACTGTTTAGGAGTGATCGATACATTTACCCCACTCAACGCATCATTCTCGGCAGGAACCCCACCATCCGGTCCTCTTGGATTTATGTCCCAATCCGGGGCATTGGGAACTGCTGTCCTAGATATGGCACAGGCAGGTCGAATCGGTTTATCCAAATTCGTCAGCCTGGGNNAAATATTGGGAGAAGGATCCGAACACTCGCGTGATCCTGATGTACAGCGAAGGATTACCGAATGGTGAAGAATTTATCAAGGTAGCTCGAGAAGTCGTTAAAACAAAACCCATCGTAGCAATCAAATCGGGGGTCACTCAATCTGGTTCCCGGGCAGTTTCATCCCATACCGGATCGCTGGCAGGTTCCGAACAGGCTTACGAAGCTGCTTTTAAACAAGCAGGAGTCTTGACGAGCAGAATCAATGGAAGATTTGTTCGATATGTCCCTTGCTCTGGGATATCAGCCGGAACTCAAAGGTGACCGGATAGCGATCATCACCAACGCCGGGGGACCGGGTATTTTAGCCACGGATGCCCTTGAACGTTCTGGAATGAGGCTGGCTCGCTTGGAAAGGGGCACCTTTGATAAATTAGTGGAAAACCTTCCAGAAGCAGCCAGTGCAGCCAATCCCGTAGATGTTTTAGGAGATGCCCGCGCTGATCGGTATGAATTAGCGCTGGATCTGGTTGCCAAAGACTCCAACGTAGATGGGATCATGGTAATTTTAACCCCTCAGGCGATGACCGAGATTGTGGATACCGCAAAGGCGATGGGAGAACTCGCCAAAGATATCGATAAACCGATCATCGGTTGTTTTATGGGTGAAAAAGAAGTACAAAAAGGATCAGACCTGCTGATGGAAATGGGAATCCCCAATTACCCATTCCCTGAACGGGCATCTCTCGCTCTGAAAGCGATGAGTGATCACAGGAAAGTTAAAGAGCGTTCTGAACCTGACTTTGTTTCATTCGATGTAGATTTGCAGGCAACCCGAGAAGTTATTGATCGTGTCCGTTCTGAGGGCAGACTGACAATTGGAGATGCCGAGTCAAGAGAAATTCTTACCGCGTATGGTTTCCGAATCCCGAAATCTGAATTGGCAGGTGATCCAGATGAGGCAGTAAAGGTCGCTCAGGAGATCGGCTACCCGGTTGTCTTAAAGATCGCATCTCCAGACATTTTGCATAAAACGGACGTTGGAGGTGTTCGGGTTGGACTGGAGAGTTCACAGGAAGTTCGTGATGCTTTTGAACTGATGGTTTACCGTGCAAATCGTTATGTCCCGGAAGCTCGAATTNNATGTCCCTGAAGCTCGAATTTGGGGATGCCAGGTCCAGGAGATGGCACCACCTGGAGGCCTTGAAGTTCTAGTCGGCATGAACCGTGACCCTCAATTTGGTCCACTGGTCACTTTTGGCCTGGGTGGAATTTATGTTGAAGCACTGAAAGATGTCACATTCCGGGTGGCACCATTTTCAAGACAGGAGGCTCTCCAGATGATGGGCGAAATTCGTGCCAGTGCACTTTTGGATGGTGTTCGAGGTAATCCACCTGTTGATAAAGATGCTATTTTAGATACCTTACTGAGAATTGGACAGCTCGTCCAGGATTTCCCACAGATTATTGAATTGGATATCAACCCATTGATCGTTTATCCCGAAGACCAGGGTGCAATAGCCATTGATATGCGACTGGTGCTTTCAAAGTAAGCAGAGAAAATTTAGGAGAAATACAATGAACTCTTTGTATATCACATCCGTAGAAAGATATTCAGGAAAAACAGCAGTTTGCCTGGCTCTGGGCCGCTATTTCATCAAGAAAGGTCAGAAAGTCGGATACCTCAAACCACTCAGCGTCCAACCCTGGCGGATAGGTAATAAGGTCGCTGATGAGGATGCCGCCTTTGTAAAAGAAGTTCTGAACATACAGGCAGAAACCTGGGAACTATCCCCGGTGGTGGTTACACCTGAATTATTACAAATGATTTTAATGGGCGATCAGGATCTGGGGTTAATGGATAAAGTCCATAAGGCAGTAGAAAAAGCAGCCCAAGGTCATGACCTCTTGCTGCTGGAGGGAGGCGGATCTCTTCGGGAGGGGTACGCGATCGGGTTGCCGACTCCAGATGTCGCCAGGGAATTTGGTAGCAATGTTTTAGTGGTTGCCAAATATCGAGGACACATGCGGTTGATCGATGATATTTTGGCTGCTGAAGGAAGGTTAGGCGAATCGATGGTTGGAGTGATCATCAACCGTGTCCCGGCCGATGTCAAAGAATTTGTAGATGAGATAGCTACCCCATACCTTGAGGATAAAGGGGTCAAAATTTTTGGATCTCTTCCAGAAGTTCGTGGCATAGCTGCCCTGACTGTCGGGGAGTTAGCCGAGAAACTCAAAGCTAATATCCTGACAGAAACTAAAAACCCGGATGCACTGGTTGAGAACCTGACTGTTGGCGCGATGACCCAGGAAGCAGCATTGAGTAGATTCCGTAAACAGCGTAACAAAGCTGTAATCACGGGAGGCGATCGCACAGATATACAATTAGCAGCACTTGAAACCTCCACAACATGCCTTGTTTTGACCGGAAATCTGAAACCGAGTCCACTTGTCGTCCGTCAGGCGGATCAATTCGGTGTTCCAGTTTTATTAGTACGTGAAAATACAATGGAAACTGTTGACCTGATCGACCAGGTATTTGGAAAAACTCGCTTAGGACAGTCAACCAAACTTGAAAAATTTGAGGAATTGGTACTCAAGAATGTTGATCTGGGCAGGCTGAGTGAAAATATTTTGAAATAGGTCTTTATTATTTCGGATGGAGAGAAGATGTCTTCTCTCCTCACTGCTGATTGGAGGTCTGCCTTGGGAGACAGGATTAAATTGATATTGGCGTTTCTGATCCTGCTGATCGCATTTGTAATACCGATCATAGGTTTTTTTATTGGGTGGTATAAGTGGGATCCATGGTCAGGTTTATTGATCATGATCATAAGTGCAGTTGTTCTGATCATGATTGGCGCGGTATTGTTATTCACAATTCGGAAACAAAATTGGTTTTCAATCACGCTTCCCTTCATTTTCAGTTCTCTATATACAATATTACCGGATTTCCTTCAATTTCGACTGGATGATACTCTTGTGAACAGCTTAGGAGCAGTAATCACTTACGGATTGCTTTTGCGCAGAGACCGCAACGCACCCAAATGGCTGCTTGTGCCTCTGATTGTCGGTGTCATCTACTCGTTTGTGGGGGTTCTCATTCCTGGACCGTTCGATGAGTTGATCGTCGAACTGGTCTCACTTGCTGTTTATGCCGCAGGTGTATACCGACAAAAGTCTGACTCAGATACGATTGAAGTGGTAACCGACTGATATTCAATTCACAATGAAACGCTTTCTCAAACCGGATAGATTCAATTATCTGAATTCGATATTCCATTCAGACATTTGATCTGAATATTTGTTTTGGTGTAAAAACCAATGGAGACTCTATGAAAAAGGTATTTCTCATATTAATTTTCGTGATCTTTACTGTGGGATGCAGTAACGGGACTTCAGATCAAATCGAGACTGGACGGGAATTGATGCAAGAATCAAAGTATAGTGATGCGATTGTCATATTCTCTGATGTCCTGGAAAATCACCCTGAACAAATCCAGGCAAGATTAAACAGAGGCAACAGCTACTACGCTCTGTCGCAATTTGAATCCGCTGCTGCTGATTTTGAATTCGTCCTGGGAATCGATCCTGAAAATACAGATGCATACAACGGCTTAGGAAGTGTCGAAAAAGCGCAAGGCAATCTGGACCAGGCATTATCAAACCTTGATCAGGCGATCGAACATGACCCGGAGCATGCGATTGCCTATTACAATCGAGGGACAATCCTCGCCCAGACCGGTCAGATCGAGGCAGCTCTTCAAGATTACAATCAGTCGCTTGATATCGACCCGAATTACGATCGTGTTTACTTTAACCGTGGTCTGCTGTACGTTTCAACTGGAAATTACCAGGATGCAATTGCAGATTTGTCTGTCTCCATCAAGGTTGATGATCAAAATGCAAAGGCATTTTTAAACAGGGGGATTGCTTATGCTCAAATTGAACAGTACACGATGGCGATCGATGACCTTACACAAGCAATTGAGCTCGACCCTGATTTGCGCGAAGCATTTGTGCAGCGGGCTGTTGCTTATACTCAAACTGGAAACCTGATAGCGGCGATCGAGGATGCAAAACAGGTCGTCAACCTGGATCCGGGGAATGAAAACAGCTATTATTTGCTTGGAAATACCTATTTTTATTCGCAGAATTTCCAGCAGGCAATATTGGCATATAACCAGGCATTAGGCTTAAACGATGGTAAAGCGGAAGTATATTTCAATCGCGGGATGGCTTACCTTCAATTATCCCAGAACGAAGATGCGAAGCTGGATTTACAGCGGTATTTGGAACTTGCTCCAAATGCTGAAAACAAAGAAACTGTCCTGGAACTGATCGATGGAATCGAACAACTGGAATTGGAAGAATGAATCTCCAGTCGTTTGAATCAGATTCACTTTGAAAATGTCAGAGATTGATCATATTTGTATTTGATAATACTTCAGATTTCAGCACAGTGCGGCAAAGCGAGGCAATTTTTCGAGCAGAAGTCCCCCCGTTTTGATCCGGGAGCAATCGCATAACTTCATCCAGATCCAATTCGGTGTGGATCTCTTTACCCATCGCTGCTCCAATGAAAGTAACAGATGAATATTGCGTGATTAGTACATCGCAATTGGCGATCATATGATTGATGTTTCCACTGGTAAATACAATTGCGTCGGGAAGTATTTCTTTAACTTCTCGGAGTGCCCGGTTCTTTTCCTCCAGGGGGTGTAGTTTAAAAATAACTTTCCGACCGTCAGCGATGCTCTTTACTTTTTTGAGGAACTCTTGCCGGTTTTCAATCGTGAAACCTTCTCGCAGGGGTGAGGTTGCTGCAAGAACAAAGTTGTGGTGTGGAAAATCGTTATCGAAATATTGAGCAACGTTGTCAAAATTTGGAATGCCGGTGACGATAATCTTCTCTTCGGGGACTCCTTTTTTGATAAAGAAATCCCGGTACCCTTTAGAGGCAACACAAAAGAAGGCATATGCATTCGATAAACCAGTTGTCGCTGTGTTTGCGACCCAACGAGGGAGGTTGAGGTTTTTTACAAGGTGATAGGAGAGACCTTCTGACGCCATGATCCCTTCCTGCACAAGAATGATTGGACAGTTCATGATGTTCTTCTGGATGTAAGTATCAGTACCTGTGATTACCAGATCATAATCATTCGCATAGCCACCAAAATCAACGGGTAAATTGTTTTCTTTCAAATATTGATCCGTGTCGATTCGATGCTGACCACCCAGGATTGTGAATCCCAATATACCAATTTCACTTAATTGTCCAACCCAGCCATCTGCATAAAACGGGGTGAAAAAGCAGTTATATTCCTCCAGATGCATGGATATTTTATGCATCATCGTTGTCTGATTTAATGAACCCCCAATCAGTAAAATTTTCTTTCCCATAAGTAATTTCCTCACTATTTTTTATAACACAAAAATCACATCATCGTGTTGTTAACAATAGCAGTAAACATTGTTAATGATTGTTAACCTTATGGTATACTCAGTGCTCACAATTGATGTAATAATAATGGAAAAGATAGATAGCAACGCAAATTTAGGAGAACCTGGTGGGTGAAGATTTTGTAGTTGAAAGTTTACCAAGTCAGAATGGTATAAAAAGTGATCTGCGCGATCCAAAATTATATATCAACCGCGAGTTAAGTATGTTGGCATTCCAGCGTCGCGTTCTGGAAGAAGCCGAAGATACCACCAATCCATTGTTAGAGCGAGTGAAATTTCTGGCTATCGTCGGCTCGAACATGGATGAATTTTTTATGGTTCGGGTTGGCGGATTAAAAATGCAGGTTGATGAAAATATCATCGATTTTTCAATCGATGGACTTACCCCGGCAGAACAATTAGCATCTATACGGAAAGAAGCTGAGGATTTGTTGGAGGAAGCCTGCACCCACTGGCATGACATACTGCTGCCAGACCTCAATGAGGCTGGAATTCATGTAATGGACATGGACGATCTTAATGAGAAACAGCGTGATAGCGTTCAATCCTATTTTGAAGAAGTAGTCTTCCCCGTATTAACTCCTCTGGCATTCGACCCAGGTCACCCATTTCCCCACATATCGAACCTCAGTTTGAACCTTGCAGTTCAAATCCGCAATGAAAGGGGAGAAGTTCGGTTTGCGAGGGTTAAGGTACCAGCATCGCTGCCCAGATTGGTGCCGATCAAAAGATCATCGGGTGGAGTCAGAAAAGACGGAACCGTTCCTCACCATCATTATTTCGTGTGGATTGAGAGATTGATCCAGGAAAATATAGAGTCCTTGTTTCCAGGAATGGAAGTCCTCGAATCTTATCCATTCCGGGTTACCCGGAATGCTGACATGATCATCCAGGAGTTGGAAGCAGATGATCTGCTGGAAACGATGGAAGAGAGTGTGAAGGATCGCCGTTTTGGGTCTGTCATTCATGTCAGTGTGACCGAGGACATGCCTGATCATATTAAAGAAATCCTCATCCGCAACCTGGATATGGATCCCAGAGATGTGTATATTCTGGGACCTCCTTTAGGGTTGAGCAGTCTGATGAGCCTTTATAGTATCGACCGATATGATTTAAAAGATAGTCAATATGTTCCTGCCTCAATTCCAGCGCTGCGAGGGAGTGACCAGCTGGATGGAAGCATCTTTGCTCAAATCCGAAAAGTGGATATTCTGCTTCACCATCCGTATGACTCATTCGATCCGGTCGTTGATTTCTTGAATACGGCTGCACGTGACCCAAATGTTTTAACCATAAAACAAACGCTTTACCGGGTCGGTAAGAATTCACCTGTTGTCCAGGCACTGCTAGAAGCGAGGCGAGACTACGGTAAACAGGTCGCCGTTCTTGTAGAGCTGAAAGCACGCTTCGATGAAGAGAGCAATATTGAGTGGGCAAGGATGCTGGAGGCGGAAGGCGTCCATGTGGTGTATGGATTGTTGGGATTGAAAACCCACTCAAAGATCGCACTGGTTGTTCGCAAAGAAGGTGAGAGCATCCGCAGGTATATTCATCTGGGTACGGGTAATTACAACGAGAGGACCGCCCATCTTTACGAGGACCTGGGTCTCTTCACCTGCGATGCAGAAATTGGTGCAGATGCCACTGATCTTTTTAATCATCTCACAGGTTATTCAGCAAAAAAGGAATATCGAAAATTATTTGTTGCTCCTGTGAACCTTCGTTCACGCTTGGAAGAGCTGATTTACCGGGAAATGGAACTGGCGAAAGCCGGGAAAAAAACTCACCTGATCTTCAAAATGAATTCACTTGTCGACAGACCCATGATTGCATTGCTTTACGAAGCTTCTCAGGCTGGCGTGGAGATCGATTTGATCGTAAGAGGGATCTGTTGTCTACGTCCCGGATTGGAAAATATCAGTGAAAACATCCGGGTCATCAGCATCGTTGGTCGTTTCCTGGAACACAGTCGAATCTATTATTTCCACAATGATGGAAATGAAGAAATCTACATGGGAAGTGCAGATTTAATGCCGCGGAATCTGAACCGCCGAGTAGAGGTCGTCTTTCCGGTACAAGACAAACACATGGTAAAAAATATTCGTGAAAATATCCTGGATATTTATCTTCGAGATAATGTAAAAGCCAGAAAGATGGAACNNTACACCAGGGTAAAACGATCTCGGGGCCAGCGAATGATCAATAGCCAGGTCTGGTTCATGAGGAGCAGGATGAAATAAAGGGTTTGCGTTGGTAATGGTAGATCAAATTCAACTGGACGATCAAAATTATCAGAGATTGGTGTATTTATCCGAACAGGCTGAATCAGATTCAGTTCGCCGGCGATCAGCTGTGATCAAAAGTTACCATGAAGGAATGGACACCCGTGCGATATCGGAAAAAGTTGGACTTTCCACAGGGAGAGTCCGGTATTGGCGACGGGAGTTTGTAAAAAATGGGATGAGTATTTTTCCTGGTATTGACGATGTAGATAAAAAGATCATGAATGGAAACCAACCAATGAATTCAGAAACCGATGGGTTTGATATCGAGAAAGGCGAGATTAATGAGCCTTTGAACTCGCACGAATTTGTATCAAAAATCGACCATATTAAAAATACCGCAACCCAATTATTTGAAGCGATGCAGCCTTTTCATGCGTTAGATGAAAAAGATTTGGCTTTACTGAATGCAGCGGTTGATTTACACAATATTTTTGATCCTGACAACCAAAAGTTTCAGGAGCCATTAACCAGGGATTATGTCTCCCAGAGCAGCCAACTAGAAATCAGTGATTCTGAACTATGGATTTTAAGAGCAGTGATTGGTTTTCAGAGTGGAAAGATCAATAGGAATGTGATCAATCGAATCAGTCCAGATCCAGGGATGCAGTTAAAGATTTTATATATCATTGCCCTGTTCAGAATTGCTTTCAGCCTGGATGCTTCAGACAGCCAGTCAACCGAAATTAAAAATTTTGAGACTGGAAATTCAATTGTCCGGTTTAAAGCTGAAGGACCGCATTCAGAACTTGATGCTGAAGTGGCTCAAACTGAGCTGGAGAAGCTCAAAGAAACGATTCGTATCCCAATATCCATTGAAACGGTCGATAAAAAAGGATCCAGGAAAACAAAAAAAGAACAAGAATTTTCCTTTCCAGAACCGATGGAATCCCCAGGTATTGAACCTGGTGATCCGATGGTGGAAGCGGGAAGGAAAGTTTTGAAGTATTATTTTGCGGAGATGCTCGCCCATGAAGAGGGGACAAAACTTGGCAACGACATCGAAGAGCTTCATGATATGAGGGTAGCAACCCGAAGGATGCGTTCTGCATTTTCAGTGTTCGGAGATTATTTTCAGAAGAAAAAAATTCGTGGTCATTTGACGGGTCTTCGTGCAGCAGGAAAATCACTGGGCAGAGTACGTGACCTGGATGTTTTTATGGAGAAAGCGGATCGGTACATCGAAAAAGTGGATGCAGATGCGGCAGAAGGACTTTCTCCTTTGATAGACGGTTGGAAGACCGAAAGGGATTCCGAACGCAAGAAAATGCTCAAATATCTCAACTCGTCAGATTATGAAAAATTTAAGCAGGAATTTAACATTTTCTTAAATTCACCTGGGATGGGTGCCCGTGAGTCGAAAGATGGTGATAATATACCCAAACTTGTTCAGCATGCCGCACCAATGCTTATCTACACAAGTCTTGCGTCTGTGAGGACTTTTGATTCAGTCATTCCAAGTGCAACTATCGAACAACTTCACGCTTTAAGAATTGAGTTTAAAAAGCTCAGGTATACGGTAGAATTTTTCCGGGAAGTGCTTGGAGCGGAATCTAAATCTGTCATTTCCGATATCAAAACCCTGCAAGACCACCTTGGCGACCTCAATGATGCTGATGTTGCCTGTCAGATCCTGAGCGATTTTCTCGCCAACTGGGAGGTTCGTCAAATGAATTTACCTCTCAGCGAACGAAAAAATCCAGAACCTGTGGTTGAATACCTGGCAGCAAAACACTCCGAGCGACATGCATTAATGACAACTTTTCCTGATGTATGGAATAACTTTAACAGACAGGAGTTCAGGAAAAATCTCGCCCTGGCAATATCTGTTTTGTGATAATCACCAATAATTCAACAATCTAAAGTGAAATCTGGTCCGTATTGGAGTGGATTAATAATTTCTTCTTGAAGGTCTTTTTAAAATTCTTTTTTTGATTGTGAACCCCCCAGATCTCGAGCTGGCAATCCGTACTTGCGTGTATTTTTAGCGTGATTTCTTTCTTTGATGTGTTTTCAAAACCCACCTTGTAAATGACCCCGGCGTGACTCCGGTCCAGACTCTCCGCTAATTGCAGAAGAATCGATAGCTTTTTAACGATTAATTGAGACTCCTTTTCCAGGATCTGGAGTTCTTTTTGCTTCGATTTTGGTCGTTTTTTGCGATGATAATACGCCAAGGTAGCAATGATCAGGATCTCCTGGTGATCAAATCCCAATAAATCTGCATTCCGAATGAGATAATACGTATGAGATTGATGATTGGTATGAGACAGAAATGTACCGATATCATGCAGTAAGGCAGCGTATTCCAGCAGTTCTTTCTCCCAAGAGCCATATGGATGCAAGCCAATTTCGGCACTGCTGTTGAACAGTTGTGTCGCCAGTTTAGACACCTGATATGCGTGCGGTTCCTCGAAACCACATGAACGTCCAAGCTGAAGAATGCTCCGTTCTCGCACGGTCATTCCTCGGACAATTGAGGCTTGCTCCGAACGCAAAATATAATCTTCCATTAAGCCGTCACGTAAACCACGATCGCTAATCTGGATTTCTTTAATATTTAAATCTTTCATCAATGTGTGGAGAATGGCGGCACCACTGATGATAATATCTGCTCTTGAAGGATTCAATCCAGATATTTTTTTTCGTTCTTCCACAGAGAGTGAACAAAGGTGCTCGACGACCTTTTCAAGACCACTAAAACTGAGTCGTAAACCATTAGCATTGTTCTCCGCACCGTACATGTTTGCTGCAATCTCAGCGAGAGATTCGATTGTTCCGGAGGTTCCGATTACCGTGTCAACCCGGTATTGGCTGACTCTTTGCATGGTACGAACGGAAGCGTTTCGAACATATCTCTGTATTAGTGCATATCTGGCAGGCGGGACTGGACCGTTCTCCTCTGGTAAAAAGAACAAAGAATGCAGACGGATTGCCCCTAATTTTAATGAATCAAGATACTGATAATTATTTTGATCACCTACACTGATTTCTGTGCTGCCACCGCCAATATCGATCATCAATGCCTGTTTATTTTCCAGGTGCAGACCGCTGACCGTTCCCAGGTAGATCAACCGGGCTTCTTCTCTGCCGGAAATTGTGTGGACATCCAACCCGGTCTCTTGTTTGATCCGATCGATGAATTCCTTCTGATTTTTCGCTTCCCGGGTTGCGGATGTAGCGATTGCAATGACCTGGTCTGCCTCGTATGCAGATGCCATATCGACAAATTGTTTACAAACCAAAACAGCGCGATCCATCGCCTCCGGTAAAAGATATTGATCTACAAATTCATTCTCACCCAGGCGAACGATCTCCTTTTCTGCATTAAGGATGTTGTATGAAAGATTTTTTTTAATCTTAACCAGCAGCATGCGGATCGAATTGGTACCAATATCTAAAAATGCTATAATACGGCTATCAATTTCAGAAGAGGGAGAAAAAATTTCAGAATGGAGCATAATTCCACCATAGGCTAATGCTGATATCTGAATATATAATACATTAAAAACTAGTTTGCCGGAAATACCTGGAAATATTTATGAAACAGTTAATGCTTTTACGTCATGCAAAATCGTCCTGGAAAGATTCATCTTTAGACGATATTGATCGACCACTAAACAAACGTGGAAAAAAAGACGCCCCAAGGATGGGAGAACTGATTGCTTCAGAGGGTTGGGAACCTGATTTAATCATCAGCTCACCGGCGCGGAGAGCGGTAATGACTGCTGAATTGGTTGGCGAAAATTGTGGTTACAGCAGGGATATCCTTATAGAAGATTCACTCTATTTCTCCGGGATGGAAGCTTATATCCGGGTGATTCAAAAACAATCAGACTATATTGACCGTATCATGCTGGTTGGCCACAATCCGGATATTGAAGAACTTTATGGTGAGTTGAGTGGAGATTACATTCACTATCCGACTTGTTGTCTGAGCATCATGGAATTTGAACTGGAAGGCTGGAGAAATTTTCGGCTAAACTCGCCCTGCAGTTTACTCGAATTATGGGCACCGAAAGACGTGTTTACTGAATAAGCTAATATTAACTGGAATTGCCGACAGTTTTTTGCTAGTAAATTACAGCAGACTGGCTGCGTCTTTATCCAAAATACAAATTAATTCACCATCAACGGGGGAAATCTGCTGGACAGGGTATTTATTTATTGAAGGAGAGTCTCCGAATAATTCTGCGATAATATCTGCTTTTCTCTGACCTGCAGCCAAAAATGCGATTACACCTGCCATGTTTATCAGCTGAGGAGTCATTGTCAGCCGATGATCGTTTAATTTCTCTACATATATTGACTGAACCCATATATTTGGATCTAGAGAATAAGATGTATCCGGGAAGATCGATGCTGTGTGTCCATCATCACCAATTCCAAGATACACCAGGTCAAATTTTGGTGTTGATGGGAAAATAGTTTTTATTTTGTCCTGGTATTCACTTGCCGATCTTTCAGGATCCATTTCGCCTTTCATCCGATGAATATTCTCCTCAGGGATTTCAAGGTAATCAAGCAGATTTTCTTTTGCCAGTCGATAA
>JABAOG010006979.1_pt2 | contig 19245 bp, 19 predicted proteins | sample 7062131 | NCBI WGS metagenome assembly JABAOG01 (sample SAMN14538629, study PRJNA623070) | marine sediment metagenome | biome: marine biome [ENVO:00000428]; feature: marine pelagic biome [ENVO:01000023]; material: deep marine sediment [ENVO:00002113] | place: India: Arabian Sea | collected...
CTCCAAAGGCCCCGAAGGGCGTCCAACGGCCGAAAATCAAAGCCGCCAGCGCAATAAAGCCCCGTCCCGTCGTCATCCCAATCGTAAAGGTGTCAATCCATTCCAGCGTCAGCCAGATTCCGGCCAGCCCGGCAAACAGCCCGCCGATGATGACATTGGCATAGCGCATGAAGAAAACGTTGATACCGACCGTATCGGCCGCTTTGGGATGTTCGCCAACAGCCCGCGTTCGCAGCCCCCAGGGCGTGTAAAAGAGTACCAGGTGAATGACGACCGTTAGAATCAACATGATATAGACGACGGGCTGGTGTTGGAACAAAATCTGCCCGATGTACGGGATTTCAGAGAGAACCGGAATGGGCAGATCGGGGAAGGTTCCGGCCGATCCAGGCCAGTTGGGGGGCACGAGGTAAATTTGATAAATATGGCCGGTCAACCCCGCCGCCATAAAATTAATAACCGTACCGCTGATTATCTGGTCCATCTTAAAACGGATGGACAAGACCGCGTGCAAAGCACCCATCAGACCACCGCTGACCAGCCCGGCGATAACCCCAAAAAAGAGGCTGCCAGTATAGCCTGAAACCATGGCCGCTGACATGGCCCCGACCAACATCATGCCTTCGATGGCAATGTTGACCACACCCGATCGTTCGCTGAAAAGACCGGCAAAGGAACCGAGGGCAATCGGGGTGGCTGTTGCCAGGGCCAGGTTTAAGGTTGCAGCCGCGAAGAGGATCTCGAGGATTTCCATGCTATCCCCCCCACCCGCGTGTCAATACTGTTTCTTCGACTTCAGATTTTGCCCGGATACGATAAATATACCGGATAATAGTTGGCGCGGAGACGAAGAGCAGAATCAAAGCCCGTAAAATTGAGACGACATGAATGGAAAGGCCGGCCCTTATCTGTAGGAAGTCGCCGCCAATCCGCAAGGCGGCAAAGATAAAGGCACCCGGAATGACAGCCAGCGGATTGTTGGAGGCTAAAAGGGCCACGGCGATGCCATCGAAGCCATAGCCAGCAGCAAAACCTTCACTCAGCACCCTGGTAACAACGCCCTGAACCTCGAGGATTCCAGCTAATCCAGCCAGGCCACCGCCAAGCATCATCGCCAATATATATTCCCATTTCGGTCGAATACCGGCATATTCGGCCGCATTGGGGTTCAGCCCCGTGGTTCGCAAGGAAAAACCCCAGGTCGTTTTGAAAAGAAAATAGTACGCTATGACCGCCATTAAGATAGCGACAAAGAAACCAAGGTGCAGCCGGCCGGTCAGACGAGCCAGATGAGCCGTTTCTAGTAAAGGTGGGCTTTGAACGGATGACGTGTTTTCAGCACTGATAGGTCCGCGCACCATCCAATCGACGAAGAAGATAGCTATGAAGTTCAACATGATGGTGTTGATGACTTCATGAGATCCTAACCAGGCTTTCAGGAGACCGGGAATGAAACCCCAGAGCATCCCCCCGGCGAACCCGGCCAACATCACGGCGATAGGATGAATGACCGGCGGCAGTTCGACGTAGACGCCTACGATTGTGCCAAATAGGGCGCCAATTAAAAATTGACCTTCAGCGCCAATGTTAAAGAGGCCGGCTTTGAAAGGCAGCGCGACGGCCAGACCGGTCAGGATTAACGGGGTCATGGCAACCAGGGTGTTGAGACGGCCGTTCGAGCGTAAAATCGCGCCGTCCACGATGCCCCAATAGCCAGTCCCGACTTTTTCCAGGCCGACCAGGGGATTTTCGGCCGTAAAAATAATGACCAGAGCGCCAATCACAAAAGCGGTGACAATTGACAGCAGTGGAATAACCAGCGGACGCGAAATTCTTTGCAAAATGGAGGGAGATACTTGTTCGGCTGCTGCCTGATTGGGGTCTTGAGTCATTGTCCGCCTGCTTTGTTATCCCTATTCAATATCCGAACCAGCCATTAACAACCCTAATCGCTCCCTGGTCGCTTCCTCAATGGATAGTGTTTTGACGATACGGCCGTCGAACATCACCGCTACTCGATCGGACAGGGAAATGATTTCATCTAATTCGGCCGATACCAGTAGCACGGCGCTACCATTATCGCGTTGTTCAATAATCTGATTGTGAATAAATTCGATAGAGCCAACATCAATCCCCCGCGTCGGCTGGTTGGCAATCAGTAATTTGACAGGGAGGGAAAATTCCCGCGCCACAATGACCTTCTGCTTGTTACCACCGGATAGGCTGCTGACAGGTGTATAAACATCCGGGGTGCGCACGTCATACTTCTCGACAAGGGCTTCGCCGTCGATATTTATCTTGTCTTGATTCAGGACGGGGCCATTGGCATAAGGTTCGCGATAGTAACGGTTTAAGACCATGTTATCGGCGACTGAATAGGCCATGACTAAACCATGTTTTTCCCGATCCTCAGGGATATGGGCGACACCTAACTCAGTGATTTTGCGGGGACGAAAATGGGTCGAATCTGTGCCGTCAATTTCGACAGTTCCGTGAACAATCGGCCGTAGACCGGTCAGACCCTCTACCAGTTCTCGCTGACCATTGCCCTGCACCCCGGCGATACCAAGAATTTCGCCTTCACGGACTTCCAGAGATACGCCTTCCACGCTGCGGTTGCCCCGGTCGTCATGCACTTCTAAGTCATTGATGCGTAAAATTGTTTTGCCCGGTTTGGCGATCTCTTTATCAACCTGCAAGATAACCCGCCGCCCGACCATCATCTCGGCCAGGCTGGCTTCGGTGGCTTCTTCGGGCACGGTAGTCCCAACCACACGGCCGCGATGAAGGACTGTGATTCGATCTGCCAGGCTCAACACTTCCTTTAACTTGTGGCTGATAAAAATGATGGAGGTATCCTGCTCGGTCATGGCCCGGATGATGGCGAACAGCTCTTCCGTTTCCTGGGGGGTCAGGACGGCCGTCGGCTCGTCCAGAATCAAAATATCGGCCAGACGGTAAAGCGCCTTGAGAATCTCGACCCGCTGTTGAATGCCAACCGGCAAGTCTTTAATATAGTCACTCGGATTCACAGCCAGGTTATAATTTTTAGAGAGATCGGAGATACGTTCGGCCGCTTTTCGATGGCTCAGACGATCCAACATTGGAAATCGCGGCAAAAAGCCCCGCGTCTCCTCAACCCCCAACATGATATTTTCTGTCACCGTCATAACCGGAATGAGCATGAAATGCTGGTGAACCATACCCACCCCGGCAGCGATTGCGTCGTTTGGTGACAAAAACTTCACCGGCTTGCCGTTTACCAGGATCTCCCCCTCATCCGGTTCGTACAGACCGTAGAGCATATTCATCAAGGTAGTCTTACCGGCCCCATTTTCCCCCAACAACCCTAGAACCTCCCCTCGATTCAGGGTCAGGTCAACCGAATCATTGGCTAGCACGCCTGGAAAACGTTTGGTCAGGCCACGCGCTTCTAAGGCCGGAGGTTGCGTCATATCTAAACCTTGTCCATAACTTCGTTAACTTAGTATTACAATTTGAGAAACGCTGCCTACATTTTAGCCAGAAATTCAAAAACACAAAACCCAATTATGAAAAGGGGCCACCCATTTTCATGAGTGGCCCCCGATATTCCAAATGGTTCGCGTGAAAAAGCAGTAAATTTTACCAGAAGGGCTTCAATAACCGGCACAAACCAGCACCGGTTTGGTTATACCTTACCCTTCGTATCCAGTGTCAATGGTACCGGCAGCCAGGCCTTCCTCAGCCTCTTCAACGGCGGCCTTACACTCGTCTGGAATGTTGCTGTCTTGATCGTGGTACGGGGCCAGTCCTACACCGCCATTTTCAACGGTCGCTAACTGAATACCTGGCTCAAGATTACCAGCAGCATAAGCCCGAACGGCATTGCCCGCAGCCACATCCATATTCTTGGCAGCACTGGTTATCAGGCTGCCGGCAACTTCTGGATAGGTGTTATATTGGTCCACATCTACCCCAATCGCCATCAAACCGGCTTCATGAGCAGCTAACAGACCACCATTGCCGGTATTACCACCCACACCAAAGATGACGTCAGCGCCGTCGGCAATCATGGATTCGCCGGCCTGTTTACCGGTTGAGGGATCATTGAAATCAGGGATGTAGACGTTTAAGGTTTCAATGTCAGGATTTTGGGTGGCAGCGCCTGTCTGGTAACCTTCAACGAAGCGGACAACCGGGGGAATCTCCATACCGGAAACTGAGCCGATGACACCTGATTCGCTCATGCAGCCAGCCAAAACCCCGGCCAGATAGCCAACCTCATCTTCGGCAAACATCAGGCTGGTAACATTGTCTAAACCACCTTCTTCCGTGTAGCAGTCGGCTACATCCTCAGCACAACCGGCGCCTGGGAAGTAAGCAACATCTACGATGGCAAAGCTAACATCTGGGTTCGCTTGAGCAGCAGCAGCGGTGGCATCACCCATCAAGAAACCGACGGTGATGATTAAACCACAGTCTTCAGCGATGAAGTTGTCGATATTTTTTTCGTAATCAGTAGCCGCCTCGGAAACGATATGGGCAAACTCTAATCCTTCTTCTTCAGCCGCTTCGCGAGCGCCTTGCAATGTGAATTCGTTGAAACTTTTATCATTCTCCCCACCCGTATCTAATACGACACAAACTTTTTCAGCCCCTGCAGCTCCACCACAGGCCGCCAGGAGCAAACTCAAAATAATGATTGCGGCTATCCCAAGGGTAATTCGCCGTGAAGACATATACGTTCTCCTCCTCTTTTAGAAGAAACTAATACAGGTAACAACTTTAAAAATTTTTCGGACTTGCTGGCAACGATGTTTCACTTCCTCATTTGGAAAAATTGTTACTGCTTTTCACACGCTTTCCAAATAACATCTAACAATTCCATTATACTTTCTTCCCCTGATAGTTCAAACTTTTCAGGAATTAGCTTTTGCTTTTTGACGAATTATGGAGTCAGACTTACAATTTGACTTATGGCTTCACAATAGGACTTTATTTTAAACAAGTTCACTAATTTTTTGGAGGAAAATATGACAGAAGATATGAATCCGGGTGGTATGGATGATGTTACAAGTGATGACAAACTATGGTCACTGCTAGGGTATATTTTCCCACTCATCGCCTTAATCGCATTGCTTATGGAGGATAAAAAAGCACGGCCGTTCATCAAATATAACGCTGTTCATGCCCTGCTTGTTTCCGTTGCTACCGTCATCCTCAGCTTTACCGCCTGTTTATGGGTCATTCCCTGGCTCTATGGCATCTATCTTGGCTACCAGGCCTACCAGGGCCAATGGGTAGAAGTGCCGATGGCAACGGATATGGCCAAGAATCAAGGCTGGATTTAAGTTAAGTAACATCAACTTTTGAGCCGGCAAAACAATTTGCTTGAATGCCGGCTCAAGAAACTGAAATCTTTAAAAACACAAGTGGTCTGTGTCTGGTTTGACATTTGAATCGCTTGTGTTTTTTTGTTCCTGGGAAACTTTATTTAAAAAGATTGATTAAGGAGGGAATAATGGACTTTGGCAGGGCTTTTACGTTTTTTAAAGACGACGACCGGTGGATGACCAAAATTGGCATTGGGGGAGTTGTCACTTTGCTATCTATCTTTCTATTAGGGATTCCAGCCATTCTCCTGGTCGGCTACCAGCTGGCCGTCACCAGGCAAGTGATGAATGGTAAAGAGTTACCCTTACCGGAATGGGATGATTGGGGCAAACTGTTTATGGATGGCTTATATCTTATCATTGCCATCCTGGTTTACACCTTGCCGCTCTGGCTCCTCTTCTGCATTGGCTTCGGCGTTACATTTCTCCCGGCAATTGGCGCAGGCAATGACGACCTTGCAGCGGCGTTAGGTGGCGTCGCCCTATTGACCTGGGGCATATTGGGTTGTCTACTCTTCATTTTAGCAATCGGATTTTCTCTTTTCGTTCCGGGCATCTATATTCAGTATATTCGCACGGATGATTTTGGGTCCCTGTTCCGAATTGGCGAGGTCTTCGGCATTGTTCGAGATAATATTGCCGATATTCTTTTAGTCTTTGTCGCCTCGCTTGTCGCCCAAATTCTCATTTCGATTGTTTCTAATGTATTAATTATCACGATTTGCGGCCCCTTCATTTTTGCCCTGGTCGCCCCGATCTGGCTCAACATATCTTTGGGCCATCTATACGGTCAGATTGCGGCCAAGAATAAGATGGCGGCTGCAATGTAAGGGAAGGTAACGCCCGTTCTTCACCAATCGAGTTTGTTTCTACAACATTTTTAGCTAATAAAAAGCGCCTGCTCCAGCTAATTTTGAAGCAGGCGCTTTCTTGTAAGGCGGCGTCAAAAACCACCAGATTTTTTATTCGTCTTCCGCATCTTCAACCGGGAGTGTTTCCAGAACGGCCGAGACTTTCTCGCCACTCGCATTGGCAACAACCGGATAAGCCCGAGTGCCAAACTTGGTCAGCACTACAGCGCCGAGTCCGGCGCAGCCAATAACAACGGCCGCAATTGTCCACAACCAACCACCCAGTAAGAAATGCAATTCGCTCAACACACTGGTCAACAGCGTCAGGACAACGGTGCCCAGAACAGCGACCACCGGCAGGCTGCGATTTTTCAGCTTCATCGCACTGGCTAACTGCTTGCCCAGCAGCGTTCCCACAGCAATCCAACCCATGAGCAGCCCGAAGGCCAGCGCTACAGACACAATCAGGACAATTGGATAGCCCAGCAAGCCCAATCCGCAAAGAATAATTAGAAAGGTGGATACGACAGCCAGTATCGCAATGGCAAATGGCCCGGCCATAGCCGTTAAGATGCCAACGGTGCCGCTGGCGACAGGTTTGCGAACAATGACCTCACTGACCTGATTGAGCTGGCCTGGAATGAGCGCCGCTACAATCAGGGCCAGCAACCCAAGTATCAGGCTTCGCCCGGTGACTTCACCTACCCCGCTGAAAAATTGATAGACAGGTGAGGGCGTAAACCTAGGCGGAGAAGTCGGGGGAATCCCCATTGACCCGTAGACGCCGAAGGGAAAATCTTCGCCAAACGCGGCACAATTAATATTTGCCTGGCCATCGCCCGATACGCTGCCGCCCAGCAAAGCGCATTCGCCAAGCACGTCAGCCTGATCACTCACATCCAGATTGCCGCCAAAGATAACTAGTTCGCCATCCACGACGCCAGTCAGGTCTACTGTGCCGCCAAAGATTGCCACATCGCCGTCAATTTCGCCGCCAATCTCGGCATGGCCGCCAAAGACAACAACATCGCCGTTGACAACTGCGCCACTTTCAATGATTAAATTGCCACCATAGACTTGGACATCTTCATTGACGACATCACCTTCTTTAATAATCCGGTCGTCCAGGGTGCCAGCATAAGCGGCCCCAACCGGAACGGCCGCAAATACTACTAATAGTAGGATGAAAATAGTTGTTACTCGTTTCATCGGATTCTTCTCCATTCGAAATTGTCTAATACTTGTAAATTTTTCAACACACAAGGATTAGAGAATCGAGATTAGAGATTGGCTGTCGACAAAGGCCCAATCTCTAATCTCCAGTCTCCAATCACCTCGCCCGCTGCGTCCTGGTAGTCAACTGTCGGTAAACGCCGCCCCATAAAAAGACGACCCCAACCATGACGAACAACCAGCCCAAAACGGCCGGTTGTTCAGCCAATATCTGGACTAATCCGCCCAGACCTTGCCAGAAAGCACCGAGAACGGCCGACACCAACGCCAATACCTGGCCGCCGGCCTGAACCAGCCCTCGCCCGAAGGCAGGCACAGTCAGGGCTGGAGCCAGGGTTGTCGCCAGCCAGCCAACGACCACCAACGGCAAAACACCGCTCATGAGCAAGAAGCCGTAAATAGCCCCAATCAGCCAGATACGGTAGGTGGTATTTGGCAGCACGGCCAGCGTACGTTGGGTAAAATCGGCCGCCGGGCTAAGCACCGGCGCTTGTAGGAAGAGCTGGTGAATCGTTTGCAGCGCCTGCCACTCGCGCGCGCATGAGTGGCAAGTTGCCAGATGGGTTTCCATCTCTCTGATGTCAGACTCAGCCAGATCGCCATCCAGTGCTTCCATCATTAACATGTAATAATCTTCATGTTCCATAAGTCACTCCAAGTAAATAGAGATTGGCTGCGTTTCTTGCAATCTCCAGTCTAATCTTCTTCTTTCCTCATTACACCATCACCCCTTCTGGTGAAGGCCCTTCTGTTGAAGGGACAATGCCCATCTCAAGGCCCGTCTCAGCCAATTGCCGGCGGGCGCGGAATAGTCGGGATTTAATGGCGCTAACAGTTGTCTGCATCACTTCCGCAATTTCATCATAAGACATGTCATACCAATAGCGCAGTACAACTGCTTCGCGATAATCTTCCGGTAGGGTTTCTAATAGAGACTGAACCACCTCTTGTTGCTCGCCTTCGACCGCCTGGGCTTCGGGGCCGATCGCTTGTTCACTGGTCAGGGCCGGATGCGGCGGTAACGGGCCATCAATCGAAAGCAGCTGTTTCCTTCTTTTGCGAATCAAATCAATACAATAATTCGACGTAATAGAAAGCAGCCAGGTGCTGAACTTATGCTGCGGATTGTAGCTGTCCAGCCGGGTCCAGGCCCGGATAAACGCTTCTTGCGCTGCCTGTTCAGCCTCGTCCGCATTAGACAACATTCGATAGGCCAGGTTAAATACCGGCGATTGGTAAGCTTCCATTAACTTACCGAATGATTCCTTATTTCCACCTCTGGCTTCTTCCAGCCAGCGTGGTTCGTCTTCAAAACCCTGATATTTCATTTCCAAACACTTTTCATACAACTTTACGCAGTATAGCAGAAAAAGTTTCGTACTGTTTCAAGAATTAATGCAGGCACATTACTGAGATTACCTTTTGGCGTAAGCTTTTAGACTTTTGTTTTTTTGACTTCTAAAAACTCAAGCCGATAGATACCGAAAAAACAAAAGTCTTTGGATTGACTGAATGGTTACCTTTTGACGTTGGTAATGGGCTGTTTTATAATGCCCGGCAATCATGGAAACCGAAGAAAACAAACCAGTACCATCTTCACTCTATACCGAAGAATATTTCCTGACAGCCTGTGAAGGCTTTGACGTATTTGTTGAGTCAGAAGGGCGTCATCTTTCACGCCGTCTGAACGACGCATTTGCCGTGGCCGAAGTCGACGCCATGATGCGCATCCTGGATGTAGGCTGTGGCCGGGGAGAGATTATCCGGCATTGCATGAGGCTGGGCATTGAGGCCTATGGCATTGATTACGCCGAAGTGGCAACGTTGATGACCCGGGACGTCGTCACCCAGACTCTGGCTGAATCGGGCGAGGAACAGAATGAAATTATAGCCCGCGTTTATCGCTCTGACGCCAAGCGGCTGCCCTTCCCTGATAACAGTTTCGACAGGGTCTTGATGTTTGACGTGGTAGAGCATCTTTATCCCTGGGAACTGCACCAGGCGATGTTGGAGGTGCGTCGGGTGTTGAAGGATAACGGCCGATTCATCATCCACACCGCTCCCAACCGCTGGTACGACAAATATGCCTACCCGGTAGTCCGCTTTTTCCGCCGTGTTTTTGGTCAGGGAGATGGATACCCCAAGAACCCCCGCGCCATTATCCCCGTCAATCAAGATGTCCATGTCAACGAGCAAGATATCCGGAGCATGCAAAAAGCCTTAAATGCGGCCGGTTTTCAAGGAAAAGTCTGGCTTGACACGCCGCCCCAAAACAGGCAGGAAAACTTTATCATGGCCACCTTCCGGAAACTTTTCTTCGGCCTGCCGCCCTTCCGCTGGTTCTTCGAGCGTGAAGTCTTCGCCGTGGCCCACAAAAAGAACTAACCGGCCAAGCATGAAAAACACCACTCTCCCACCGGATCCATGCCATGCGATTCTCTGCGCCTCTGTGTCTCTGCGTGAGTTGTTCTCTGGGGACAACCTGAGTCTATCTTGAAAATCTCATCCGGCCGTTCCACTGCCATCCTTTTACTGTTTATCCTGCTGGTAGGCTTTGCCCTCCGCACCCACCAGCTAACCGGCATCCCGCCGGGCTTGACCCACGATGAGGCCAATCATGGCTGGGACTCAATAAATATCCTGGATGGGGAGCTGCGTTATTATTTTCCCCTCAACTACGGCAGTGAACCCCTCTACAATTATATCGTTGCCGGTAATATGGCCCTGGTGGGCGAAAACCTGTTTGCCCTGCGGCTGGTGAATGTTTTCTTTGGGTTGCTAACGATTGCCGCCGCCTACCGTTGGGGGCGAATGGCCTACGGCCGTCCCACTGCCCTGATTACGGCCGCTCTCCTGGCCGTCTCCTTCTGGCCCCTGGCAACCAGCCGCCAGGCATTACGGGCCGGGGTGCTGCCGTTTCTAACCGTCGGGGCCATCATCTTTTTCTGGCAGATCATTTCTCAAAAAAGAGGAAATCGAAGCATCTACATCGCCGGATTTGCCCTGGCCATCGCCGCTACCCTCCACACATACCTGGCCGCTCGGGTTTTATGGCTCATTTTCCCGCTTTTCCTGGCTTATCTGGCCCTCTTCCACCGGTCCCGTTTTCGGACGGCCGTGCTGCCGACCATATTCGGCCTGGCTGCCGGCTTTGCCATCACGATTCCGATGTTTCTTTATGTCCAGCGCAACCCCTGGGCTGACACCCGGCTGGAGATGTTAGACGGTCCGCTCCAAAATTTGCTGTCGGGCAACCTGGGGCCAGTTTTTGAAAATGCCTTGAGCGCATTTCTAGCCTTTTTCTGGACTGGGTATGGGGATCAATTTCTGGCCTATAACATTCCGGGACGGCCGTTGTTTGATCCGATCTCGGCCGTCTTTTTCCTGGTTGGCTTGCTGGTTTGCCTGTGGAAGTGGCGGCAGCCCGCCATTGCCCTGCTGCTGCTCTGGTTTGGGATCGGCATTCTACCCTCCCTCATTACCGGCCCAACCGCCAACACTACCCGTAATATGGGCGCCCTGGCCGCTGCCTATCTGCTGCCTGCTGTCGGCTTCGTCACGACTATGAACTGGCTAGGGCATCGTTTTCGGATAGATCGCGGTCGACTTGTTTATCCCTTGGCTGCGCTTTGGCTGGCGGGACTAACGTTTTTAACTGCCAGAGACTATTTTCAACGATGGGCCGAATCGCCTGACGTCCGGGCCGCCTACCAACACACCCTCATTGAAGCCCTGAATTACCTGGATGGGCAGGCGGCGACCCTGCCGGTAGTTATCTCATCCGTCTATCCCGGTCCGGCCCACGACCCTTCGATTGCCCGGGTTCAATTAGGGACAAATTCGCTGCAAAGCCGCTGGGTAGACGGCCGTCAGGCGCTCATATTCCCTGGTGGCGGTGCTGGCTGGCTGGTGGTACCGGCCTCAACCCCCCTCCACCCGGCCTTTGAGCCATTTGTAGAACCACAGACGACGGTTTCGCTCGAGCCGGACGACCTTGATCCCTTTTTCCAGGTGTATACTCTCCAGCCGGCCAATTGGAATTGGGCCGGGGAAGCGATCAATTTTGGTGACGCCGCCCTGCTGCGGGGCGCTCGCTGGCTGGCGACACCGGTTCAGCCAGGGGGAACAGCCGAGTTAATGACCCTCTGGCAAGTATTGGACCCGGCCAACGTCGGTCCGCTAGTGCCGCCTGCCTTCGAGACGGACGCTGTTTTCTTCACCCACATCCTCAACTCCGATGGAACTATTCTGGCTCAAAGCGATTCTCTGGGCGCGCCCTCCTGGAGTTGGCAGACCGGTGATATTATTTTGCAGATCCACTCGTTTTACATCCTGCCAGAAACGGCCGCCGGACAATATGAAGTCGCGGTCGGAATCTTTGATCGCCAATCCGGCCAACGTCCATTAGCATATGACCAGCGTACCGGTCAGACGCTTGCGGGGGATCGGGCATTTGTAGTACCATTGGAAGTTGATGGGAATTAAGCGCGATGCAAATGAATTATCGGTAGAGGAGCTGGAACGATTACTCTACCAGAAAAAGCGCGCCCAACGCCGGGAGCGGTTGGCGCGGATGAAGGCTGACGGCCGTCTTATTGAGGTTGCCGGCCTGCCTCCCCCAAATCCCAAACCACCGGTCCTGCCCCGCCCGAAAGCGGCCCCGACAGAAGCCCTACAACGTTATCAACTTGAACCTGCCCTCGAGAATGGCAATGGTTCTGGGAATAGTCTAGCATACACGGCTGATGAGCAAATCCCAAACGATTCCAAACCGATCATCCATTGGCGCTGGATCTTTAATAAGCTGCTGCTGGTGTTTGAGGTTTCGGCCGTTTTAGGGCTTATCGTTTTAGGCCTTTTTGTCTGGGGAACCGCCCGCGAACTCAATCAGGAGATCGCTTCGGTCCAACAGGAACAGGTCGCCAGCGTGGCACTGCCAACGCCAACACCCAAGCCGGTGATTGACGCCGTTGTTTTGCCAAGTGGCCATAAGCCTCCCATAGACGGCCGTCCCGCCGAGCCAGGCGAGGCCGGCTATGTCCCCGATCACCTCCTGCCCTTAATTGATGCCTATGTGCCGCCCCCCATTCCGACCCCCAGCCCCGAACAGGCCCGCCGGGTACAAATTCCCGCCATCAATGTGGATGCCCCCATTTTCCAGGGTGACAATTGGGACCAGTTAAAGAAAGGCGTCGGCCAGCGTATCGGCTCTTCCCTGCCCGGCGTAAATGGCAACATTGTTTTGTCGGCCCACAATGATATATTTGGTCAATTATTTCGTCATCTGGATAAACTTGAACCAGGCGACGAAATTATCATATCTACTGAGAGACAAACTTACACCTATATTGTCCGCGACATTCAAGTCGTTGAACCAACTGATGTGTGGGTGATGGCCCCCACCGAACACGCCAGCACCACCCTCATTTCTTGCTACCCTTATCTGGTCAACAACAAACGCATCGTTGTTTTTGCCGACCTGGCAACAACAACCTCTATTCAATCATAGATCGAATCTAACATACATTAGGAAAAACGAATCATGGCGAAAAAAGTACGCCGCCCGCGAAGAAGAAGTCGAACAAACGAAAATGCAGCTGCAATCATTGAGGATCAAGCTTCCTCCAAATCATTAACAGCGCAAGAGGAATTTGAAGCAGAGTACGCCTATGTGCTTAAAGATTTACGTTGGGTCTTTATCCTGGCAGCCATTATGTTTGCACTGTTAATTGCTCTAAACCTCTTCTTAACAACCTGACATAATTCGGTAAGTGTTCAGACTTTTGTTTTTTTCACCCTGTTGACTCAGGTTGAAAGATACCGAAAAAACAAAAGTCTCTAGAGGGACTGAACGGATACATAATTCACCCTGAAAAAGTCCTGAATTTCCTTCTCGCTCGAGGTTGACGCTCCTGGGGGGTTGTGTTATCATTTCCCTGTAATCCGGCTATGTTGCCGGATCGTTTTGTTATAAAGCATTTGAGGCAAATTTAGCAGCGAGGTAATCTATCAGCACAAATTATCGTGTGAATGAGCGAATCCGATCCCGAGAGGTGCGTCTGATTGACCAGGATGGGACAAATCAGGGCGTGCTTCCTATTAAGGAGGCGGTCGATATAGCCCGCCAGGCTGGATTGGATTTAGTTGAAGTAGCGCCTAATGCGCGCCCCCCCGTTGCTCGGGTTATGGACTATGGTAAGTTCATTTATGAAAAAACCCGGCGCGAACGCGAAGCTCGTAAACATCAGAAACAGATCGAAATTAAGACAATTAAGCTTAGTCCAAAAATTGCCGACTTCCATCGAGACCTTAACGTAAAACGAGCCAGAGAATGGCTGGAAGAAGGCAAAAAAGTGAAGGTTGTCGTTCGATTCAAAGGGCGGGAGATCACTTACCCGGAATTAGGCCGGGAGTTGATGGATGGCGTTGCCCAAGACCTTGAAGATGTCGGCGAAATTGAACAGAAGCCCAACCTCGAAGGTTGGTCGATGGTGATGATGCTGGCCCCCGTTGATTAAATTGCTCTTTAGCTTTTTGACAAGTGATTGATTTTGTTGGAGGCCCCCGAAAGAGGGGCTTTTTCATGAGGTGCAGAGATGGGTAAAAAATATAAACTGAAAACATATAAAGCGGCCGCAAAACGGTTCCGCGTTACCAAAAACGGTAAAGTTCTCAGGATGAAAGGCGGCAAGAGCCATTTACGCCGCAAGAAATCCACCCGGACCAAACATCAATTCCGGGGCATGCTAGAGGTAACGAACTCCGCGGATAAAAAACGTATCAAGCGTTTGGCTCCCTATTTGGGCAAATACAAAGCAAATCCGCCTAAATAAACTTATTAAGAAACTTTATTAAACCGCTGCCTGGCCTCGGTCTAACAGCTTGAGCGTCCAGGCCATCATAAAATGCGAGGTATATAAGAATGCGCGTAAAAGGTGGACCGGTAACACGCCGGCGACACAAAAAAATAATCAACATGGTAAAAGGCCAATGGGGAACCCGTGGCCGTCTGTTCCGTCGCTCAAATGAAGCGATGATGAAATCCTACTGGTATGCATATCGCGACCGCCGCCAACGGCGACGTGATTTGCGCCGGTTGTGGATTGCTCGTATCAATGCGGCCAGCCGCGCCAACGGGCTGCCTTACAGCCGCCTGATCCATGGTCTTAAAATGGCCAATGTTGAACTGGATCGCAAGGTCATGGCCGATATCGCTGTGCGTGATTCGGCCGCTTTTGCCAGTCTGGTTGATGTTGCCAAGGAAGCACTAGAAGCCTAAAAACCCACCCCTCTGCTTTTTGAGCGCCACGTCTGGAACCGCAGGCGTGGCGTTTTTTTGTTGGAGATCAGGTCGCCTTTGAGTATGATCCCCCCGCCATGAAACGACATTACGCCTGGCTCATCTTGGTTTTGCTGGTGGCAGCGGCCCTACGGCTGGCCGCCCTTGATGAGATTCCACCCGGACTAACCCATGATGAAGCCGACCATGGGCTGGACGCCTGGGGCGTGGTGAACGGCATCCGGCCGATTTATTTCACCGTCGGATACGGCCGTGAGCCATTGTATGATTACAGTACGGCCGTGCTGATGTCCTTCCTCGGCCCTCACTATCTGGCCGGACGGTTGACGGCCGTCTTCTTCAGCCTGATCTTTATAGCCGCCACCTATGCCTGGGTCCATACAGCCTTCAATAAGCAAACCGCCCTGCTCACAGCCGCCGGGCTGGCGGTTGGTTTCTGGCCCCTGATGACCAGCAGACAGGCCCTGCGCTCCATCACCCTGGTCGCCCTGTTCAGTCTGGCCGCATACTTTTTCTGGCGGGGTGTCTCTAAGATTAATGAATCAACGGATGCAGGCCGTTATAGAAACCTGCCATCTTTTTTAGTGGGTGGCTTTTTTCTGGGCCTCGCTTTCTACACTTATATTCCAGCCCGCATATTGTGGGCGGTATTTCCGGCGGTGTTACTTTTCCTGGCGCTGGCGGGCCGCGATCTGCTGGCTCGACTCTGGTGGCGGCTGGGAGTGATGCTGGTGGTGGCGGCCGTTATCGCGCTGCCCCTTTTCAAATTTCTGGCCAACAATCCGGAGGCGGAAGACCGCTTGGACCAGCTCAATGTCCCTCTGGTCGAAGCCCAAAATGGTAATTTCCAACCCCTACTGGAAAACACATGGGCCGGATTACGAATTATTGCCTTCGAAGGGGATCATCAGTGGCGTTACAACATTCCCGGCGAACCGCTGCTATCCCCGGCAATATCCCTATTATTTTTTGTCGGATTGGTCATCGCCCTTTGGACGCTGTTTCGGTCAAAAAAGCTGTGGGAGCGAGCGGCCGTCTTCTTCACCCTCATCTGGCTGTTAGCCGGACTTTCACCGGTATTAGTGACCGGACCGGAATTGAGCACCACCCAGGCGATCGGCCTCCAACCTGTCTTGTTCATCTTTCCCGCCATCGCCCTGGATCGCTTTCTGCTCAGCCGGAGAGACGGCCGTCTGGCCCTGCTCATTCCGGCGCTATTTGTCCTCGTTCTGGCCGGCACAGTCAATGATTACTTCAACCGTTGGGCCAACGATCCGGAAGTTCGCGTTCAATACGAAACCAGCCTGACGACAGCGGTCAAATACCTGAATGATCAAAGTAGTGGCATAGCAGCCATTTCGACTACCACACCCGCTCGTTTCCACAGTCCGGCAGCGGGAGAACTGCTGCTGACCAATCCAAATATAAGTCTACGCTGGTTCAACGGCCAGCACAGCCTGTTGATTCCCCAGTCAGGCCGGGCAAGCACCCTCATTTTCAGCGGCTTTGCCCCGCTCAACCCTGATTTAGATCAATATACTAGCAACTTCCAGATTGAAACGACATTACCAATGCGAGAAACAGACCTGGATCGGCCGCTGACCATTTACCGGGTTAATGGTGAAGATTGGCTGGCAAACAATTTACCTCTATTCGTNNTTCTGGGCTACGATTTACAGACACCGGTCGTTCAAGCAGGGCAGGAAGTCCGGCTGGTTACCTTATGGCGAACAGGGATGGCCCTGGCTGACGGCGTTTTATTTGCCCAACTGCTGGATGGCGAAGGGCAGCCGCTGGCCCAATCAGACCGGCTGGATGTACCCAGCTACTATTGGGTTGCGGGCGACATATTCCTGCAATTACATCGTTTTACTGTGCCGGAGGGGCTGGCAGACGGCCGTTACTCCCTCATTATCGGCCTCTACACCCGTAGTGATGAACAAAGGGTTCCGGTATTGGTTAACGGAAAGACGGCAGCCGATCACCTGACGCTACCCCAAATTGAGGTCGGCCGTGAATAAGCTGCCCGTTCAAAACAGAGAACTAATTCTGGTCGGACTATTGACCTTGCTCGCTTTGGCACTGCGCCTCTGGAATTTGAGCGATGTGCCTCCAGGCTGGCGAGATGATGAGTTAATCAATGTCCTGGTTATCTCCCAAAAGGCTTTAGATGGCGATCTGGCTGTCTATTATCCAGATGCCTCCGGTCATGAAGGACTTTACCACACCCTGGTAGCAGAAATGTTATATTTATTCGGCCTGACGACAGTCGGGATTCGGGGCATGTCCGTTTTGTTCGGCACCCTTACCATTCCGCTGACTTATTTGCTTGGCCGCCGCTTGTTCGGGCCGGTTATGGCTCTGGCTGCGGCGGCTGGACTGGCAATTAGCTTCTGGTCCTTGATGTATTCCCGCTTCGGCTTACGCCATATCTCTGTTGTCAGTTTCTGTTTGCTGGCCTTCTTTTTTACCTGGCGGGGATTGGCAATTTGTAATCAACAGGAAGACGGGAGGAAAGAGAACAGGGGCTACCTTCAATTCGGTTTGGCCGGACTGTTCACGGGGTTGGGATTTTACACCTATTTTGCTTCGCGGGGCGTGCCACTCATCATTCTGGCTTTTGCCATCTATCTGGTACTGTTCCAAAGGTCTCTCTTCAAGCGCAGCTGGCGGGGATTTTTGTTGATGGGGCTGGTAACGGCCGTGCTGACCCTACCGCTGCTCATTTCCCTGGGCCAACAGCCAGAATCAGAAGCCCGGGTGGCCGAGGTTGCCGTTCCCCTGGTCGAAGCTCGGGCCGGCAATTTCGAACCGCTGCAAGAACATATCGTCCGCACTTTGAGCATGTTCCACAGTGACGGGGACGACGAATGGCTGTACAACATCCCATTTCGGCCGGTTTTCGGACCAGTCGGGGCCTTGTTTTTCTGGGTGGGAATTGTCATCGCCATCTGGAAGAGCCTGGCAAGCTTACGCCGTCAATCTGATAATAGCGATACCCTTGACCAGGTCGTTTATCCTTTTCTGCTCATTTGGTGGTTAGGTGGCATTGCCCCTGGCTTTGTCAGCGTCCCCGCTGCCAGCCTGGGTCATACGATAATTGCCCAACCAGTCGTTTATCTACTGGCAGCTTTGCCAATCGGGCTGGCTTATGAAGCCTATCGCAGCCAAACAGGAAACAACCAAACCCAAGCCAACCGGTATAGTCAGGTACTCGGATCGCGTTGGACTTTTATACTACTGGCTGTTCTTTTGGTTGGCAGTATTGCCTTACAGGATCCGGCCGATTATTTCAATGAATGGGCCAACCGGGGNNGCCCATCCGGAACTGGCCGATTTTGGGGCAACCAGTCTGCTGGCCGGCCCCTGGGACCGGGAGGCTTTTGAAATCGACCGCCAGCAGCAGCACCCGGCCCGGCCCCGCTGGTATAATCCCGAACGGGCAATCTTATTAGCCATTGGCGGCGAACGGCCGTTGAGTTTTAGTGGCTATCCCGTTGTGCCCATACTTTATGAAGCATGGTATAACGATATACCAGAACAGACAGCAGGCGGCTATCAACTGGCCGAGATAAACAGCCCCATGTCCTGGGATAGATCGCAGGAAGTTTGTTTTCAAAATGGCCTCTGCTGGCTGGCCGCCGATTATAACCGGGCGAACCACACGCTGGACCTCATCTGGCGGGTTGGACGGCCGTTAACCCTGGTCGAAGAAGAGATTATCAGCAACCCACCGCCCCCCGGTGTCTATAACGGGCCGCGTCTGGTTGTTTTCGGCCAGTTACTGGACAGCGAAGGCAACTTTCTAACCGGGGATGATGGCTTATGGGTAGATGTTTACACGCTTCACCCAGATGATGTGTTTTTGCAGCAGCACCGGCCTTTGATAGCCGAAGGTCAGCAGCCGGCCGCCATTCTTATCGGCCTCTATGACCCGCTGACGGGCGACAGGGTGTTGACCGAAGACGGCCGGGATCATATCCGCATTGAGGTAAATTAATAAGCCAGGCTTTCCTGGCTAAATTACTCGACATTATATGCTTAAAAAGCCTGCCCTCTCTCGAGGCATCGTTCTCATTATGGCCGCCTTTGTTATCTTAGGTATGGCCTACAGCATCGTTAACCCGCTCCACGAGGCGACGGATGAACTGCGCCATTATCGCTTTGTGCGGGTCATCGCCACAACCGGCCGTCTTCCCATACAAGGGCAGGAACCATGCCGATCCCAAAGCCACCACCCGCCCCTCTTTTACGCCATTGGCGCCGCAGCAACTTTTTGGATCGATTCCGGCCGTGGTGTCTGTTTTAATCCCCCCGAAAATCCATTTTGGAACTATCGCTATTGGGAAGTTAGCATTGACAACAAAAACCAATACCTGCATGGAGCCGATGAAGCCTTTCCCTGGTACGGTGACGCCCTGGCAGCCCATATTGTCAGGGGGATTAATGTATTAATCGGTATGGGCGTGGTCTGGCTGGCCTGGGC